>Ga0180017_100385_pt1 | contig 15633 bp, 19 predicted proteins | sample KR46_S_MetaG_FD_129674 | JGI IMG/M metagenome (GOLD analysis project Ga0180017, IMG submission 129674) | Groundwater microbial communities from the Olkiluoto Island deep subsurface site, Finland - KR46_S_MetaG | ecosystem: Environmental > Aquatic > Deep subsurface > Groundwater | place: Finland...
ACATCGGGCGAATGAAGTTGCCTTCTTTGCTCAGCACCTCGCGTGCCGCACCGAAGTCGATCAGCACCGAACGGTTGTCGTCGGTGACGAAGATGTTGGCCGGCTTGATGTCGAGGTGCAGCATCTTGTGCTGGTGCACGATGCGCAGGCCGCGCAGTACCTCGTCGTACAGCGAACGGATGGTGGACTCGCGGAACACCTTCTGCTTCTTCAGTTCGCGTGCCGTGATGATGAACTCCTGCAGGGACGCGCCCTCCAGATAGTTCATGACCATATAGACGGTCTCGTTTTCGCGGAAGAAGTTGAGCACGCTCACCACCGACTGGTGAGAGATCTGTGCCAGGGCGCGGCCCTCTTCGAAAAAGCTCTTGAGCCCCAGCCGGTACAACGAGAGTTTTTCGGGCTGCACCTGCGGCAGCAATTCGCCCGGACCGCGTGTGGCCAGCGACGACGGCAGGTATTCCTTGACCGCGACCTGCTGCCCTTCGGTATCCACAGCCAGGTAGACCACGCCAAAACCACCGGCTGCGAGCTTGCGCACAATGCGATAGCCGCCGATCACGGTGTCCGGTGGCAGCGGTGCGGGTTTGACCTTTGACATAATTCGGATGGGTTCCGGAACGCCTCGTTTTGGACCACTCAACCTGATGGGACACAGTTCAATGGCAGTTTACAGCATGACCGGCTACGCCACGGCCCAGACCGGCGGGGCCGCAGCCACACCTGCCAGCGAGTCCCCGCGCGAAGCCAAACCGGGCCTGGGCATCGAAATCCGCTCGGTCAACAGCCGCTTTCTCGACCTGACTTTCAAACTCGCGGACGACCTGCGCGGCACCGAACCCGCCCTGCGCGAACTGCTGGGCGCTTCGCTCAAGCGTGGCAAGGTGGAGGTGCGGGCCTGGGTCGAGGGCCGCACCGACGCCGGACCACGCGCACCCAGCGCACCGGAGCTGCAGAAGCTGGTGAGCCTGCAGGACAACGTCCGCGCCTGGCTGCCCACCGCCGCCCCCCTGTCGGTGGCCGAGGTGCTGCAACTGACCACGCGCCAGACCGGCAACCCAGGCGAACTGCACGAAACCCTGCTCGCGCTGGCCCAGACGGGCCTGGACAAACTGCTCACCGCGCGCGAACGCGAAGGCCAGCGCCTGGCAGCCATGCTGCTGGACCGGCTCAAGCAGCTGCGCCAGCTCGCCAAAGACGCCCAGCCCCTGATTCCCCAACTGGTCGCGCAACAGCGGCAGCGCTTCATCGACCGCTGGAACGAAGCGCTCGGTGCCAGCGCGGCTGCCGGTGGCACCAGCAACACCCTCACCGGCGAGGCCGCCCAGGATCGTGCGCTGACCGAAGCCACCGCCTTCGCGATCCGCATCGATGTGGCCGAAGAACTGACCCGCCTGGACTCGCACCTGGTGGAAATCGAGCGCCTGATCAAGAAAGGCAGCGATGTGGGCAAACGCCTGGACTTCCTGATCCAGGAACTGCACCGCGAAGCCAACACCATGGGCTCCAAATCGTCGAGCCTGGAACTCACCCGCATTTCCGTGGACATGAAGGTGCTCATCGAACAGATGCGCGAGCAGGTCCAGAACATTGAATGACCCTATGGAATACCCAGGCAACCTGTTCGTCGTCGCAGCCCCCAGCGGGGCTGGCAAATCCAGTCTGGTCAAGGCGCTGATGGAGCTGGACTCCCGCGTCGTGCCCTCGGTCTCGCACACCACTCGTCCGCCACGTGGTCAGGAGCTGCATGGGCGCGAGTACTACTTTGTAGCCAGGGAAACCTTTGACCAGATGGTCATCCAGGGGGCTTTCCTGGAATGGGCCATGGTGCATGGCAACCGCTACGGCACGTCCAAACAGGCGATCGAGCAGCGCATGGCCCAGGGGGCCGACGTGGTGCTGGAGATCGATTTCCAGGGCGCGATCCAGGTCAAACGCATCTTTCCCAACGCGGTGCTGATCTTCATCCTGCCGCCGAGCTGGGAAGAACTGCGATCGCGGCTGGAGCGGCGCGCCGAGGACAGCGCCGAAGTCATCGAGCTGCGGCTGCAGAATGCCGCGTCGGAGATGATGCACGCGCGGGAATTCGACTTCGTTATAATCAACGAGTTGTTCGAGCGGGCCCTGTTTGACCTCAAGGCCATCGTCCATGCCCAGCGGCTCAAGTTCGCCGCCCAGCGTATCGCCCGCAGCGATACCTTCAAAGCGCTCAACATCCACTGACTCACCGCACACTACCGAGGCCCGCACATGGCACGCATCACCGTCGAAGACTGTCTGGAAAAGATCCCCAACCGCTTTCAGCTCGTGCTGGCCGCTACCTACCGTGCTCGCATGCTCAGCCAGGGCCATGCCCCCAAGATCGAGAGCAAGAACAAGCCCGGCGTGACCGCGCTGCGTGAAATTGCCGAAGGCAAGATCGGCATCGAAATGCTCAAGAAGGTGCCACTCTGATTCTTCAGGGTGCCCATGAAGAGCCCGCTCGCAAGCGGGCTTTTTTTCGCCTGTCGCTCTTGAGGCCGGATCGGCCCTTCAGGCCGCGCCAATGTTCGGCACCAGCGCTCCGGCATTCTGACCACTGCGCAGTGCGGCGGTGAACGCCAGCATGCGGTCGATCGGCAACCGGGCGCGCGGGATCAGCGCCGGATCCACGTGGATCTGGTTCAGGCCCTTTTCCAGCACCTGCGCCACGCCGGCCAGGCCGTTCATCGCCATCCAGGGGCAGTGCGCGCAGCTCTTGCAGGTGGCGCTGTTGCCCGCGGTCGGCGCCTCGATGAACACCTTGCCCGGATTCTGCTGGCGCAGCATGTGCATCATGCCGTTGTCGGTGGCGATGATGAACTCGTTCGCGTCCAGCTCCCGCGCCGCCTTGAGGATCGCCGAGGTGGAACCCACCGCGTCGGCCAGTGCCACCACATCGGCCGGGCTTTCCGGGTGCACCAGCACCTTGGCACCCGGGTGCTCCTTTTTCAAGGCTTCCAGCTCAAAGGCCTTGAACTCGTCGTGCACGATGCAAGCGCCGTTCCACATCAGCATGTCGGCGCCGGTTTCGCGCTGGATGTAGCCACCCAGGTGCTTGTCGGGTGCCCACAGGATCTTGTGGCCCTTGTCCTTGAGCGCCTTCACGATATCGAGTGCGCAACTGGACGTGACCAGCCAGTCGGAGCGCGCCTTCACCGCGGCACTGGTGTTGGCGTAGACCACCACGGTGCGGTCCGGGTGGGCGTCGCAGAAGGCGCTGAAGTCGTCGATCGGGCAGCCCAGGTCGAGCGAGCAGTTGGCGTCCAGATCGGGCATGAGCACCGTTTTCTCCGGGCTCAGGATCTTGGCCGTCTCGCCCATGAAACGCACGCCCGAGACCACCAGCGTCTGCGCGGCGTGGTCGCGGCCAAATCGCGCCATTTCCAGAGAATCGCTCACGATGCCGCCGGTCTCGATCGCCAGGTCCTGCAGATCGGGGTGCACGTAGTAGTGCGACACCATGACCGCGTTGCGTTCCTTGAGCAGGCTGCGGATGCGCTCCTTCAACTCGGCGCGCTGCTTCGGGCCGGGCTCGACCGGCACACGCGCCCAGGCGTGTTTCGTCGGGCAGGCCGGCTGTTCGTATTCGACGTCGATGATGTCTGTGTTGCTCATGTCAGTTGCTCCATCCGCATCGAGAAATCGATGGCTTTCACGTCTTTGGTCAAGGCTCCGATGGAAATGCGGTCCACCCCGGTTTCTGCAAGGGTCCGCACCGTCTGCAGGTTCACGCCACCCGAAATTTCCAGGATGGCACGGCCCGCATTGCGGCGCACGGCCTCCTGCAGCGTCGGAATGTCCATGTTGTCGAGCAGGATCATCCTGGCGCCACAGGCCAGCGCTTCGTCGAGCTGCGCCAGGGTCTCGACCTCGATCTCGACAAAACGCGCCTGGGGCGCGGTTTCCTGAACGCGCTTCAACACGGCCGCCACGCCACCCGCGGCGGCGATGTGGTTTTCCTTGATCAGCACCGCGTCGTACAGACCGATGCGATGGTTCACGCCACCGCCGGTTTTCACCGCGTATTTCTGTGCCAGCCTCAGCCCCGGGATGGTCTTGCGCGTGTCCACGATGGCCGCGCGCGTGCCTTTGACAGCGTCAACGAACACCGCGGTCTTGGTTGCCACGGCCGAGAGCAGTTGCAGGAAGTTGAGCGCGGTGCGTTCGGCGGTCAGCAGGGCCTGGGCGTTGCCCGCGATTTCCAGCACCACCTGATCGGCGACACAGCGCTGGCCCTCTGACACATGCCAGGTCAGGCGGGCCTTGGGGTCGCAGGCCAGCACGGCCGCCTCCACCCACGGCACGCCGCAGATCACGGCCGGTTCGCGCGCAAGGATGCGTGCATGGGCGCGGCGCGAGGGGTCTACCAGGGCCCCTGTGAGGTCGCCACCGGCCACGTCCTCGGCCAGTGCGCGGGACACATCGGCGCCCGCCAGTTCGGCCAGATCGGCGTCCGTGAATTCAGAGAGGTGTTTCATGGGTTGCAAGCATAACGGGATCGCATATAGTGCCCCCCATCCAAAGCCCACGCAAAGGGGAACCCCATGAGTCCACAGAAATCTGCCGCTCCGACCAGCGGAACGCCCTACGGCACCCTGCCGTCGGCATCGCCCATGCCGCAGCGCAAGCCGGTCAGCCTGCCTCGGTTGCAGGAGATGCGTGAGCGCGGTGAAAAGATCACCATGCTCACGGCCTACGACGCGACCTTCGCCGCCGTGGCCGACGCCGCGGGTGTGGAGTGCATCCTGGTGGGCGACTCGCTGGGCATGGTCTGCCAGGGCCTGTCCAGCACCACCGGCGTGACGCTGGACACCATGCGCTACCACACCGAAAGTGTGGTGCGTGGCCTGCAGCGCGTTCAGGCCACCGCCTGGGTGATCGGCGACCTGCCCTTTGGCAGCTACCACGAGAGCAAAGAGCAGGCCCTGCGCAGCGCCGCGGTGTTGATGCACGCCGGGGCCCACATGGTCAAGCTCGAAGGCGGCGGCTGGACCGCCGACACCGTGCGCTTTCTGGTGGAGCGCGGCATCCCGGTCTGCGCCCACCTGGGCCTGACACCGCAGACCGTGCACGCGCTCGGTGGCTACCGCGTGCAGGGCCGTGGCGACGCCGCTGCGTTGCAACTGCGCCGCCACGCCATCGAACTGCAGGACGCCGGCGCCGCCATGCTGGTGCTGGAGATGGTGCCCGCGGTCCTGTCGACCGACATCACCACCGAACTCAAGACCTGCCACACCATCGGCATAGGCGCCGGCAAGGGCACGGCAGGCCAGGTGCTGGTGATGCACGACATGCTGGGCATCAACCTCGGCAAGAATCCCAAGTTCGTGCGCAACTTCATGGAAGGCGCCAGCAGCGTGCGCGATGCCATGGCCGCCTATGTGGCGGCCGTGAAGGACGGCAGTTTCCCGGAGGACAGCCTGCACGCCTGGTGATCAAGCCCCGCCCCGCGGCGCCCCTCGAACAGACACCTCTTCTCTCATGCAACTCGTCCACACCATCGATGACCTGCGCACAGCCTTGCGCCCGTACAACTCGCCCGCCTTCGTGCCCACCATGGGCAACCTGCACGACGGCCACCTGGATCTCGTTCGCACCGCCCAACCGCTGGGTGATGTCACGGTGTCCAGCATCTTCGTCAACCGGCTGCAGTTCGCCCCCCACGAAGACTTCGACACCTACCCGCGCACCCTGCAGGCCGATTGCGCCCGGCTCGAGCAGGCGGGTTGCGACATCGTGTTCGCGCCGTCGGAAAAGGAGTTGTATCCCGCCCCCCAGGGGTTCAAGATCCAGCCGCCATCGGAGCTGGCCGACATGCTGGAAGGGCATTTCCGACCCGGCTTCTTCATCGGGGTCTGCACCGTGGTGATGAAGCTGTTCCAGTGCGTGTTCTCGGAAGCCAAGGGCCCGCGTTATGCCCTCTTTGGCAAGAAGGACTATCAGCAGCAGATGGTGATCCGTCGCATGGTGCAGCAGTTTGCCCTGCCGGTTCAGATCGTGGCCGGCGAAACACAGCGCGCCGCGGACGGCCTGGCGCTGAGTTCACGCAACGGCTATCTGAGCGAGAGCGAGCGTGCCGAGGCGGTGCAGCTGTCGCTCGCGCTGAGGGGTCTGGCGCGCGATGCGCTGGCCGCTGCGGCGAGTTTGCCCGACCACCGGTCCACCCTGGAGGAGAAGGCCATGAGGGCATTGGCAGGACGCGGCTGGCAACCCGACTACCTGACGGTTCGCCGCCGACAAGACCTGCAGGCGCCGACCAATGCCGACGCGACCACACCCGGCGCCCTTGTGGTGCTGGGCGCTGCCCGCCTGGGCAACACCCGATTGATCGACAATTTCGAGATCTAGACCCACCCCCACGCCGGGCTTCGCCCGTCACCCCCTCACGGGGGCCGCTCGCATCGCCCCCTGGGCCGGGGGGGGGACGTGCCCTTAGGCGCGGCGCGGGGAGGGGGTAGCCTCGTCCTTCGGATCACGCCCCATCAACGCGGCCACCGCCTGGGCAGGCTGCAGCTGGCCGTCCAGCAACGCCACCACACCCGCCGAAATGGGCATGTCCACACCCAGCATCTGCGCGCGCTGCACCACGGTGCGCGCGCTGTAAACGCCCTCGGCCACGTGGCCCAGCGAGTCCACCGCCTGCTGCAGGCTCAAGCCCTGCGCGAGCAGCTGACCCACCTTGCGGTTGCGTGAGAGATCGCCGGTGGCGGTCAGCACCAGATCCCCCAGGCCGGAAAGACCCATGAAAGTTTCGGCCCGGGCTCCCAGCGCCAGGCCCAGGCGCGTCATCTCGGCCAGACCCCGCGTGACCAGTGCGGCTCTGGCGTTGAGTCCGAGGTTCAGGCCATCACACAGGCCGGTGGCGATGGCCAGCACGTTCTTCACCGCGCCGCCCACCTCCACGCCCACGATGTCTTCGTTGGCATAGACCCGCAGCGTGGGGCTGTGAAAGGCGGTCACCAGCGCCTCGCGCACGCCGGCGTGCTCGCTGGCAGCCACCAGGGCGGTGGGCTGACCACGCGCCACTTCCTGCGCAAAGCTGGGGCCGCTCAGCACGCCTGCCTTCAGCCCAGGGGCCACATCAGCCCGGATTTCGTGGCCCAACAGGCCATGGGTGCCGCTGCCCGCGCGTGCAGCCTCAAAGCCCTTGCACAACCAGGCGACGGGCGCCGCCAGCCCGTTCAGGTGTTCCAGCATGCTGCGCAGGGCGACCTTGGGTGTGCCTACGACGACGAGGTCGGCACCGGCCAGCGAAGGCCACTCGCCCCCCCAAATCTGCAGCGCGGGCGGGAACGGTATGCCAGGCAGGTAGCGCCGGTTTTCCCGGGTGGCCTGCATGTCAGCCACCTGCGAACCATCGCGTGCCCAGAGGCTGACGTGATGCGGCTGGCTGGCAGCGCTGATGGCCAGCGCCGTGCCCCAGGCACCTGCCCCGAGAACGACGATCTTCATGCGGTGCGGCTAACCTGACCGGCTTACTGCGTGACGATACGCGGCGCGTCTTCAGCCGCCTGCGCCTGCTGCTGCTCGTACATGGCCTGGAAGTTGATTTCCGCCAGGTGCACCGGCGGAAAGCCGGCGCGCTGGACCAGGTCGGCCACGTTGCCGCGCAGGTAGGGATAAACGATCTGCGGACAGGCGATGCCCATGATCGGACCCATCTGTTCCTGCGGCAGGTTGCGGATTTCAAAGATGCCGGCCTGCTTGGCCTCAACCAGGAACACCGTCTTGTCCTTGATCTTGGTCTGCACCGTGGCAGTCACGCAAATCTCGTACACGCCATCAGCCACCGGGTTGGCTTCCACGCCAAGCTGGATGTCCACCGAAGGCTGTTCCTGCTCCAGCAGGATGCCGGGCGAATTGGGCTGCTCCAGCGAAGCCTCCTTGAGGTAGATGCGCTGGATCTGGAAAGTGGGATCTTGGTCGGCCATGAGGGTCTTTCAGGAAGTCAGAAATAACAAAACCCGCCGGGGAGAAAACGTTCCCGCAGCGGGTACAGCGCCGATTATCTCAGCAGCGCCAGGGGTGGGCTCAAGATTGCAGCAATGGCGCCAGACCACCCCGACCATCCAGCGCATGCAGGTCATCGCAACCACCGACGTGCAGGTCACCGATGAAGATTTGCGGCACGCTGGTGCGCCCGGTCAACTCCGTCATGCGGGCGCGCACATCGGGTTTGCCATCCACCACGATTTCTTCGTAGTTGGTCACGCCCCGTTGCTGCAGCAAGGCCTTGGCCCGGCTGCAAAAAGGGCAATAGTCACTGGAATAGATTTTGACGTGGGCCAATTCAAAACTCCTCATACAAATATGAACCAAGAACTTCGCCGGAGCACGTGCCTGATCCAGCACACGCCGAAGAACCGGCTTCGCCGGGCCAAAGGCGTGGTCCCCCTGGGGGGAAGACGCGAAGCGGCGCAGGGGGGTGATTATTTCTCCACCGGCATGCTGGCCGCACGCCAGGCGCCGAGTCCCCCGGAAAGGGAGTGGGCGTTTTCGTAGCCCAGCTTCTTGGCCACCGCCACCGCCCGGCGCGAGCGCATGCCCGAAGCGCAAACCAGAATCACCGGCGTGGCCTTGTTTTTCACCAGGCCGGGCAATTTGGCCTCCAGCTCGGAAAGTGGCAGGTTTTTGGCCCCCGCCACATGACCGGCGGCGAACTCGTCCGAGCCACACACATCCACCACGGCGGCTTTTTCGCGGTTGATCAACTGCACCGCTTCGGTGACATTGACCGATCCGGCGCCCGCGCCACCCGACAAGGCTGGCCACATCAGCAGGGCCCCGGACGTCAGCGCCACGGCGATCAACATCCAATTTTCGATAAAGAAACTCACAGGAACGACCTTTCAGTTAAGCCGTGGATTTTAGAATGTATGGCTGGCCTGTGCTGGCTGGTCATCTGGCCCGGGGTACCCGGGTCCGTCATTTGTTCTTTACGCCCCCCTTCATCCATGTACAAACTCGTCCTGATTCGCCACGGCGAATCCACCTGGAACCTTGAAAACCGCTTCACCGGCTGGACCGACGTCGAGCTCACGCCCACCGGCGTCTCGCAGGCCATGTCGGCCGGCAAGCTGCTCAAGGCCGAGGGCTACGAATTCGACATCGCCTACACCTCGGTGCTCAAGCGCGCGATCCACACCCTGAACTACTGCCTGGACGAGATGGACCGCGCCTGGCTGCCGGTGGTGAAGGACTGGCGCCTGAACGAACGCCACTACGGCGACCTGCAAGGCCTGAACAAGGCCGACATGGCCAGACAGTTCGGCGACGAACAGGTGCTGATCTGGCGCCGCAGCTACGACACGCCGCCGCCCGCACTGGAGGCCAGCGACCCGCGCAGCGAACGCAGCGATCGCCGCTACGCCGCCCTCCAGCCCGGGCAGGTGCCGCTGACCGAGTGCCTCAAGGACACCGTGGCGCGCGTGATGCCGTTCTGGAACGAGGTGCTGGCCCCCACCATCCAGAGTGGCCAGCGCGTGGTGATCTCCGCCCACGGCAACAGCATCCGCGCCATGGTCAAGTACCTGGACGGTGTTTCCGACACCGACATCGTCAACCTGAACATCCCCAACGGCATTCCGCTGGTCTATGAGCTGGACGCTGACCTCAAGCCGATCAAGAGCTATTACCTGGGCGACGCCGAAGCCGCCGCGCGGGCTGCCGCGGCCGTTGCGGCACAGGGGAAAGTGTGATCCTGGCCGGTTGCCCGGCACGCTGAAACCGGTTCGCGCAACACGCACGGAACCGAATCCCGGCATGGCGCTCCAAGGTGTATATTGACCCGCCGGTGAAGTCGGGTGTTCCTGACGCGCTGGCGTCTTTTTTAAGGTGTTTCCATGGGCAAGCAAGTGAGTCACAGGTTGAAGATTGCGGGATGGGTGGCCGTGGGCGCCGTCGCCGGAGCCCTCACGACGGTGCAGTTGCAGGCCGTCGCGCGCAACACGCTGGCCCCGCTGCCTCTGGAAGAGCTGCAGCAGCTCGCCGCGGTGTTCGGCATGGTCAAGACCGACTATGTGGAGCCAGTGGACGAAAAGCAGCTGATCTCCGACGCCATCACGGGCATGGTCGCCAGCCTGGACCCGCATTCCCAGTATTTCGACAAGAAGTCGTTCAAGGAATTCCGCGAGGGCACCAGTGGCCGCTTTGTCGGCGTGGGCATCGAGATCACCATGGAAGACGGCCTGGTCAAGGTGGTCACGCCCATTGAAGACTCGCCCGCGTTCCGCGCCGGCCTCAAGTCGGGCGACCTCATCACCAAGATCGACGACACCGCGGTCAAGGGACTGAGCATCAACGATGCCGTCAAGCTCATGCGCGGCGAGCCGCGCACCAAGGTCTTGCTCACGATCTTCCGCAAGGACGAAAACCGCAGCTTCCCCGTGACGATCACGCGCGAGGAAATCAAGACCCAGAGCGTGAAGACCAAGCTCGTCGAGCCGGGTTACGCCTGGGTGCGCGTTTCGCAGTTCCAGGACCGGACGATCGAGGATTTCTCCCGCAAGGTCGAAGCGCTGTACAAGGAAGATCCGAAACTCAAGGGCGTGGTGCTGGACCTGCGCAACGACCCGGGTGGCCTGCTGGATGCGGCGGTGGCCCTGTCGGCCGCCTTCCTGCCAGAAAACGTGACCGTGGTGTCCACCAACGGCCAGCTCGCCGACAGCAAATCGATCTACACGGCCGCTCCGCAACATTACCTGCGCCGCGGCGGCACCGACCCGATCAAGCGCCTGACCGAAAACACCAAGGGCGTCCTGAAGACCGTGCCACTGGTGGTGCTGGTCAACGAAGGCTCTGCCTCAGCCAGCGAGATCGTCGCTGGCGCCCTGCAGGATCACAAGCGGGCCACCATCCTCGGCAGTCAGACCTTTGGCAAAGGCTCGGTGCAGACCGTGCGTCCCCTCGGCCCCGATACCGGCCTGAAGCTCACCACGGCCCGTTACTACACGCCGTCGGGCAAATCGATCCAGGCCACGGGCATCGTGCCGGATGTGATGGTCGACGAAACGCTGGAAGGCAACGTGTTCGCTGCCCTGCGCACGCGCGAAGCCGACTTGCAGAAACACCTCGGCAACGGCAATGGGGCCAAAGCCACCGAACAGCCCATGACCGACGCCGAACGTGCTGCCGAACAGCTGCGCGAGCAGGAGCGCGAGCAGGCCCGCAAGCGGCTGGAAGAAGAGTCCAGGAAGAACCCGGGTCAGCGCCTGGTGCCCGAATTCGGCAGCGAAAAGGACTTTCAGCTCCAGCAGGCGCTCAACCAGCTCAAGGGACGCCCGGTGATGGTGAGCAAGACGCTGACCGAGCGGCCTCCCGAGAAGAAAGAAAACTGAAGCCTGCCTGAACGGCATCCGTCAGCACCGGGAAACCACGCCTTTGGACGACCAGCAGCTCCTGCGCTACTCGCGCCACATCCTGCTCAACGAACTCGGGGTCGAAGGCCAGGAGCAGTTGCTGGCTTCGCACGCACTCGTGATCGGCGCAGGTGGCCTGGGTTCACCCGTGGCGCTGTACCTGGGTAGCGCGGGCGTGGGCCGCATCACCGTGGTGGACCACGATGTGGTGGACGAGACCAACCTGCAGCGCCAGATCGCCCACAACCTGGCCCGCGTGGGGCACCCCAAGGCCGAATCGGTGCGCGCAGCCATCGGCGCCATCAACCCCGACCCCGAAGTGATCACGGTGGTGCAACATGCCGACGCCACCCTGCTCGACGCGCTCGTGCCCACGGCCGACGTGGTGATCGACTGCACCGACAACTTTGTCACACGCCATGCCATCAACCGCGCCTGCGTGACGCACCGCAAGCCACTGGTTTCGGGCGCGGCCATCCGCATGGACGGTCAGCTCAGCGTGTACGACGCCAGGAACGATGACTCCCCCTGCTACGCCTGCGTTTTTCCGGAGAGCAGCGATGTGGAAGAAACCCGCTGCGCCACCATGGGTGTGTTCGCACCACTGGTGGGCATCGTCGGCACCCTGCAGGCCGCCGAGGCGCTCAAGCTGCTCACGGGCCTGGGTTCGCGCCTGACCGGGCGGCTGCTGATGATCGACGGGCGCGACATGGCGTTCACCGAAATCGCCCTGCCCCGCCATGCGCAGTGCGCGGTGTGCGGCACCACGGCAACGACCGCCTGATCACGGCAGCGGGCAAGGCCCGTGACGCCGCCGGAAGTCGCGCGGCACTTCAGCATCCCGTTCGGCGAAAACACCTTTGCGCTGCGCACGGGCCTTGCCTTCCTGACCGGCATAGATCCCTTCGCTGTAGCGCCAGTGGTAAGCCCAGGCATGTCCTCTCAAGACCAGCCAGGCACCCACGTCCTCCCGCCGATGGGTCAGGTGCACCAGCGCACGCCCGTAGTGGTCGTGCTGGCGTTCGTTCACCGTCACCACCTGCCGGAGCACGCGTGCGGCCAGGGCATCGCGCGAGGCTGTTCCACCGGTCTGGCAGATTTCGGGGGCATCCAGACCGTCCAGCCGCAACTTGCGGTATTTGCCGCCTTCCAGGGGTTTGACCCACAGCGTGTCGCCGTCGAACACCCGCGTGACACGTGCCTCATAGACATGGGGCGCCTGCGGACGAACAGTGCCCGGCGGTTCCTTCGAACGCGGTTGTGCAACGGCCGGGATCTGGAGGAGCAGTCCGAAACAAGACCACAGGACAGGAACAGGCGACAGGCGAAACAAGGAACGCTGGGGGAACGACATGGCCCGAGTCTGCCAGCATCGCGCACGGTTGCCACGCGCCAGACGCGCTGGCGCGTCATACCGCCATGTAACGACCGGGACGGTGGTTGATGGCCAGCGTCATGTTGAGCACGATGGCCCCCACAACCGACCAGATGATCTGCTGCCAGTCCACCACGGCGAACGCGGCCAGCACGATGGCGCAGTCAAACGCCATCTGCACGTGGCCGGCGCGCCACCCAAAGCGCTCCTGCAGGTACAGCACCAGCACGTTGAACCCGCCGAGGCTGGCCCGGTGGCGAAACAGCATCAGCATGCCCGCGCCCATGAGCAGCCCGCCGGCGACAGCGGCAAAGCCGGTGGAAAGTTTGCCGAAGGTGATCCACTCTGGCACCCACTGCGCCAGCAGGGCCAGCAGGGCCACCGCGGCAAAGGTCTTGGCCGTGAACACCCAGCCCATGCGCTTGAAGGCCAGGCCGTAAAACGGCAGGTTGATCAAGAAAAAAACCAGGCTGAAGTTCCAGCCGGTGGCGTAGTGCAGCAAGAAGGCCAGGCCGGCCGTGCCGCCGGTCAGCAGGCCGGTGTGGCGGAACATGATCACGCCCAGAGCCACAAACAGCGTGCCCGTGAGCAGGGCCTGCGCGTCTTCGTGCAACTGGTGCTGGGCCGGTGATGCGGCGCCCGACGCACCAAGACCTTCAACCGACTTTACGGCCATGGGTGAGGGGCTGCGGCGCAGCCTGGTCAGGGAAGGGAACACGGCAGGTCTCACAAGGCTGGGGAAACAGCCGCGAAGTATCGGCGCTGGGCAGCACAGCACGCTTGACCCAGGTCAGTGAAAGCCCTGCTCGCGCCGCCGGCCGGGACGAACGGTCTGCCGGCGCACCCGCTCAGGCCGTGACGATCCAGCCTTCCAGGGGATCGAACGCGGGCAAACCGTAGCGCGGGTGACCCGCTTCATGCTGGTGCTGCGCCCAGGCCGCCTGCAACAGGCAGAGCACCGCATCCAGCGCATCGCCGCTGGCGTCGTCGGCCAGTCCGTCGCGCTGGGCATGCGAGAGTTTCAGGCGCAGGCCGGTGGTCTGCAGCAGCGGCGCCTGGCCGCCCTCCAGCGCGTGGATGAGGGTCTTGCGCGCGATCAGGCGCTCGGGCGTCTGCTTCGCCTTCTCGTCGCTCTTGTAACTGGTGGTGCCGAGCACGCTGCGCGCCAGCAGGCCGGGATAGGCCTCCAGGGCCACACGCGCCGGGTCACCCGCCTGCAGACCCGGCAAGGTGACACCGGCAGCGATCAGACGGTGCACACCGGCGTGCAGCATGAACGCCACCGGCGGATTGACCCACTTCATGCTCGGGCTCGATCCGGCCGGCCCGTCGGTGGCGCGGTGCGCGAACTTGCCACCCACCGGGCGCGCGGAGCAAAAACCGGCAAAAGTTTCGCGGATGTCGTCGCGGCTGAGGCTGGCGTAGTGGGCCATGCACGCGGCCCAATCGGTCGGCCAGCCCAGCGCCACCACCAGTTCGCGCGGCAGGCCGAAAGGCAGGTCGAAGCCGCCCACCCAGGCGCCAGCGTCCTTCAGGCGATCACCCCAGGCATCGAGCGTCTCAAAGTGCTCGATGCGTTCGAGCAACACCCGGCCTCGGTCTGTGTGACCAACCGCCAAGGTGATGGGCTTGCGCCGGGACGGCGCACTGGTGAAGTCGCAACCGAGCAGCGTCGGCCGCTGCGGATCAGGCACGACCAATGATGCTGGCCGTGGCCATCAGCTCTTCGAGCAGGGCCAGCGAGACCTTGCCCGAGACGCCGTAGGGATCGAACTCCGGGCGCTCGGAGTACTTGAGCACGATGGAGGTGTTGAGCTTGGACAGGTTGACCTGCCCCATGGTCCAGCCGCCAAAGCGGCGCTCGGAAATTTCTTCGTAGTGCAGCAGCACCACGTCGGTGTGTCGCGCGTCTTCGACAATGTGGTTGTAGAGCTTGTTGACCGCTTCACGACCACCTTCGATCGCCTGCAGGAACACGCCGCCGCCGTAGCAGAGCACGCCGGTGATGCCGTTGCCCATGTTGTGCGAGCGCGAGGTTTCGAGCACCGATTCGATGGTCTTGGCGCAATCCTTGTCGATTGCCCGGCTGACATAAAGCAGACGTACCAGCATGGTGTGTTCTTCTGAATCAACGGGGAATGAGGGAGAGGAATTCGCGGCGCAGGTTCGGGTCTTTCAGGAACACCCCGCGCATGACCGAGTTGATCATCTTGCTGTCCATGTCTTTCACACCGCGCCAGGCCATGCAGTAGTGGCTGGCTTCCATGACGATGGCCAGACCGTCGGGCTGGGTCTTTTCCTGGATCAGGTCGGCCAGCTGTACGACCGCCTCCTCCTGGATCTGCGGACGGCCCATGATCCATTCGGCCAGGCGAGCGTACTTGGACAGGCCGATGACGTTGGTGTGTTCGTTGGGCATGACGCCGATCCAGATCTTGCCGATGACCGGGCAGAAGTGGTGGCTGCAGGCGCTGCGCACGGTGATCGGGCCGACGATCATCAGCTCGTTGAGGTGCTCGGCGTTGGGGAATTCGGTGACGCTGGGCCCGTGCACATAACGGCCGTTGAACACCTCCTTGAGGTACATCTTGGCCACCCGGCGCGCGGTGTCGCCGGTGTTGTGATCGCTCTCGGTGTCGATCACCATGCTGTCGAGCACGCCCTGCATCTTGACCGTCACCTCTTCAAGCAACTGCTCCAGTTCGCCGGGTTCGATGAAGCCGGCGATGTTGTCGTTGGAGTGAAAGCGGTGGCGCGCGGCCTGGATGCGTTCGCGGATTTTGACGGACACGGGCACGCCCTGGTCATCGTCGTTGGGGTCGGCGGTGGTCATGTCGGGTTCGGTTTTCATGAGCATGGGTCATGCTAACACCCGCCCCC
>Ga0180017_100386_pt1 | contig 15577 bp, 12 predicted proteins | sample KR46_S_MetaG_FD_129674 | JGI IMG/M metagenome (GOLD analysis project Ga0180017, IMG submission 129674) | Groundwater microbial communities from the Olkiluoto Island deep subsurface site, Finland - KR46_S_MetaG | ecosystem: Environmental > Aquatic > Deep subsurface > Groundwater | place: Finland...
ATTTTTTTCCTGTCGTTCTTCAAATACGATCGGCCCAATGGCGGTTTTTTTGATTGTGTAGGGAACCTTCAGACTGGCGCATAAATCCACCAAGGGGGTCAGATCCATGCCGCCAAAGCCCATGTCCAGGGTAATTCCTTCCAGTTCAAAAGGAACCGGGGAAAAGTACTGAAAGCGTTTCATGGCATAAAGCAGAGCCGTGCTGTCTTTACCGCCGGACAGACCGACGGCAATGCGGTCTCCGGGTTTAATCATTTGATATTTTTCAACCCCCCGGCGAAGGGGGCCAAGAATTTTTTTCATTGAGTTCTCCTGTTTTTGTCTAATCCCAAATTGATATTGTCCGGCAAACGGAGCTTGTCAAAAGACTCCATAAAAGGTACAATAAAAACTTAATGGCATCGATATGTCATTTTATCATTTAATCGATGAGAATAAAAGGAGATTTCTTTAATACCGCCGGCAACCATCGGTTTTATCCTGTCAGCGAAAAAATAATAAATTCTTTCAAAGCAAACGATAGCTTGTCAGAACGCTCAATTACAGCTAATGCGGTCATGTTTATTATTAAAAAAGACAGTTCTTTCGTGGCATCATCGAGTTTCTGAATAGTTCAGAATAAATAATCTGTTAAGGAGAAAAAATGATTGAAGAGAAAACAGAGAGTTTTTTATCACGCTTTCTTAAAGGTGTGATTATTGCATTAGGGTTTATTCTTCCGGGCGTTTCGGGGGGAGTTCTAGCAGCAATTTTAGGTATCTATGAACGATTGTTAAGTTTTATGGCCCATCTAACCCATGATTTCAAACGAAATTTTTTATTTTTCCTGCCTGTTGGAATTGGTGGGATCGTCGGGATTGTCTTATTATCAAAACCGCTGGAGTGGTTACTGGATCATTATCAAGTCATGGTGCTGTGGGGATTCGCAGGGGCGATCATCGGTACCTTGCCGGCTCTATTAAAAGAATCAACCAAACAAAAAAAACGTGACACCATCGATTTAATTTGGTTATTTGGGACTTTGATTGTTGGATTTTTGATTTTATATTTTATGGACAATCTGCTGGGCACTGTTCCTGCCAATTTTTTTGGTTTTACCCTGGCTGGTGGCTTGATAGCCCTGGGTGTACTGGTTCCGGGGCTCAGTCCATCAAACTTATTACTGGTTTTGGGACTGTATGACCCGATGTTGAATGGTTTCAAAAACGTTGACATATTAGGAACCTTTCTTCCAATAGCAATCGGCGGGGTTCTGGTAGTCCTCTTGTTGTCTAAATTCATTGAATGGCTGCTAAAGCAATTTCATTCACGAATGTATCACTTTATTATTGGAATCGTCATAGCCTCCACCATTTTGATTGTTATTCCACCGGTAGCAAACTACTCCAATTTTACGATGCTAACAGGAATAGTGAGTGTAATCTTGTTCATACTTGGTTTGATGCTGGGATTCTGGATGAGCAGATTGGAAGAAAAATTTAAATAATCGGGGGTACCGATTAGTGTGAGTTTCAGTTGAAAATCTTAAACAGAGTTCTAGATTTCTTTGTTTTTAAAAATGGAGTACAAAATGGCACTTTCTCAACAATTTTATATTAATAATCGAAAAAAACTGGGCGAACTATTAGAAAACAATAGCTTGACGATCGTCTTTTCCGGCCGCGAAATTCAAATGACTGAGGATGCAAATTATCCTTTTTTCGGCAATAACAATTTTTATTATCTAACTGGTATCCGGGAACCGGAGCTGGTATTGTTGATGATCAAGAATGAAAAAGGCGAAGTCATTCAGTCTCTTTTTACTGAAGAAGCAGATCCTCTCAAAGAAAAATGGGTTGGCAAAAAGATCAGCAAAGATCAGGCCGCTGCTATTTCCGGGCTTGAGACGGTTTATTATCGAAAGGATTTACCCAAAGAAGTCGGTCGGCTGGCAACGGTAAAGACGCTCTATTTTGATTTTAAGACTCCGAAGCATCAGAGTTTTAAAACCGAAGATACTGATTTTAAAAATATCATCAAACAAGCTGAATTAAAAGATCTTCACCCCGTGATGGCTGGAATGCGACTGATTAAAACAGCAGAAGAAATCAGCGCTATTACAAAGGCTAATCATGTAACAAAAGCCGGGATAGCAGAAATAAAGAAAATAATGAAGCCCGAAATCTACGAATATGAACTGGCCGCTTTTTTTGAGTATTTTGTCAAAAAAGCAGGAACCGAAGGACTGGCATTTGAAACCATCGTCGCATCGGGAAAGAATGCCACCGTCCTGCACTATGTGTCCAATCGCTGTCCTTTGAAATCAGGCGATCTGGTTCTCTTTGACTTGGGTGCCCGCGTGGATGGTTACTGCGGCGACTTAAGCCGAACTCTTGCGGTTAACGGGGAAATGACAAAGCAGCAAGAAGTACTCTATGAGATTGTCGATGCGGTTCAAAAGGAAATGTTCAAGGCCTACAAACCGGGAGCAGTGATGAAAGATCTGCAGAATCTGACTCAGGAATTGTTCCTGGAAAAATGCTGTAGTGCCGGGTTTGTTCCCGCCAATAATGATATTACGGAATTTTATTATCATGGGATTGGCCACCCGTTGGGTTTGGATACCCATGATCTGCGACCAGCCGGCGACCTGATTTTAGCACCGGGAATGGTGATGACGGTGGAACCGGGTCTATATCTGGAAAAACTGGGCATTGGCATCCGGATTGAAGATGATGTGGTGATTACTGATTCCGGATGTACGGTTTTATAGCTGCTTTTAAACGTGGTTTGGGGATTGGTTCAAGGCATGCTTGCAGAAAACTTTAGTCCGGAATAAAATGCTTGACAAAGAAAAAAATGATGTGTATGATTTAAAAAAAGTAATTGAATATTTACCTATCCAGAGAGGTGGAGGGACAGGCCCGATGAAACCCGGCAACCAGCATGTGCATGGTGCCAATACCTGCGATATTTTTCGCAATGATGGGATTTAATGTAGAACATTAGCCTCGTCGTTAGACGAGGCTTTTTTCGTGATTAAGATTATCAGGTAAATGGACATTACGCTATAAACAAAGGAGAACACAATGAAAAAATTATTTACCTCAGAATCGGTTACCGAAGGCCATCCAGATAAAATTTGCGACCAGATTTCTGATGCTGTTCTGGACGCCATTTTCGAACAGGATCCAATGGCTCGAGTGGCCTGCGAAACCCTGGTTACAACCGGGTTGGTACTGGTTGCTGGCGAGATTACCACATCCTGTTATGTCGACATTCCTAAGTTGGTAAGAGAAACAGTTCGAGAAATTGGTTATGACCGCGCAAAATATGGTTTTGACTGCGATACCTGTTCAGTGATAACCGCCATTGATGAACAATCTGCCGATATTGCTATGGGTGTCGATGAAGGCCTGGAATCCCGAAAAGGTGAAGCTGGTGAAGCCGATCTGGCTACCGGCGCCGGCGATCAGGGGATGATGTTCGGATTTGCTTGCAATGAAACCCCAGAATTAATGCCGTTACCGATATCGCTGGCTCATCAGCTGGCTAAACGACTGACGGATATTCGTAAAGAAAAAATTGTTGATTATTTACGTCCGGATGGAAAAACCCAGGTAACCGTCGAGTATGATGATGGCCTGCCGACGCGGATTGATACCGTGGTTATTTCCACTCAGCATAGCAGCGATGTGGATTCAGAAACGATTGAGAAAGATATGATTGAGAAAGTCATCAAGGTAGTGATTGACCCCAAATTATTGGATGCCGAGACCAAATACTTTATTAATCCCACCGGACGTTTTGTCATTGGTGGACCTCAGGGAGATTGTGGTTTAACCGGTCGTAAAATTATTGTCGACACCTATGGTGGCTATGGCCGTCATGGCGGCGGCGCATTTTCGGGAAAAGATCCCACAAAGGTCGATCGCTCCGGAGCCTATGCAGCCCGACACGTGGCCAAAAATATCGTCGCTGCCGGTCTGGCAGATAAATGTGAAGTGGAACTAGCCTATGCCATCGGTGTTGCAACACCGGTTTCAATTTATGTCGACACCTTTGGTACCGGAAAAATCGAAGATGATAAGATTATTGCCTTAATCGAAAAACATTTTGATCTCCGGCCAGCCGCGATTATCAAAAATCTTGGCTTAAGAGCACCTATTTATAAACAAACGGCGGCTTATGGTCATTTTGGCCGAACCGATCTGGATCTGCCCTGGGAACGACTTGACATGGTGGAAAAACTGAAAAGCAGTTTATAGATTTTATTAGACAAAAAAAACATCTAGCTTCATCAATTTTGTTTAGCTAAATGGGATGCATCGTGGTAAAATAATCATAAGTAAAACAACGATGTATCCCAGCAAAGATGCTTAAAAATAACCGTGGAGGAAAAGATGGAAAAATATGTTGAGATTTATAATGCTTTTGGAAAAGACAAACCAGTTGAAGAACAACCCCAATATCATATGAATTGTGCCGAGGTACTGCTTCGGGCCGCTAATGATAAGTACGAATTAAACCTTCCGGATGAGAGCTTTCGGATGCTTCAGGGCTTTGGAGCCGGATTTTATTCTGAGAAAACTTGTGGTGCCTTTTCGGGATCATTGGCAGCCCTGGGCGCTTTATATACCGAAGAAAGACCATCAGACCAGGCTAAAATGACGCGAGCAGCAAAGCTTTTAGTCGAAGAATTCGAGAAAGAGTTTGGCAGTCTGGATTGTGATTACATCAAAAAACATCATCGCGATGAAGTAGCCGCCTGTAATCCGGTTAAACTACGGGCCGGCCAGGTTTTTGATCGGGTTGTGGCAGCACTGGAAAAAGAATAATGAGAAAAATAACCACAAAGAAATGATGGAGGTTATCATATGAATCAAAGTGAAGCGAAATCCCTGGGCATTGATATGCTGGAACGGTCTTATGGCAAGTGGTGGCTGATGTTGCTGGATGGGCTGTGTTTTATAGCACTGAGCATATTTGCGATATTCTTCAGTAATCAGGCCATTACCCTGCTGGTTTTTGTTTTTGGTGTGTATCGTGGTATCATGGGAGTTGTTTATATCGTCTCGGCATTGATGATACGTCACAAATATGGTGCCAACACCGGTTTCAGTCTGGGAAGAGGAATCTTTGATTTAATTATCTGTGCTGTTTTTTTACTGGTACCCAATGTGATTGTGGCATTTTTTATAGTCATTATCGGTATCTGGGCTATTATCACCGGAATCTTACTACTGATTATTTCCGCAAATTCCGGAAACGTGGGCAGAATTGTAAAAATCGTCATGGGGGTAGCATTGATTGGGTTTGGAATCTACGCCTTTATTAATCCGATGGGTCCGGCAACAATTATCGTCATGCTTGTTGGTGCTGCTTTTGGCATATTTGGCCTATTTTTAGTGATCCAGTCGATTGGTATGAAACGAACCTATACCCAGATCAAAAAAGTCAAAAGAGGCTATGAAGATTATCATATTGAATAAAATGGCGAAATAATAGCGAACCATTGAGCAGCTCAGGTAGAAGAACCGGAGCTGCTTTTTTTAGATAGAAAATAAAGGAGAGCTGCTTTATCGATGGCCCTTCACATTGCCACGGCAATGGTTCTCGATAAAAGCAAGGGCAGTTTCAGTTCCAGTTTCCTGATCGATGATGGCCTTCAGGGTCTGGGCCTTTGATTGGATGGCCTCTTCTTCAAACAGGATGAAGCGTTGGATCAGCGCTTGTGTCGTGACCTGGGTTTCCTTCAGCGGTTTTAGTCCATACCCCTGTTGATAGAGGCGGTTGGCCCAGAAGGGTTGATCCACCGAAAAGGGGATAATCAGCTGTGGTTTGCCGCTCTTGATGGCTGCTGCCATGGTTCCCACGCCGCCATGATGGGCGATCCCTTTGCCATGGGGAAACAACAGTGAATGGGGCGCGGCATTGATGGTCAGCAGATGCTCAGCCTCATCAAAGTGAAAACCGCTGTTGCCAGACAAAAGGATGCCCCGCTGATGGGTGGCATGAAGGGCTTCCTGCAGATGGTTTTTAAATTGTTCCGGAGCTTTAAGAGGCATACTGCTAAACGAGATGATAATCGGTGCTGGTCCCGAGTTTAAAAAGGCAGTTAATGTCGAATCGAGGTGCTCTGCTTGGGCATCAAGATAAAAAAAGCCAGGCGTCAGAACCCGACCCTCCCAGCTTGTGACTTCTGGAAATAAGGCCTTGCTGATCGGATAAATAATCGGGATGACTTGACCATTCAGGGAAAAGGTGTAGAGACCGCTTTTACGTTTGGGCAGATGCAAGGTTTTTTCTCTGAAATCATTGACCTCTTTGATGCTTGATCGCTCGGCTTGGGCAATCACCGAGTAGGTCCAGCGATTCAAGCGCTTTCCGAGATTTTTAGTTGGCGAGATGGCCAGGTTGGGAAATTCATCAATCGGAAAGGTAATCGGCACCGGGGGAATGCTGATACAGGGAATGTCGAGAATCTCGGCAATATCCGGAGCACCGAAAGCCTTGGGATGATAGAGGATCACATCAGCTCCCTGGGTAGCCTCATAGAACTGATCGAGGGTTTGTCGAAAGGCCGGATTAACCACTTCATCAAGATATTTTTTGGTGCGAAATGGATGTTGCAGAGCATGTGCAAAAACCATTTGTCCTTCCTCGGTTTCCAGCATCGCCATCAGATCACTGGCAGCTTCTTTAAATTCGATTCCGGCTTCTTCAATAAATGGCTTGAATGTTTTTCCGGTACAGATGACGGTCTGATGCCCTTTTTCCCGCGCTTTTTGTGCCAGGGCAACAAAAGGTTGAACATCACCACGGGTTCCCAAGGTTAAAATTGAAATTTTCATTAATGACTCATCTCCTCTTTCTAGTTCCCAATTAAATCCATTTAGTTATGATACTTTTTTACCCTGATTTTTCAAGATTAATAAGGCTATCGGTAATAAATGAATTGGACGACGAAAAAGAATTTCAAATCTTCTTTATTTTATCTACATATGTTATAATAATCAATTGCATAGAAGTTACGTGAAACATCGATTAATAAGAACATGAGGTAAAAATGAATAAAAAACCAGAACTGCTGGCACCGGCCGGAACAATGGAAGCGGTCATTGCGGCCATCAACGGCGGGGCGGACGCGGTGTATTTTGGTGGTAAAACCTTTAATGCCCGTCGCAATGCCGAAAACATGACGGATGAAGAAATAAAAGAAGCGGTCACGCTTTGTCATCAGCATCGGGTGAAAGTCTATGTCACCCTGAACATATTAATAAAAAATAGTGAAATGGGTGAATTGGTCGGCGTCCTTAATTTTCTGAAAACCCTTAATTTGGATGGCCTGATTGTTCAGGATATGGGATTAATCTATTTGATCCGCCATTATTTTCCCGAGTTCAAACTCCAGACCAGTACCCAGGCTTCAGTTTATGGACTGGAAGGAGTCTTGTTTTTTCAGGAACAAGGGTTTTCCCGAGTGGTGCTACCGCGCGAGATGCCATTAAGCCAGGTCGCTGAAATCAAGAAAAAAACCAAGGTTGAATTAAAAATATTCACCCATGGAGCCTTGTGTTACGCCTATTCCGGCCAGTGTCTGATGAGCAGTATGATTGGCGGCCGCAGCGGTAACCGGGGTCTCTGCGCTCAACCCTGTCGCAAGAATTACCGGCTGTTTGATGAGAACAATCGGTTGGTTGAGGATGGCTATCTCCTTAGTCCCAAGGACTTAAATACTTTGGACGACCTGGAGACAATCATCGCTTCGGGTGTGGACTCCCTAAAAATTGAAGGCCGGATGAAAACACCGGAATACGTCTATGGGATCACCCGGGCTTATCGGGAAGGCATCGATGCTGCTGCTGGCGAGAAGATTACCAAAACTGTCGATAATCAGGCCGTCATGCAGGTGTTTAACCGGGATTTCACCAGGGGTCACCTTTTTAACGAAGCGGATCTGCTCAATGCCCAGGTGGGCAAGAATCGGGGCGTTTTAATTGGCCAGGTTGTCAGCCTTGCTAAAACCGCTAAAAACGAGAATCATAAAAGTGCCTATCAGCCTCTGGGGATTCGTCTCAATGAGGATGCCCGGCTTCATGTCGGGGATGGCTTATCCTTTGGTGAGGACGGCAAAATGGGGACCAAGGTGGATGCGATTTTCACCCCGGCAGGCCGCCGGCTGGAACAAGGCCTTGGTGGCGATATCGTGGCCATTCCCTGTCGCTATGGGGTTTCACCAGGAACACCACTTTATAAAAATCTTGATAAGAGCTTAATGGATAGCCTTAAACAACTGGGTTCCCAATCCCTTGATCAACCAGGCGCTGCGGTGAATTTTAAACTGCTCCTGAAGCTGGGCCAACCGGCCGAAATAGCAGCCTTCACCGAGGGCTATGCGGTCACTTATACAGCCGATTTTAGTCCCGAAGTACCAATGAAAAATGCCATTGATGAGGCGATCGTCCGGGAGCAAATTTCCCGAATCGGTGGCACCGGCTATGAACTGGGCACCATTTCCATGGAGCTGGATGATCGGGTTTTTCTTTCCCGCAGCCAGCTAAACACTTTGCGCAAAGAAGTATTGCTTAAACTGGTGGAGACTCGGGCAGACGCTGAAAAAAATGCCGGCAATACCGGTGAGTTAAATCAGACAATGACGATTGTGCCGCTGGAGAAAGAACTGGCTGCTAAATCAGAACGATTTAAAAAAATGCAATTAGCAGACTCGAAAAAATGGATTTCATTGGCATTCGAAAAAATGCCGGATCATCAGTTTTTAACGCTTTTGGATGGACTGGGTCTGGATCAGGTTGTGCTGCCGTTGCTTGGCGAGGGCGTCGCGGAAAAGACCGCCCTCTTAAAGGATCTGGGAATCGCAGTTTTACTGAAGACACCTAAAGTAATGGATGACGAATTAACTAAAAAAGTACGTCGCTTAGTGACCCGGGAGATGAATCAGGATGGCTTTTTAATTGGCAATTATGAAGCCCTGCATCTGTTAAATAAAAGATCATCTTATTTAGAGGCTGATCAGTCGTTTAATCTGTTTAATACCCTGGCAACCCGAGCATTAAAAGAGTGGGGTGTCGGTGGCGGCGTTTTGTCGCCGGAACTTACTGAAAGCGAGCTGAAAGAAATAAGCGAGCATTCTGAGATTGCCATGGTTTTACCAGTTTATGGTTCGCAGGAGCTGATGGTCAGTAAAAAATGTCTGTTTGGCTGTAAAAGCTGCCTGGAAAAGAAAAAAGGAACAACCGGTTTGTGCCATCAGGAAATGTCCGGTAAGCTGGTCGATGAGCGCGGATTTGGTTTCCCGGTAGAACGGGATGACCAGGGGCTGATTCATCTCTATAACGGCGATACTTTATTTCTCAGGGAAGAAATCCTGGAATTAAAAGGTGTGGACACCTGGCGAATCCAGCACCGTAACGAAAGTATGGAAAAGTTAAGGATCATCATCGGCTATTACAGTCAGGGAATTTATGACAAACATTGGGGTCTTCCGGAAGGGCTTGGGATCGAGGGAACCACCCGGGGAAGTTATAAACGAGGAGTGAAATAAATACATGGATCAAAGAAGTTTGAAGGTCTTGGAATATCATAAAATATTAAAAAGTCTGGGTGAGCATTGTGTCACCCAGGGTGGGAAGGATCAGGCCAAAAATCTATTGCCGCAGGAAAACCTGACGGCAGTCAATCGGGGCCTTGATTTAACCAATGAAAGTCTGGGGATGATCCTCCGCAATGGCCGCCCGCCCTTGGTAGATGTACCGAATACCAGTGATTATGTCAAGCGGGCGGCGATTGGCTCAATGCTGTCGATGAAAGAACTGTTGTCGATTGCCACTCTGCTACGGATCGCCCGGGATATGGATAACTATTACCACAGTGATACGCAGATGGATACCCTGGTATTACTTAGGGATCTGTTTACTTCGCTGGAAACCTGTGAAGAACTGGAAAAAGAAATCAGCCGAAAAATACTGGGACCGGAAGAAATGGCCGACAACGCCTCCCGGGAACTATCCCGGATTCGGCGAGAGATGCAGTTTAAGTATAAACGGATCAGCGAAAAACTCAATCATATGATCAGTTCCACCGCCTATGATAAAATTCTCCAGGAAAAAATCATCACGATCCGGAACAATCGCTATGTTATTCCCGTCAAGCAGGAATACCGCAGCCAGGTGCCCGGAATTGTTCTGGATAAGTCGGCCAGTGGCGCAACCCTCTTTATTGAACCGATGGCTGTGGTGGAGCTAAACAACGATATCAAAATCCTGGTCACCGAAGAAGAACAGGAGATCGTCCGGATTCTCAAAGATCTGACCCAGAAGGTGGCCGATTTGCGGGATGAAATTATCTGCAATTATGATGTCCTGGTCGATCTGGATTTTCAGTTTGGCAAAGGCAAGTATGGGCTAACCATCAATGGGGTCAGAACCAGTGTCAGCGAAACCGGCGCGATTGAGCTGTTACGGGCCAAGCATCCGCTGATTCCCGAAGATCAAGTTGTCGCCTCGGATATTTATTTTGAAGCAGGCATTGACACCATGGTTATCACCGGGCCAAATACCGGGGGGAAAACGGTCTCCTTAAAAACTATCGGCCTGTTGAACCTGATGGTGCAGTCCGGGCTTTTTGTCCCGGTTCGGGAAGGCAGTAAAACCCGGATTTTTGCCGATATCTTTGCCGATATCGGGGATGAACAAAGCATTGAGCAAAGCCTCAGTACCTTTTCTTCCCATATGACCAATATCGTTGAGATTATGAACAAAGCGGATCATAATTCACTGGTATTATTTGACGAACTGGGCGCCGGTACTGACCCCACCGAAGGGGCCGCTCTGGCTATTTCGATTCTTAATGCTCTCCATCTGCGCAAAGTAACCAGTGTATCCACCACCCATTACAGTGAGCTTAAGGAATACGCCCTGGTCACTCCGGGGGTGGTCAATGCCAGTGTCGAATTTGATGTCAAGACCCTGAGACCGACTTATCGCCTGTTAATTGGGGTGCCGGGAAAATCGAATGCCTTTGAAATCGCCATGCGTTTGGGACTTGGTGAGGATGTCATTGAAAATGCCCGCGACCTGATCAAGAATGAAGCCATCCGTTTTGAAGAAACGCTGATTAAAATTGATGAAAAGCGTCGCCGCACCGAAGCGGAGCATGATGCGATCATTCGTTTGAAGCAGGAAACCGAAGCCTTAAAAGGACAAATGGATCGGGAAAAGCAGAAGTTTGCGGACGAACAAAAAGCCCTGATCCAAAAAGCCCAGGACGAAGCGATCGAAATTGTCAAGAAAACCCGAGCCGAAACTGAAGAAATTTATCGCGAAATCAGAACCATCCAGGAAACCACGACCACGGCAATCAAGGACAACAAGGAATTGGAAGCGATTCGCAAGCGCATCAAAGAAAAAGAGAAAAATCTTTATCAATTTGGCAGCCGACCCCAAAATTACCAGGGAGCAGCCCTGGAGATGGATGACCTCAGTGTCGGGATGAAGGTTTATATCAACAGTCTGCGCCGCGAAGGCGAGGTTTTAAACCTGCTGCCCAATGAGAATAAGGCCATGGTTCAGGCGGAAATGATCAAGCTTAAGGTTGATGTTGGCGACCTGAGTGTCTCAACAGCCTTGGCCAAACCGGAAGAGAAGAAGGTCACCTTTAAAAAGGTTGATCGTCATGTGATGGAAACCAAGCTTGATCTGCGCGGTAAAAATGGCGAAGAATCTTTGTATCTGGTCGATAAGATGATTGGCGACGCGATGCTTTCGGGCAACAAGCAGCTGGTGATTGTTCATGGCAAGGGCACCGGACGGCTCCGGGAGATCATTCATGAATACCTCAAAGGAAACCCCCTGATCGAAGATTTTCGCCTCGGTGCGATGAATGAAGGCGGCTCTGGGGTAACCATCGTAACGCTATAATAAGCGGTGCCACCATCCGGGAGATCAAGGGGTTAGACCCACGCCAGAAAAACTGTTCTTTAAGCGCAGCTGGTGAGATAGTCTAAAATCACCTTGTCATTTTAGGTCACCCATAATACAATTAATAGGAAAATTTTCAAGGATATTGAATTTTGAAATTTGGAGGAAACATGATTTTATCGGATAAAACCATTTATAAATACTTAGAGAGCGGTGAGCTGGTTATCGATCCACTGGAAAAAGGCCAGGTTCAGCCAGCCTCGGTGGACATTCGTTTGGGAAACAGCTTTTTAAAGCTGGATGAAAATAATTTCGAGGCGATGACGCTAACAAACGAAATTAAGTATATTTCGATGGAGGCGGATGAGATTATTATTCCGTCCAATTCTTTTCTGCTGGCAACAACCATGGAATACATCAAGCTACCCTGCAACCTGACCGCCTTTGTCGAAGGTCGAAGCTCGATCGGTCGGATGGGTTTATTTATTCAGAATGCCGGATGGGTAGACCCGGGCTTTGAAGGCGAGATAACCCTGGAACTATACAATGCCAACCGGCTGCCGATCAAACTGGAAAAGGGACGACGGATCTGCCAGTTGGTCTTTGCCCAAATGGACGATACCGCCTTAAATCCCTATCAAGGGAAATACCAGGGACAGCGTTCGGCTGTGGGGAGTCGCATTTTTCTGGATGAGGAATGCTGATTTGGCGTCTTAAAAGCGGCCCGATGAGAGAAGGATCGAAACAATGAAAGAAATTTACTTAGATAACGCAGCAACCACCAGGGTTGCTCCCCAGGTTGCGCAAAAAATGTTGGATACCCTGGTGAACAACTATGGGAATCCCTCATCGCTCCACCGCTTAGGAATTCGTGCTGAACAAGCGATCAAGGAAGTTCGGCAATTAATCGCCGATAATCTTTGCTGTCAGAGTCAGGAAATCTATTTTACTTCCGGCGGAACCGAAGGAAATAATATGATTATCCAGGGAGTCGTCGAGAATAAAAAACGTAATCGAATGCGAATAATTACCTCAGCGATAGAACACCCATCGGTGCTGGATGTATTTACCTTTTATCAAAATCACCAGATTGAGGTCATTGTTTTAGGGGTTGATACCCAGGGGCACATTGATCAGGATCAGCTCAAAGCGGCGATCAATGAGGATACTATCCTGGTCAGTATTATTGGGGTGAACAATGAGCTGGGAACGATTCAGGATCTGCCTGCGATTGGTAAAATCATTAAGACGGTTAATCCCAAATGCGTTTTTCATGTCGATTTTGTTCAGGGTTTTATGAAAATCCCCATCAATGTGCAGACTTGCCTGCTGGATGCCCTGACCTTGTCTGGCCACAAGATTTTCGGGCCTAAGGGTGTGGGTGCGGTTTATATTAAAAAGGGTACCGATATTAAACCGCTGATTCGTGGCGGCGGTCAGGAAAGCAATCTTCGCTCAGGGGCGGAAAACGTTCCAGGAATAATTGGTCTGGGGGAAGCCATTCGTTTGCGGAAAGACGCGTTTGGCGATGAGTTTGAAGCGATTAGAATCCTGCGTACCGCCTTTATCAATGAAGTAGCGGCAAAAATTGATGGTATCAAAATAAATGGAGATCCCAACGGCAGCCCTTATGTGCTGAACCTTTCTTTTAACCGGGTGCGGGGTGAGGTGCTGCTACATAGTCTCGAATCCAAGGGGATATTTGTGTCCACAGGATCAGCCTGTTCGTCCCATAAAAAGGAGAAGCAGTATGTCCTCAAAGCGATCGGCCTGGCCGAAGAATATAAAGAAGGAACCATCCGGATCAGCTTTTCACAAGAGATCACCAAAGACGATGTAGAAACCGCGGTGGAAGCGATTGCCCAGGCAGTCAACAGCTTGCGACTTTTGGTTAAACCAAGAAAAAATAGATGACAGGAGCAAAAAAATAATGGAACATGTTATTCTGGTTCGATACGGGGAGATTGCCCTGAAAGGGTTGAACCGTAATTATTTTATCGAATTACTGGCAAAAAACATCAGAACTACCCTGCGCAGTGTACCATCGGCAAAGGTTAAAAAAATACAGGGGCGCTTGATTGTCAATGTCAGCGATGAAGATCTAAACCGGGCGATGGAGCGGGTACAAAAAGTATTCGGGATTGTCTCGATCAGTCCAGCGATTGTTATTGACAGTGATATTACGACGATTGAAGAAAATGCCATCGAGCAGGTGCGATCGGCTGAGGACATCAAAACCTTTAAGATCACCGCCAAGCGGGGTGATAAAACCTTCCCGATCAAATCCCCCGATCTATGCTGCCGTCTCGGCGAAGTGGTGCTCGATAATGTCGCGGGTATCACCGTCGATATCCACAAGCCGGATCTGAATCTGTGGGTGGAAGTTCGCGAACAAACCTATATGTATCACGAATTTATTGCCTGTAACGGTGGTTTGCCGGTCGGCTGCAGCGGCAAAGGTGCGCTTCTTTTATCTGGCGGTATCGACAGTCCGGTGGCTGGTTATCTGATGGCCAAGCGGGGCGTCGAAGTGATTGGGGTCTATTTCCACAGCTTCCCCTTTACCAGTGATCGGACCAAGGAAAAGGTTATCGATCTGGCCAAGATCATGAGTCAATATTGCGGCAAAATCAAACTGTTTGTGGTTCCCTTTACCGAGATCCAGACCAAGATTGTGGAAATGTGTCCAGACCGGCAGACGACCATTATCATGCGTCGCTATATGATGCGGATTGCCGAGATGATTGCCAACAATGAAGGAGCCAAGGCGATGATTACCGGGGAAAGCCTCGGTCAGGTTGCCAGCCAGACCATGGAAGGGCTGGCGGCTACCAATGCCGTCGCCGGAATGCCAGTCTTTAGGCCGCTGATCGGCTTTGATAAAACCGAAATTGTCAAGATTGCCGAAACCATCGGCACCTTTGAAACCTCGATCCTGCCCTATGAAGATTGCTGCACCATTTTTGTGCCCAAGCACCCGGAAACCAAACCAAAGGTTTCGGAGATGCTGCGTTCCGAAGAAAAAATTGCCGAAATGATGGTGCAAATGATGGCCACCGCCGTGGCAGAATCCGAAGTTGTTACACTCTAGGGGGAAACTAAAACTCCCGTACCGACCAATTGTTAATCTGTTGTTTGCTGCACCATGCGAAATCCGCTACGCTCCTTTCGCATTGGTCGCGGGCAGTCGCCAACTACAAACAAGCTTGTGATTGGCTCGTTGCCTGCGCGCAGAATCGGACAGGCTACGCCGTGTCCGCTCTGATGCAAACAACATGATGTAACAAGGGTCTGACCCCTAGGTCATTGTCGGTACTACGTTAGCCCTTTGTCTATAACATAAAACCAGGCAATCATTTTGCCTGGTTTTTGTGTTATAATAAGGTACTCTATTAATCATTTTATAAAAATAAAAGGAAAAAATAATGGCAGATAATAATAAAAGTGGCATTCGCCAAAGCTATATTAAAGAACTCGATGACCTGATAGGTTATGAAATGGAAAACCAGGCGCTTCTGGATGACTATGTGTTAGAAATCATGAAACGGTTAACCCTGCTGACCAAGCGGGAGGTGCTCATTTGTACCAATGACAAAAACCGCGTTCAGTGGGTCAATATTGGGGATGCAGCGACCGTTAATATTGGTAATGCTGAGATG
>Ga0180017_100387_pt1 | contig 15570 bp, 18 predicted proteins | sample KR46_S_MetaG_FD_129674 | JGI IMG/M metagenome (GOLD analysis project Ga0180017, IMG submission 129674) | Groundwater microbial communities from the Olkiluoto Island deep subsurface site, Finland - KR46_S_MetaG | ecosystem: Environmental > Aquatic > Deep subsurface > Groundwater | place: Finland...
GCACCGTCTCGTAGTCGAGACCATGGTCTGCGTGCAGGCCGAGCCAGTCCACCGGGGCAAGGCCATCCACGGTGCCGACGACCGGCGAGGTCAGCCCTGGAATGGTGTTCACCCGCTCCTTGAGCTTGGGATGAATAAACACCTCAAAATCTTCGGGAAAACGGCATTCCTGCCTGTCCAGCTCCACGGACAGGGAGACCGAATGGGCCATGTCATACCCCACCAGCAGGGTCAGGGGCACCACCTGGCAGAAGACCGGCACCGGATTGACCTTGGCCCATATCTGCAAACGGGCCAGAGCGCGAAAAATCTCGTTGGTGTTGCAGAACCAGAGGGCCTGGTCGATCTCGCGAGCCACCACGAGAGCACCGTACTCGCGGAAGGTGTTCTCCACCGCGTTGTTGAGGTTGCCTCTCCAGGCCACCCAGACGCCAACGCCGGATGCGACCAGACGTGATTGGCTGATCTCCGGCAGACTGTCTATGAGCTTGGCGATGGAAGGCACTCTCAACCTCCATCCCGGCGGGGCGTGGCCGCAAAGGCGCGGCAACGGGACCGGGCGTGTGTGTCAGCGGCGCGGGCCGACGTTTTCGTCATGAATTCAGGGGAACTTCCTTCCCCTCGCGGGCCATGCAAAACAGATTCCAAACGCGCTGGGCGTCTTCTGTTCTTCCCCTCTTTTCGCACCCTTGCGTATAAATGGCAACCTTGCGCTCCAATTCGTCCAAAGCCGCGGCGCGTTGCCGGGCGTCAAGTCCGCCACCCTGCAGGATCTTGAGCAGTGCGCGAATCCGGTGCTCGTCCGCACAAGGCACGCAGTTGGAGAGCTGGTCCGGCCTGCCGCCGTGCTTGACGGTCAGGGGCTCGGCCACCAGCCCGACCGGATAACGCAGGCAGGCCCGCAGCCACATGTCATAATCCTCGCAGGACGGCATGGCCTCGTCAAAGGGGCCGATGTCCGCCCAGGCGCGCCGGGTGAACATGGCGCACGAGGGGCTGATCAGGCACATCTTGAGCGACTCCTCGAAGAACCACCCCTCGGGCTTGGCGTACTTGTTCTTCTGGTTGACGCGCCTGCCATTCCTGATCCAGATCTCGTCCGTCTGGCATATGTCATAGCCGTGCCGCCGCATGTAGGCCAGCTGCCTCTCCAGCTTGTCGGGGAGCCACTGATCGTCGGAGTCGAGGAGGGCGATCATGGCACCCGAGCTGGCGCGGATGCCCGTGTTGCGGGCTGCGGAGACGCCCCGGTTCTCCTGGCGCAAACGGACCATGCGCGGGTCGTCATATTGGTCGAGCACGGCCTCTGTTCCGTCGGTGGAGCCGTCGTCGATGACCACCAGCTCCCAGAGCGGCCAGGTCTGGGCAAAGACCGAGTCCAGCGCGGTAGGGAGGAACCCGGCCCTGTTGTAGGTGGGGAGAATGATTGAAACGAACGTATCGTCCATGAAGGTCAGCCCTTGCATTCACGGTCGCGACCTGTCATGCTTTGTACACGACAACCCCTGACCGGTGGAATCAATGAAAATCTTCCAAGTCATCAACGTACGCTGGTACAACGCCACCGCGTGGTACGCCATCACCCTGAGCCGCCTGCTGGCCGATGCCGGGCACGAGGTGACCGTCCTGACCCAGGCCGGCACCCCGTCCGAGGAGGCCGCGCGCGGATTCGGCCTGAACACCGTGGCAGTGGACCTCAACACCAACAATCCGGTCCGCCTCGCCATCGCCGCAAGGCATATCATACAACTGCTCAAAGCGCACCGCCCGGACATCGTCAACTGCCACCGGGGCGAGGGGTTCTTTCTTTGGGGGCTGCTCAAGCTCCTGCGCTTCGACTACAGGCTCGTGCGCACCAGAGGCGACCAGCGCCCGCCGCGCAGCGACGCCTTCAACCGCATGCTCCACGCCGAGGTGGCCGACGCCGTGGTGGTCACCAACCGGCGCATGGCCGACTATTTTCTCCGCAAGATGCGCACCCCGGCCCACGGACTGTGGCTCATCCACGGCGGGGTCGATACCGCCCGCTTCGCCTTTGACGCCAAGGGGCGCGACAGGGTCCGGGCGGAATTCGGCTTCGGCCCCGGCGATGTCGTGGTCGGGCTGGTCGGACGGTTCGACCGGGTCAAGGGGCACAAGGAAACCATCGAGGCCGTGGCCCGGCTCCGCGACCGGGGCATGGACACCGTGCGCCTCTTCCTCATCGGGTTCGACACGGCCATGACCAGCTCCCAGATACAGGCGTCCATCGACGAACACGGCCTGGGCGACATCACCCGCATCAGCGGCAGACGCGATGACGTGCCCGCCTGCATCTCGGCCCTGGACATCGGCGTGGTCGCCTCGCTCTGGTCCGAGGCCATCGCCCGGTCCGCCCTTGAGATCATGGCCGCCGAGCGGCCCATGGTCTCAACCAGCGTCGGCGTCATGCCGGACCTGACCGCCCCGGCCATGCTTGTGAAGCCGGGCGACTCCACCGGGCTGGCAGACGCCCTGGCCGGGCTGATCAACGACCCTGCCCTGCGCAGACAGGTACTTGAGGCACAGAGGCGGACCCTGTCGCAACTGACGCTGGAGGAATTCCTCAAGCGCAGCCTCAACCTCTACACCAGCCTGATCGACGGCGGCTAGTTCCCGAAAAATTCCCCAGCCTTTCCTATCCTGTCGGCCACGGCCATGATGGTCAGGGCGTAACTCTGCGAATGATTGTAGCGGTAAATGACCTTGAGTTCGGCCTCGCGGTCGAGCCCGGTTTTCCAGCCGTGGCGCATGACGAAATAGGCCATGCTGTGCAGGGCGTCGGTCATGTCGAAGAGATCAACGCGGCCATCGCCGTTGCCGTCCCTGCCGTAGCTGACCGCGCTTGAGGGGATGAACTGGCACAGCCCGATGGCTCCGTACATGGAGCTTGGCATGGTCAGTGGGTCGAGGCCGTTCTTGTCGGCGTACTCGATCAGGGCCTTCAGTTCCTCGTAGGCCCAGTTGCCCTTCTGCTCGGTCCTGCTGACAAGCCACCCGGCCATCTCCGGCGAAAGGTCGGTGCGCGCGACAAGGGGCCTGATCAGCTCAAAGTCACGGGCCAGGGCCATGCTCGCCAGGATGGTCATGGCGTTGTGCTTGCCCACCTGCGTGCCGAGCTTGGTCTCCACCAGCAAGAGCGCGGTAAGCACGGTTCCCGGCACGCCGTAGCGCTTCTCGATGGCCGCGAGCACCTTGTTGTGCTCCAGGTAGAAGGCGTAGGCCCCGGCAATGAGGATGGGATTGAGGTAGCGCTCCATGACCTGGGGCTCGGCAGGCGGGCCGGGCTTGCGCGCCGCGAGTTTGGTCTTGAGCAGCGCGTTCATCTTCCTGGCCATGATCTCGGGCGAGAATTTCAGGCTGTCATCGGCAAACAGGGCGTTGACGCGGCTCTTGTCCAGGCCGTCGTCTGCCAGCCGCCGGACCAGCGGTGCCCAGGCAGGGTCACCGGCCAGGGCCGGTGTCCGGCAGGTCGCGACAAGGAGGAAAATGAAAACGGCGGCCAACGAGATGACGCTGGCCGCGCGTTGCATGTGTCCTTTCAGGTCGCGGTCAAATACGGTCCATGGGTACAAAGCCCATCTCCTCTTCAAAGTCGTCATCCATCTCCGGGACAAACTCCTTGAGGGGGTAGATCGTGCCACAGTTCGGGCAGCGCAGCATGACTTCGCGGCATTCACGATGGGCGGTCAGGTCCAGCCTGCACTTATCGCACACCATGCCCTTGGCCTGCCACGTCCTCTTGCGACGGGCGAACACCCCGGCTATTCCCCGGTGGTCAGGCCGAGGTTTTTCTCGCCCATGGAGACATAGAGCGAGGAAATGGCGGTGCCATAGTCGGTCAGAGCCTGGGAGAGCTGGGCCTCGCTGGTGGTCAGGCGGGCCTGGGCGTTGAGCACGTCGGTGTTGGTGCCCACCTGGGCCTGATAGCGGGCCACGGCCATGCGGTAGGCCTCTTCCGCGGCCTCCACGGACTTGTCGGCCACGTTGATGCGGTCGGCGGCCTCGTAGATGTTCAGCAGCGACTGCTTGACCTCGAACCCGGCATTGAGGCGCGTGTCCTCAAGCTGGGCCTCGACCTGCTTCACGATCTCCTCGAACTGCTTGTAGTCGTAGTAGTCCGCGCCCCACTCGAAGATGGACATGGAAGCGCCCACGCCGACAGTCCAGTATTCCTTGGAGGTGTATGGATAGACCCCGCCCCGGCTGAGACCGGCGTCCACGCCCTTGTTGTAGTAGTTCCAGTCCGCCTCCACCTGGGGGTAGAAGCTGCTGGCCGCGATGGTGGAGTCCTTCTTGGCGATCTCGACGCTCTTCTGGCCGATGACGAGGTCGGGCCTGCCCTTGTAGGCGCGGGTCAGGCACTCCGGCAGGGTCAGGCTGAAGGGAATATTGACCAGCTCGCCGACGTAATCGACGTTGGTTTCAATGGGAATGTTGAGCAGCGTGTTGAGCTGCGCCTGCTGGGTGGAGACATTGTTGCGGGCGATCAGGAGATCCTGTCTGGCGGTGGCCAGGTCAACCTCGGCGTCGAGCACTTCGGACTTGGGCTTGAGGCCGACATCGTAGAAGGCGGTGATGACCTTGAGCTGGGATTCGAGGCGGGCCACCGAGTCCTCACCGCTCTTGACATCCATGCGCGCCTTGAGCAGCGACAGGAAGTTGGACTGGACGCTGGAGATCAGGGACAACTCGACATCGGTCAGCGAAGCCTCGTTGGACTCCTCTGTCAGCTTGGACTTCTGCCAGGTGGCGAGTAGGTTGAAACCCTTGAACACCGGCTGATTGATGTTGACGTTGGAGACCCAGTCGTCATGCTTGTCGGAAGTGGACAGCCTGCGGCCATAATTGGTGTAGCCGTAGCTGCCGCTGACCGAAGGCAGGAACTTGCCGAAGGATGAGCGGGTGCCGAATCTCGAACCCTGGAGTTGGGCCCGGATGGCCGTCATGTTCGGGTTGAGGGACAGGGCGCGCTTGACACTGCGCTCAAGATCAAAGGAACCGGTGATGTCCTGTGCCTCGGCAGCCGCGTCCGTCCCCGGCTCGGGGTCCGCATCCGCGGCTATCGCCAGGCTGCCAATGGCCAAGAGGGCGGCAAGGGCCAGAATCATGACCAGAGACCGGGTGAAGCGCATAATGTCTATCCTGCTTTCATTTCAAGTTTTAGTTGAACTAGCAACAATTGATCTTGGGGAATATACCAATTCTCCCCCCGGCCTGCAACCAGAAAATGAGCGATTTACTTGCGTAAAACAGCGCAATCCGAGGGATCGCCCTGGAGTTTTTCCAGGGCGTGGCGCAAGGTTGGCAGGATCGGCTCCAGGCATTCGGCCACGGCCCTGGGGCTGCCGGGCAGGTTGACGATCACCGCCTGCCCCAGCGTCCCGGCCACAGCCCGGGAGATAGCCCCGTGCGGCGTCTTGGCAAGGCTGGCCGAGGTCATGGCCCGCTCGAATCCGGGCAGCCGCTTCTCGATGACGGCCAGGGTGGCCTCCGGCGTGATGTCGCGCGGGCCGACGCCAGTGCCGCCGGTGGTCAGGATCAGGTCGAACCCCTGGACCAGGGCGAGATCGACCATGAGCCCCTTGAGCAGTCCGGCCTCGTCCGGGATGACGAACCCCTGGACAAGACCGAGGTCGAGCTTCCCGGCCACCAAGGCGCCCACCAGGGGGCCGGACTCGTCCGTGCGCTTGCCAGCCGCGCCCTTGTCGCTCAGGGTGATCCAGGCCAGGGCATAGCCCGGTCTGGTCACCGTGAAGGGTCCAGTACCCGCAGGCACTTCGGTTTCGGCCCGCAGCAGGTACAGGGGACGCGAGGCGCGCCCCTCTCCGCCGGGCAGCCAGCCCACGGTGAGCAGGCACAGGGCCGCGCCCCCGCTGTCAAGCCGGTCGCCAGCCCGCAGGCCGGGCAACAGTTCCATGACCGTGGCCCATCCCGCCAGAGCGCCCTCGCCTTCCTGGCACAGATGCACGCACTCGCCCGAAGCGAGTGGAGCCGCAAAACTCACAGTGATCATACGATCGGACATGGCAACTCCTCCTGAGATCAGGCCAGCAGCACGGCGAGCACCCCGGCCACCAGCACCCCGCCAAAGGTTCCGGCCCCGCCGATGGAGACCAGGGGCGTGGCGATGCGGTTGCGCAGGCGCGGCGTCAGAAGCAGGGCCACGTTGCCGCCGAGGATGGTGCCCATGGTCCCGGCCACGTAGGCGGCCAGCGGGCGGATCGGCTCAGGCACGAAAAAATAGACGGACACGAAGGTCATCAGGGCGGGCATGAACAGCGGCACGCGCATCCCGGTGAGCACATCGGGCCTGGACACGGCGTAGCAACCAGCCGCCACCGCGACCAGGGCAAACCCGATCCAGCCAAAACCAACCGCTCCCACGGCATCGGCCATGCCGAGCAGGAAGGTCAGGCTCAGGAGCAGCGGCAGGACGCAGCCGCCCAGGTTGACGGCAAAGACCTGCTTCTTCAGCTCGTTGGCCGGTTCGTCCTCGACACACGCTCCCTGTCCGCGCGTATCCATGACGCAGCGCACGGAGATCGGGCGGCGGACCATCACCAGCCTCTGACTGGTATGAACCGGGATGTTCACGGTCCTGCCCACGACAATGGCCATGAACATGAGCACCCCCTGAAAAGTGGTCAGCCCCAGGCGCGAGAACGCCTCGGCCACAATACTCACAGGCAGGAAGACGAGGATGAAAAACAACCCGGCCAGGAAGAGCAGGGCTCCGATCACGCCGCCGGAAAATTGGAAGTATGGATTATTCATGTTTTTTTGTCATGTCGCGCGCGCCAGTTGCGGGTTGCTTTTTGGACTGTCCCGGACCTATAGTGCAATGCGTCCGCGCAGATGGGATGTACCCCAACTCGCATGCGAAGTAAATCACAGGACCAGCGAGGCCCCTTATGAAAGGAATCATTCTGGCGGGCGGCTCCGGCACCCGGCTGCACCCCCTGACCCGTGTGGTCAGCAAGCAGCTCCTGCCCGTCTACGACAAGCCAATGATCTACTATCCCCTATCCACCCTCATGCTGGCGGGCATCAGGGATATCCTGATCATCTCCACGCCCCACGACCTGCCCCGGTTCCAGGAGCTGCTGGGCGACGGCTCACGGCTCGGCATCAACCTCGAATACCGGGAGCAGCCGAGCCCGGACGGCCTGGCCCAGGCGTTCCTCATCGGCGAGGAGTTCATCGGCGACGACACCGTCTGTCTCGTGCTGGGCGACAACATCTTCTACGGCCACGGCCTGGGCTCCATCCTCAAGCAGGCTGGCTCCCTGACCCGCGGAGGCATCGTCTTCGCCTATCTGGTCAAGGACCCGGAACGCTACGGCGTGGTGGAGTTCGACGCCGCCTACCGCGCCCTGTCCATCGAGGAGAAGCCCGCCCGGCCCAAGTCGAAATACGCGGTCACCGGCCTCTATTTCTATGACAACGATGTGGTCAGGATCGCCAAATCCCTCACGCCCTCTGCGCGCGGCGAGCTGGAGATCACGGACATCAACAAGGCCTACCTCGCGCACGGTGACCTGGAGGTCCAGACCCTGGGCCGGGGCTACGCATGGCTCGACATGGGCACCCACGAATCCCTGCACGGTGCGGCCAGCTTTGTGCGCGCGGTACAGGAGCGGCAGGGCTATGTCATCTCCAGTCCGGAGGAAATCGCCTTTCGCATGGGCTTCATCGATGCGGCCCGGCTCCAGGAACTGGCCTGCGCCATGAGCAAAAACAGCTACGGCCAGTACCTGCTCAACATCGTGCTGGAAAGCGACGCCCGCCCCTGCGAAGCCTGACGCCCACAGCCCCGCGCACGCCCACAGACGAAAAGAGCCGCATTCCCTAGGGAATGCGGCTCTTCGCGGAAAAATGGCCGGGCGACACAGGGTCGCGCCGATTCTTCGTGTCTAGTGGTGATCCTCGGCCATGGCTTCCTTGACGCGGATAACGCCAATGGTCAGGATCCATGCGAGATAAATGAAAATCAGGGACACGCCGACAAAGCCGGCGCCAGTGCTGTGTGCCATCCCGGAAAGCAGTTCGCCAATCATGTCATTCCTCCTCGGTCAACCCGTCTATGGCTTGAAAAGATATATGTTCTTTGTCTTCTCGGCCACGAAATGTCAACCCCTCAGCCGGGAAAATGCGCATCGACGAACCGCCCTGGCCTGGCTGCCCCCTTGCCAAAGTCGCCTGTTTTGCATAGGCTCGGTCCGCAGTCCCGCTCCACGACAACACAACGGTGAATCATGGGTTTTCTTGACTTCTTCACAAACCTCTTCGCGCGCTCCGGCAAGGCGAAATCCAGGGCAAAGAAAAAATCCGCCAAAAAGACCCAGGCTCCAAAATCCGCGCCAGCGGCCAAGGGCGGCAAAAAAGGCAGCGGCGACGAATTTGGCGTGAGCCTTGCCAAGGCCAAGGAGAAAAAGCGCAAGAAATCCACCCAGGTCTCCGCCGCGCCCATCGACGAGAAAGCGCTTGGCTTCAGCATCTCCCTCAAGGGCGAGGACGCCCAGTCCAAGAAGCGGGAGGCCCTGCGCATCCGGGTGGACAACCTGTTCGTCCATGTCTCGCGGCTCAACAAGAAATATCCCGTCACCGACATCAGCGCCACGGGCCTCGGCTTTGCCTTTGAAAAACCGCGCGTCAAAGGCGGGGTGGAGCTGGTCATGACCATCATCGTCGATGGCAAGGTGGCGGCCAAGGACGTGCAGTGCAAGGTCATGCGCCACGAGCGCGGCTCGGTGGGCTGCGTGTTCGTGGACCTCGACCGCGCCCAGGATGATGCGGTCCACGCCATCGTGCTGCGCGGCCAAAAAGAGCAGGCCGCCAGAAAGGCCGCCCAGAAGAACCGCGACTTCAAGATTCCGGAGTGATCCCGGCTAGACTTTGCGCCTCAACTCCCCGATGAACACATCCAGATCGTTGGGCTCCCCCGGCGCGTGGTCCTCCGGATACAGCAGCGCGGTCATGAAGAAAACGCTGCCGATGCGCAGGGCCGTGCTCGCGCTCATGGAGAACTGCTCAAGCCGCTGGGCAATGGCCTTGCCCTCGTCCCCTTCCAGTCTTTTGGTGATTTTCCAGGCGTCCTCGTTCAGAGAGGCCAGCAATTCGGCCTTGGCCTCGGCCTTGATCTGAAAGGCCCGCTGTCCTTGGCCCGCCAGGACCGCGTCGGCCTCCCGCTCCAGCCGCCGGACCTCGTCCGCCTTTTTCTCAAGAAACTCTATCAATTCTTCAAGCACTTGTTTTTGCATGATCTCTCCTGGTTCTCTCCAGTGTAACCGCCCCTGCTCAAGAAAACAAGGACAGCGGCCACCACAGGCGCTCCGCCTGCCCGCGCCACTGCCGCGCGGCGAGGATTTGCTGGACATCGACACCGATTGGTCATACCTCATGGGCTGCCAGAAAACGGTCATTACGGGTATTTCGGAGGACAGGAAGTTGAGCATTCTCTCCGCCAGCCTCGGGCTGACGCGCTACCGGATCATCGAGGACGTTCCTGCGGACCTGCTGCGCCAGGTGCCGGAGAAACTGCGCCAGTTCTGCTTCGTGGACATCGACGCCACAGCGGAGGAGCGCTCGTTCGGCTGGACCAACATCGACGACATGCTGGACATGAACTGGACCAAGTCGCCACCGGAAAAAGCCGAGTATTTCGCCTTTGGCCTGCGCCTCGACACCCGCCGGATTTCGCCCGCGGTGCTCAAGAAGCACACCACCATCGCCCTGAACAGGGAGCTTGAACACAACAAGGAGCAGGGCAAGAACTTCGTCTCGCGCGACCGCAAGCGCGAGATCAAGGAACAGACCACCCTGCGGCTGCGCGCCCGCACCTTCCCCATCCCGGCGGTCTTCGACCTCATCTGGAACCCAGGTGCCAACCGCGTCTACCTGTCCACCACCAACGCCAAGGTGCGCGCCCTGTTCGAGGACTACTTCACCCTCACCTTCGATCTGCACCTTGAGCCGCTGACCCCGTTCTTCATGGCCATGGACCTGCTTGGCGAAGACGCCGCGCCCAGGCTCGAACACCTCGACCCGACCATCTTCGTATAAGGATCTGACGCCATGGATCTCTCCCTCGTCGAACGCGAAAACGTCCTGCTGGGCCAGGATTTCCTGACCTGGCTGTGGTTCAAGACCGACAGCGAAACCGTCCTCTTCTCCCTTGCGGACAAGCGCACCTTCAGCCTCCAGATGGAGCAGCGCGTCTCGGTCCAGGGCGGCGAGGGCGAGGGGCTGGAAACAGCCACCGTCTCCAGCCCGCGCGGCGAGCTGACCGAGGCCAAGACCGGCTTGCGCACCGGCAAGAAGGTCAACAAGGCCCAGCTGCTCTTCACCATGGATCAGGACCAGTGGCTGGTCCAGGTCAATGCTGCGGATTTCGGCCTCTCCGGCCTCAAGACCCCCAAGATCTCGACCAAGGACGACGAGGGCGAGGACACGGACGGCAAGTTCCTCGAAAAACTCTTTCTGCTTGAGCGGTGCCTGGAGATGTTCGACATCGTCTTCGCCCAGTTCCTGGGGCTGCGCATGAGCAAGGACTGGGCCGCTGAAACGGCCAGGGTCAAGCGCTGGATCAACGACTGAGACCAGGGAACCCCATGACATCCCCGGTTCGCATAGCCTGCTTTGGCGACAGCCTGACCGAAGGGTACGGCCTGCGCCCCGGCCAGGCCCTCCCGGCGGTGCTTGAACGGCTGCTCGACGAAGAGGGGATGCGCACCCGGTGCCTGAACTTCGGCGTGTCAGGCGACACCGCCTCCGACGGCCTCAGGCGCATCGACACGGTGCTCAAGGCCGTGCCTGACGCTGCTGTGGTGGCCTTCGGCGCCAACGACTGCTTTCAGGGCGACCCGGTCCCCCTGGTGCGGGCGACCCTGGGCCGGATCATCAAGACCCTGCTTGACCGCTCCATCCCGGTCCTGCTGGTGGGCATCACCGCCGCGCTCAATCCCGACGCAGAGTACAGACGCGCCTTTTACCCCATATTCACATCCCTGGCCGCAGAACACGGGCTGGACCTGTTCCCGGACATCCTTGTCAGCTACTCCGGCAACCCGGCCCTGACCCTGCCGGACGGGCTGCACCCCTCGGCCTCCGGGGTGGAAGCCATTGCCCGCGACCTGCTGCCCCAGGTCAGGCAGCTCGCTCTTTCCGCCCGCTAATCCCCTTTTTCGGCCTCGACAATCCTGCGCTTCATCCGGTGGACAACCACCGCCAGGACCACGCCCGCCGCGAGAAGGGCCACCGCCGCCTCGACCGAGGCCCGGCCCGTGATGCCCGAATGGAGCAGATGGCCGCCCGAGGCCAGGAGCAGCGTCTCGGGCAGCATGCACAGCCATGTCAGAAACACGAAGGGCAGCGGCCTGACCGAAACAATGCCCAGAAGATAGCTGGTCGCGGGAAACGGCATAACCGGGATCAGACGGCTCAGGGCCAGGACTCGAAGCGGATGGGAGACGCTCAGCCGCTGCATCGCCCTGAAGACCGGATGCTCCCCGTAGCGCCGGACAATGACCCGGCGCAGCCCGTGGCGGGCGGCCAGGAACGCGCCCAAAGCCCCGATGGTCATGCCGATGCTCGCCAGGAGCCCGCCGAGCTTCCAGCCGAACATGGCCCCGGCGGCCACGGTGAAGAGCGATTGCGGCACCAGCAGCATGACGGCCACGGCGTTGATGGTCACAAAGACCGCACCGGCAAGACTGCCCTGGGCCGCCACAAAGGCGGAGAGCAGGGTCATGCCCCCGCCGCCCCAGTGCTCCATGGCCCACGAGACCGCGCCGAGCACGGCCAACACCGCTCCGACCTTGAGGATAGTCCGCCACACCCCGCCGTTATGCCCGTGTTCCATGTTCACAAGAGATCGCTGCTCCGGATTTTGCGTCTTGAACTCGCCGCGCGGATACCATAGCGTACCGCTCAGGATTCCCCTGTCCGGCCATGATCTCCTGTGTACGGCGAATCGGCCGGAAATTGAAGAGGGAAAATCCGCAGAGGAGCACCATGCGCTACAAGCTGCAAATGATGAACACGGACTTCGGGGTCGGCATGTTCGCCGCCCTGCCCGATGTCAACCTGAGCTTCAACGAGATGGCGGCCCATCTCCGCACATATCCGTATGACGACTTCATGCACGAGTTCGTGCTCCAGGGGTTCAAGGAATTCCGCCCCCGCAAGATCGAAAAACTCATCAGCGAGGTCATGGCCGACACGGGCGCGTCCGACCCGGTCATGACCGCGGTCATGTACGAGGCGTGCCTCTGCCACCAGCGGCTGCGCTCCCTGCTGCCCCTGTTCGACGGCCTGGACCCGGCAAGCCTGCTGCCGCACACCCCGGCCATCCACATCCGCTCGAACCTGCTCGCGGACCAACCCCTGCACCGGGAGTGGATCAAGGTTTTCAGCGACAACATCTTCGGCCTGGCCCCCCTGCCCGCACCGGACGCGACCGGCCTGCCCCCGCTCTTTTCGCCGCAGGATCTGGAGCGGCCCGCGCCCATGGCCGCCGCCGAGGTGCGGCGATCCCTGGAGGGGAAACTTCCAGAGCCAAAACCCAGGCGCCCCCTGGCCGAGACCATTCAATTCGCCCTGGCCGCCCTGGAAAAGGCGGACGCCTTTCTCGGCCCGGCCATGGAACACAAGGCGTCACTGTCGCCCGTGGCCCGGCTGCGCCACTGGATGCCCAAGACGCGCTGCGTCAATGGCCGGATGAACAATGGCCTGGAAGGCATCCAGACCTGCTATGGCCGGGGGCTCACGCCGGAACGGGCCGAGGCGTCCTACGCCATGGAGATGGCCGAGCGGTTCTCGTCCTATGCCAGCTTCGGCCCCAGGGGCGTGCTGGGCTATGCCAACGACTACCCGCTCACCCGCGCCACCCAGGACGAGCTTGCAGCCGAGGCCCTTGATCTGCGCGCCATGCGCCTTGAGGTGCCCTATGCCGGGCAGACCCTGCACTGGTTCACCGGGCACACGCCGGACAGCGCGGGCGGCACGGTCCCCCTGCTCATCCCGGCCCAGCTCGTGTTCCTGTTCTGCAACCTCGACGAGCAGTCGCTGTTCTCGGCCCTGGGGTCCACCGGGCTGGCCTCGGGCAACACCCTGGCCGAGGCCAAGGTGGCCGCCCTGACCGAGGTCATCGAGCGCGACAGCGACGCCACCACGCTCTTCGACCCGGCCCGCTGTTTCCGCCTGGAGTCCGGCGACCCGGAGATAGCCCGGCTGCTGGCCGCCTACGAGGCGGACGGCGTCCATGTCTGGTTCATGGACGTGACCACCGAGCTGGGCGTGCCCTGCTACAAGTCCGTGGTCCTGGGCAACCTGGGCGACGTGAACAAGGGGTCCGGCTGTTCGCTGAACGGCAGGGCGGCCCTGGTCTCGGCCATGACCGAAACCGCCTACCCCCACCCCGGCCCCAAAAGCGGCCCGGCCCCGGACAACCTGCCGGTGCGAAGGCTCGAAGACCTGCCCGACCTCTCCACAGGCAGCGCCGAGGGCGACCTGATGGTCCTCGAAGCGACCCTGCTCGCCAACGGCTGTTGCCCTGCCTATGCCGACCTGACGCGCAAGGATCTTGGCATCCCGGTGGTCCGCGCCCTGATCCCCGGCCTGGAGATCATCTCGGATTTCGATCAATACTCTCGCGTCAGCCCACGGCTTTATGCAAACTATCTCGATATGTTCCGTTGACAACAACAGGCCGCACGGCCCGATTCCCGCCTCGAAGGGCGAAATCGGTATGCATTTGCGGAATGTTGATATTCCTCGACTGCGACTTGGACTATGATTTCTCTTGTACGCAAATTGATTCTTGCATATAGAGGACAGGAAACGCGTTTCTTTTTCCATCGTTCAATGAGCACTGTGACCTCCCCGGACCACCATTCTCCTCAGGAGGCCTCCATCCCCTGTGCTCATTGTTCATCGAGGGCATTCCCACCTCCCCGGGGATGCCCTCACCTTTTTGTCCGTCACCCCGGCTTTTCACCGCCCCCATTGTCCGCCACCGTCCCACCCGGCAAAAGACATTGACGCCGCGCCGCGTTGCGGGATAATGGAAAAACCCTTGCCGAGCCGCGGGGCGCAACGGCCCGTGGCCCGCGCCCGCCATCCGCGCCCCGCCTCCGCAACCCCAAGCCTGGGTGGTGGAAATGGTAGACACCCGAGACTTAAAATCTCGTAATCTTCGGATTGTGCGGGTTCAATTCCCGCCCCAGGTACCAAATTTCGATCCGGCACTGCCCGGGATTGTCCAGAAGGCCCCCGCACTACGGGGGTTTTCTTGTCCACTTGCAAAGGAGACGGACTTTCACCTAGCCCGATCAAAGGACAACTGGTCCGCGCTGAGGCGAACAGGATGCGGGTGGCAAACACCGGCGCGGAGCACTTGCCGGAGGCAAATAGATGATGCAGCATGGGCCGACTCCCTAGACAGCTTTAAAGGTGCGGCACGATTATTCCCATCCAAAGCAATGCCCGGCAGTTGACTGATGTTACCTGTGAGGTTACAACGTGATCAAGAGCTTTTCACACAAAGGGCTTGAAGTCTTTTTCAGGAGCGGGAGCACCAAGGGCATACAGGCCAAGCACGCGGACAGGCTCGGCAGGATATTGGACCGACTGGACGCCGCCGCCGAGGCCCGAGACATGAACGCGCCGGGCTACGATCTTCCCCCTTTGAAAGGGAATCTGGCCGGGCATTGGTCCGTGAAGGTATCCGGCAACTGGCGTGTGACCTTCCGCATGGACAATGGCAACGCCCACATCGTGAACTATCAGGACTACCACTAGGAGACCGCACCATGGGCACCACAACCCGCAAGCCGACCCATCCGGGGGCAATCATTCGCCAGGACTACATGGAGCCGCTGTCTTTGACCGTCACGGGTCTGGCGGCACACTTGGGTGTCAGCCGCAAGCATCTTTCCCAGATTCTCCATGAAAGGGCCAGCGTCACATCCGGCCTTGCCCTTCGCCTTGCCAGGGCTTTCGATACCACCGCCGATCTTTGGCTCAACCTCCAGCGCAAGCGCGACCTGTGGGAAGCCGAGCGGGACACGCCCGGCCTTGAAAACGTCGAGCCATTGCCAGGGTTGCAGGGGATGGGCAGGGACGCACGATAGACAATATTTACGCGCGCTGGCTTGAGGGTAGTGACCTTCCTCCAAGTGAAAACCCCGGCCTCCCCCGAGGTTGGGTGTGACCTCACATAAGGGAACAGGTCGATGGAGGGGAAACAGTGAGTTCATTGCTAATAAGATTGGTTCCTCGACGCGGCGTGTGGAATTGACCCCATTGGTCTGTTCCAGCCTGGTCAGCGGGTAGCCGGGCAAGGCAAGGATGTTACCTACACAAGAACACCCCTCTTGAATAAAGAGCCTTTTCGGGTTATGGGTTTCCTCAAAAAAGGGACTCCCCGCTGTAAAGTCCCCTTTCATAGGGCCAGTTAACGGTAGAGACTCCCGACAGTTTTCGGGGGGGTTGCCCAGAGGGCAGGGGGTACCCCCTGCCCTCTGGGCAGCAAAATTTATCGGCGACATA
>Ga0180017_100397_pt1 | contig 15409 bp, 17 predicted proteins | sample KR46_S_MetaG_FD_129674 | JGI IMG/M metagenome (GOLD analysis project Ga0180017, IMG submission 129674) | Groundwater microbial communities from the Olkiluoto Island deep subsurface site, Finland - KR46_S_MetaG | ecosystem: Environmental > Aquatic > Deep subsurface > Groundwater | place: Finland...
GGGATTGCCTCCACAAACACGTACGTGACAGAGGAATCTGCTCGGGGTGGGAATCGGGGACAGGCATCTTTTTCCCGATTGAACCTTTTCATAAAGCCTAATCCTTCACCACAATGCTGGCTAATAGTATATGAGCAATATTTCCTAGGAAAAACCAGCCTGTCCCCGATTCCCACCCGAATTCGCTCGCTACGCTCACTCAAACAGGCGGTCAACGCTGATCCGCGGCTCACTGCGCATTTTTGATTGGACACAGTCCAATTGAGACATCCCTAGATTCGTATCAAAATACAAGCTTTTCAGAGTTCGAGAACCCCGAAGGCGTATTGTCATTACAAGTCTCCCTATCGTTTGTTCCGGCAATACCCTCAGCGCGCACTGCACCTTCCAGGTGTTGGTATTCTCGAGGCAGGATAAGGGGAAACCTGAACAGGGTGGTGATTTTTCATTGAACATTAAGGTCATCCGCCCGATGGAGCCTGTGCCGGCCGAAAAGCCTACAGACGATCCGGCCTGGATTCATCAGGTGAAGTGGGATGGAATCCGGTTGCTGTCGTACATTGAGGGTGGAAGGACTCGCCTTTACACGCGGGGCGGGCAGGAACGCACAGGGGCCTACCCGGAACTGGTCGAAGCGAAAGTGGCGAAGGCCGGGGCCGTGGTCTTGGACGGAGAAGTGGTGGCCCTGGATTCTAGGGGGGTGCCGAGCTTCCAAAGGGTAATGAGGCGGCATATGCGGTCGCAGCGAGGATTGGGTGCCGCTATAGACATTTCGGTTCATTACGTTGTCTTCGATCTGCTTCACTTGAACGGGCGGTGGCTCTTCGAAGTCCCCCTCCTGGACCGGCAGGCGTTGTTACAGGACAGTGTTAACTGGGATACCGGTGTTCGACCCTGCGATAATCACACCTCCGGTATGGAGCTGTTTCAGGCCACAAAGCAACTTGGTCTGGAGGGTATTGTATCCAAAGAGCGTAACGGCTGTTATCACCCGCACCGGAAACACCCCACCTGGCGGAAGATTAAGCACTTTCGGGAGCTTGACGTCGTCGTTGTGGGCGTTTTGCTGAAATTGGGTCGGGCCAACGCCCTCCTGACCGCCGCTTACCTGGATAGTGAATTGGCTTATACCGGACGGGTGGCTACCGGGCTCTCGATGGATGAGCTGTCTCTCTTCACCGAACTGGCCTTGTATTCACAGGGCTCCAGCCCCCCCCTGCTGAATCGAGGACAATTGCCGGAACGGGAGGTACGCTGGCTGAAGATCCGTCCTGCCGTGCGGATCCGGTTTATGGGCTGGACAGAGCAGGGCTTGTTCAGGGCACCGGTGGTGGTTGGTTTTGCGACTCGGCCGGAAGAGGAGTGCGTGATCGAATAACGTTCACTGCGGGCAACCTAACGGGCATATCCTGTAGCGGGAGTCTTCTGTCGTGCAAGATTTGTTCTTGTCGGAAGAACTTAGGCCGGGGAAGGACACATGCGATGTGAACTATTGGAAACTGGGCCCGTTGCTGTTGAGACTACCTAAATACGGTAAGTTGCTGTTGAGTCTGTCTCAGGAACCGACTCTTAGTTTGGCTCAGCGCCTCACCCTGGCCGGAACGGTCATTTATGCCTTCTCCCCGATAGATTTGATTCCAGGTGTGATACCCATTTTAGGACAGGTTGACGATCTAGTGGTGTTGTTGGTTGCCATTAGGAGTACAGTGTACAGTTGTCCTGACCGGATCGGCCGCAGACATCTAAAAAGGGCCGGTTTGGAACTGGAAGAGATTGAAAGTGACTACCGGTTGCTGGTAGAAACTGCTGGGGTGATGGTTGCGGGAGTGACCAGGATCGCCAGAGCAACCGGGGTCATCAGTTATCGCGAGGTGCGCCGCGCGGGCCGGTCAATCGGTCAGGGCGGCATGCTGGGATTGGGAATGATGCGGCAGGCTTTGGCCGGATCGAAGAATAATTAAAACGGGTACGGTAACTGTCGGTATAGGGGAGTAGAACTATCAGGGATAGAGCTAGATCAACCTAACCGTACTTACCGCACCCGATGAGTCTATTATGGCCGGGGTTTTTAAGTTTCATTCCTAACTTAAGCGTTTTCCAAAACATTTGTTCGCGGTGACAACCTTTTCTACTGTTGGTTACGCTCCAGGTTTAGCTCATCAAGGGCCTCCTCTCCCGCACGCATCAGTTTCTGCACCATGTTTTTGCCGATGGCACCTGCTTCCCGCAGTACGGTTTCCGGATCACCTTCTTCAATCCGCTCCACAGCTTCCAGGCGTTCTGATTCACCGATTTCAAGCTTTTCTCCCTTGTTCTTTTTCATCGAAATAGCACCTCACGGTTATGATCAGCCCAACAGGTAAAGATTATGCTCGAACAGGATCAAAGCTTGCGCCCAGAGAGGTGTTTAATGATGTGTCCGGTGGTCGATGTTGATGGATTTGAAGTGAAACTGACGAATCTGGATAAGGCTCTGTGGCCCGAGGGGCTTACCAAAGCAGACCTGGTAGCTTATTATCACGAGGTGGCACCGTACGCACTTCCTTATCTAAACGGGCGGCCGGCGGTGATGGGCCGTTACCCCGACGGTATCGGCGGAGAATCATTCTACCAAAAAGAATGCCCAGGATATGCCCCGGAGTGGATCAGAACGTTCCCGGTTGAACACGATGAAGGGCGCCGAGTGGTACGCTACATCGTGCATCAGAACCGGGCTACGCTGGTTTGGTTGGCAAATCAGGCCGCGATCGAACTCCACGCATGGCTTTCCACGGTGGATCACCTTCAGTACCCGGATATTGGTGTAATTGACCTTGACCCGGCCGAAGGATCCAGCTTCGACCAGGTGCTCACCGTGGCTCTTTTAGCCCGGGAAGTCCTGGCCGAGTTTGGAATCACTGGATTTCCGAAGACTTCCGGGGCTACCGGACTCCACATCTACATCCCTTTAGAGCCCGTCCATACGTTCTCGGAAGTGACTGCGGCGCTTAAAAACCTGGCGCAGATGATAACCGCGGTCTGCCCTTTTGCGACTATCGAGCGGGTGGTGGCCAAACGAACCGGCAAGGTATATATCGACTATCTGCAGAACACCTTCGGAAAGACAATGGCTGCGCCTTACAGTGTACGCCCGCGTCCCGGCGCTCCGGTGTCGATGCCCATTACGTGGCCGGATGTGGAAAGAGGTAATCTGGTGTCGGATCAGTTTAATCTGCAGACGGTCCTGCCGCTGCTTCGTGAAGGGGGAGACGCCTTCCGAGGATTCTTCGAGCGCCGCTACCGGCTGGACGGACTGATGGAAACAGGCTTCTTGCCAGAAAATCTTCCTCATTGGCAGGAAATGTCTCATTCCACCCCGAAGAATGGGTCGATCATCCAAGAACCATAGTCCCGATTAATATTGGTTCGAACCGGGGAGGTTTGCGCATGGAACGCTTGTACTGGCTAGCCTGGAACGGAGTGCTGCCGGCCGGAGGGCAGCAGATCATCGACTTGGTCGCACATTTTGGATCGGCGGCCGCAGCTTGGGCGTCCGGTGAGCGGGCGCTGTCCTTTATCTATGAGCATACTCATCCGCGGGGACAAGCCCGGCGTCCAATGCCGGAACTGATTGCCCGCGTGAAGGCTTCGGATCCGGTGCGTGAAGAAGCCCTGTTGAAGTCAGCCGGTGCGCGTTACCTGACCTGGGTGGACGAAGAATACCCGGAAGCTTTACGGCATATTTTCAATCCTCCCGCCGTACTCTACTATCTAGGTGAAGTAAAGCCTGAGGATGAGTTGGCGCTGGCTTTGGTCGGTTCCCGCCGGGCTACTTACTACGGACGCGACACAGCCGAAAAGCTGAGCCGCGACTTAGCGGGTGCCGGGGTAACGGTAGTTAGCGGGATGGCTCGCGGCATTGACACGGCGGCCCACAAAGGTGCACTTGCAGCCGGGGGCAGAACCATTGCCGTGCTTGGTTCAGGTTTGGATGTGGTCTATCCGCAAGAGAATGATAAGCTAATGCATCAGATTTCCGATTCCGGAGCGGTGGTTACGGAGTTTTCTCTGGGTGCCGCGCCTGAGGCTTGGCACTTTCCGGTGCGGAACCGGATTATCACCGGCATTTCGCGGGGATTGGTGGTTGTGGAGGCGGCTGAGCGCAGCGGAGCACTGATTACCGCCGAACTGGCCATGGAACAAGGGAGAGACGTGATGGCCGTACCGGGCAATGTAAACAGTCCGTTCAGCCGCGGCCCCAATCGGCTGATCAAACAAGGTGCCCGGCTGGTGGAAAACGTAGATGATATCCTGGATGAAATCGGGCTTACCCGCCTGTTTGACACTCAGGGCGGTGAGAAAAAATCTGGTCCAAAACTTGACCAGGACGAGGGACGTGTGCTACAACTCATTGCAGCGGAGCCGCTGGCGGTCGACCTGATTATCAGGGATTCGGGCTTGCCCACAGAACGGGTGGCTTCCATTCTCACCTTTCTGGAAGTGAAAGGACTGGCCCGGCGTTTACCAGCCGGCCTCTATTTTAAATGCTAGATCCGAGGTGTACGTAATTGTCGAAAACACTGGTGATTGTTGAATCTCCGGCGAAGGCCCGCACTCTGACCAAGCTTCTGGGTCGAAAGTATGAGGTACTTGCTTCGATGGGGCACGTGCGGGATCTGCCCAAGAGTCAGTTTGGAGTGGATGTGGATGAGGGTTTTGTGCCCAAGTACATCACCATCCGCGGCAAGGGAAACGCAATCCAGGAGCTCCGGGCGGCCTCTAAAAAAGCAGACCGCGTACTACTGGCCTCTGACCCCGACCGTGAAGGGGAGGCCATAGCCTGGCACCTGGAACATTTGTTGAAACTGGACCAGGGTAAGGCTAACCGGATTGAATTTAACGAAATCACTAAGCCGGCCGTGGTCAGTGCTGTAAAGAATCCGCGGAAAGTTGACGTGGATCGGGTTAACGCCCAACAGGCCCGGCGGATACTAGACCGCCTGGTGGGCTACAATTTGAGCCCGCTACTTTGGCGCAAGGTACGGCGGGGCCTCTCCGCAGGACGTGTCCAGTCAGTGGCTGTACACATGATTTGCGATAGGGAGAAAGAGGTCGAGGCTTTTGTACCGGAAGAGTACTGGACCCTGATGGCAACACTGTCAAATGAGAAGAAGGAAAAATTCCAGGCTAAGCTGGCTAAGAAAGGCAAAGACAAACTGACCGTACGCAGCGAGGCGGAGATGAATGAGATCACGGCCTCCCTGCAGGGTGTCCAGTACGTGGTGGCAGACATCTTACGACGGGAAAAGGTGTGTAATCCGTTGGCCCCCTTTACGACTAGCACGTTGCAGCAGGAAGCTTCACGCAAGCTAAACTATACTACCAAGCGGACGATGATGATTGCCCAGCAGTTGTATGAGGGTATTGACCTGGGCAAGGAAGGTCCCACCGGACTGCTCACTTATATCCGAACCGACTCGACGCGGGTCAGTTCATCGGCTCAGGACGAAGCCGCTCAGTATGTGAACGAGACTTTTGGGGCGGAGATGCTCCCGAAGCAGAAACGCGTTTACGCCTCACGCGGACGGGTGCAGGATGCACACGAGGCCATTCGCCCCACTTCGGTTCTGCGTACGCCGTCCTCGGTGCGCCGCTATCTGAGCGACGAACAGTACAAGTTGTACGAACTGGTTTGGTCCAGGTTTGTGGCCAGCCAAATGGCTTCGGCCCTATTTGACCAGATCCGGGTGGATATTCAGGCCGGAGCGTATTTGTTCAGGGCAACAGGATCCACCCTGCGTTTTCCGGGCTTCTTGAAGGTCTATATTGATGATCGGGAAGAAGACAAGGATGATTCTCCGAACGGTCTCCCGGCAATGGAAATCGGAGATATTTTGAAACTGGCCCGGTCACTGCCGAAACAACACTTCACACAGCCGCCACCACGCTACACAGAAGCGGCTCTAGTGCGCTCCCTGGAAGAACTGGGCATCGGACGCCCGAGCACCTACGCCCCTGTGGTAGAGACCGTCCAGCGTCGGGGATACGTGGTGCGGCGCGGTAAAAACCTCCATCCTACAGAGTTGGGTACAGTGGTAGACGAGCTGTTGAATGAGCACTTTCCCGATGTCATCAATGTGGAGTTTACCGCAGAGATGGAGGAGAAGCTGGACCAGGTTGAGGAAGGCGGGGTGGACTGGGTAAGAGTGCTCGAGGATTTTTACCAGCCTTTCCGCCAAGAGGTGGCCCGCGCTGAAGAGGTGATCGGACGTCTGAAACTGGAGGATGAGGTCACCGACGAGATCTGCGTACAGTGCGGCCGGAATATGGTGATTAAAATGGGCCGGTACGGGAAGTTTCTGGCGTGTCCGGGATTCCCGGAGTGCCGCAACGCCCGTCCGATTACACAGGAAACCGGCCACCGCTGCCCCAAGTGTGACGGCAACGTAGTGGTGCGGAAGACTCGGAAGGGGAAAGACTTCTTTGGCTGTGACGCTTACCCCAAATGTGACTTTGTGTCGTGGGATCCCCCGATTGACGAGAAGTGTCCCACCTGCGGAACCTTCCTGGTAGAGAAGGCGGCCAAGAAGAGCAAGACTGTGTACTGCCCGCACCCGAACTGTGATTACAAGGAAAAGAAAGCGATCGGTGAGTAGGATGCTGACCGAGGTCATCGTCGTCGGAGCGGGACTGGCCGGCTCAGAAGCGGCTTGGCAGATTGCCTCGCGAGGGGTGCCGGTTCGACTGTATGAGATGCGGCCGAAAAAAATGACACCGGCCCACCAGACCGGGCAGTTTGCCGAACTGGTGTGTTCCAACTCCCTTCGGGCGGATGGTCTGGCGAATGCCGTCGGGCTTCTCAAGGAAGAGATGCGAAGACTAGGCTCACTGGTAATGCACGCCGCCGACACTCACCGGGTGCCAGCCGGCGGGGCACTGGCCGTAGACCGGGAAGGATTTGCCCGGGCGGTCACTAAGGCGGTTTCGGAGCACCCCCTGATTACGGTGGTAACTGAAGAAGTGACTGCGATCCCCGGGGAGCCGGTTGTAATCCTGGCCACCGGACCCCTGACCTCCGATGCTATGGCGCGTGCCGTACAGTCCCTGACTGGAACCGAGCATCTGTACTTCTACGACGCGGTGGCCCCCATTGTAACCCTGGAATCAGTTAACCTCGACAAGGCCTACTGGCTTTCCCGTTATGATAAAGGTGAGCCCGCGTATCTAAACTGTCCGATGACGAGCGAGGAGTACGAGGCCTTCTGGGAGGCCTTGGTGTCGGCCGAGCGGGCTGCACTTCATGAATTCGAAAAGGAAGTGTATTTCGAAGGCTGTATGCCTGTTGAGATCCTTGCCTCAAGAGGGCGGGACACCTTGCTTTTCGGGCCGATGAAGCCGGTTGGATTGAATGATCCCCGCACCGGCAGCCGACCTCACGGTGTGGTTCAGCTCCGGCAGGATAACCGTGAAGGAACCCTTTTCAACCTCGTCGGGTTCCAGACCCACTTAAAGTGGGGGGAACAAAAACGTGTTTTCCGCATGATTCCGGGTCTGGAGGAGGCGGAGTTTGTACGCTACGGGGTGATGCACCGGAACACCTTTATCAACGCCCCAATGTTGTTGCACCCGACACTGGAGTGTAATCAGCGACCGGGGTTGTTCTTTGCCGGGCAGATGTCCGGGGTTGAGGGTTACGTGGAGTCGACCGCCGCCGGACTGATTGCCGGGATCAACGCCTCCCGGCTGATGCGTGGAATCAACCCCGTGGTGTTCCCTCCCGAAACCGCGCATGGTGCTTTGATCAATTACATCGTAAACGCCGATCCCCGGCGCTTCCAGCCAATGAACGTGACCTTCGGTCTGTTTCCGCCGCACACCGAAAGGATCAGGAACAAAAAAGAGCGTTACCTGGCTTACTCCGGGCGGGCCCTGAACAGGCTGGACATCTGGATGAGCGAGGTGCAAATCGAGAGTGTACCACTTAATTGACGGATTCCTCACCTATCTGCAAGTGGAACGGAACGCCTCACCGCAGACGCTGCGCGCCTACCAGACCGACCTATTTCACGGGATCGACTATTTTGCCCGTAGGTTGGGTAAGCCTGATCAAGCAATAGTGGCCGGGGATCTAGATCACATTCTTTTCCGTCACTACCTGGCTCATCTTAGCCGTAAAGGGATGGCCAGAACCAGCATTGCCCGCCGGGTAGCCGCCTGGCGGTCATTATTTCGTTATCTGGATCGGGAAGACGTATTGCAGTCGAACCCCCTGGAAAGGGTAGTCACCCCCAAGTGTTCCAAGAAGATACCGACCGTGCTGTATCCGGATGAGGTACTGGGACTGCTTAAGGCTCCCGGGAACAGCCCGGCGGGGTTGCGTGACCGGGCCTTGCTGGAACTGCTCTACGCGAGCGGAGTGCGTATCTCCGAGGCAGTAGGCCTTAATCTCCGAGATCTGGATCTTGACGCCGGATTCATCCGCGTCAGAGGCAAGGGAAACAAGGAGCGTCTGGCACCCTTAGGAGGCCCGGCGGTAGAGGCCCTGGAGAACTACCTGCAACGGGGAAGACCCCCGATGACTCGCTCCGGTCCGGTCGAGCCGGAGGCGTTGTTTTTGAACCAGCGGGGGGGACGGTTAACCGACCGAGGCGCCCGTAAACGGTTTTCGGGATATGTTAATCAGGTAGCGAGGGAGAGGCAGATCACCCCGCACACCCTAAGACACTGTTTTGCCACCCACATGCTCGAAGCCGGAGCCAACCTGCGGGTGGTTCAGGAACTGCTCGGTCACTCGCGGCTCTCCACCACCCAGATTTACACACGGGTAACCACCGATCGGCTACAGGAGGTTTACGCGAACACCCACCCCCGTGCCCAACCGCGTGATGAGGATTAAGACTAAAGGTTGAAACTGTTTTGGGGATCGGTAATACTAAAGAGAATATGGGCGCGATCCAGAGCGCGAAAGGAAATGTAAAATTGTTCACCGGTACGACTATAATCGCGGTACGTAAGGACGGCCGGACGGCGGTGGCCGGAGACGGCCAGGTGAGCTTGGCCTCGCAGACAATCATTAAGCAGAATGCGGTGAAGATCAGGCGATTGTATAAAAACCAGGTAATCGCCGGGTTTGCCGGTGGAGTGGCGGACGCTTTTGCACTGTTCGAACGCTTTGAGGGCAAACTGGAAGAGGCGCACGGAAACCTGGCGCGGGCGGCGGTTCAGCTGGCCAAGGACTGGCGTACGGACAAGTCCCTGCGCCGTCTGGAAGCCCTCCTGGTCGTTGCCGACGTTAAGACGCTGCTACTGATCTCCGGAAGCGGAGAAGTGATCGAGCCTGATGACGGGATTGTGGCGGTTGGCTCAGGCGGCTCCTTTGCTCTGGCGGCGGCACGGGCCCTCGCCCGGCACGCCGATCTTTCGGCTCGGGAAATCGCCCGGGAAGCGCTTGAAATCGCGGCCGAGATCTGCGTCTTCACCAACAAGAACATAACGATAGAGGAACTGATCGAAGAGGAACTGACACAAGGGGGTGGTACCGTTGGATCTGACGCCTAGAGAAATCGTGGCCCAACTGGATAAATACATTATCGGTCAGGATCGGGCTAAGCGTTCCGTTGCTGTGGCTCTGCGTAACCGGTACCGGCAGGCACGCCTCCCGGACGATATCCGCGACGAAGTAGTACCGAAGAATATCCTGATGATCGGTTCGACCGGAGTGGGTAAGACAGAGATTGCCCGCCGTCTGGCCAAGCTGGTCAACGCCCCTTTTGTGAAAGTCGAGGCCACCAAGTTTACCGAGGTTGGCTACGTAGGACGCGACGTTGAGGGGATGATCCGTGACCTAGTGGAGACGGCGATCAGGATGGTACGACTAGAAAAATACGCAGAGGTTGAGGAGAGGGCGGCCCGGATGGCCGAGGAACGGATCATTGAGATCATGGCCCCGCTCCCGGAAGCTCAGACCGCCGGGCGAAATCCGCTGGAGATGCTGTTCGGCGGCGGGGCAAACCGCCAAGCACCGGTGACCGATCCCTCGATGGAGGAACAGCGCGCCAGACGGGTCGAGTTCGAGCGGGAATCCCTTCGGCAGAAACTGCTTCGCGGTGAGTTGGAGGGAGAGTACATTGAGATCGAGGTCGAGGACAGTTCCACGCCCATGCTCGAGGTATTCTCCGGGGCTGGAGGAGAGGAAATGGGCGTGAACATGAACGATATGCTCGGGAACCTGTTTCCCAAGAAGAAAAAGAGCCGTAAGGTTACCGTGGTCGAAGCTAGAAAGATTCTGACTCAGCAGGAAGCCCAGAAACTGATTGACATGGACGAAGTGAAAACGGTAGCAATAAAAAGGGCGGAAGAGCAGGGGATCGTTTTCCTCGACGAGTTAGACAAGATCGCCGGTCGCAACGACGCTCACGGACCGGACGTTTCACGCGGGGGCGTCCAACGGGACATACTGCCCATCGTGGAGGGTTCAACAGTCGTCACCAAGCACGGACCGGTCTGTACGGATCGGATCCTGTTCATCGCTGCGGGTGCCTTTCACACGGCAAAGCCGTCGGATTTAATCCCCGAACTACAGGGGCGCTTCCCGATCAGAGTCGAATTGCAGAACCTAAGCGAGGAAGACTTTCTGCATATTCTGGTTGAGCCGCAAAACGCTCTAATCAAGCAATATCGGGCGCTATTGGCCACAGAAGGGCTTAAGGTGGAATTTTCAAAAAATTCTCTTGTGGAGATAGCGAAAATCGCTTATACTGTTAATGAACATACGGAGAATATCGGTGCCCGGCGTCTGCACACAGTTCTTGAGAAACTATTGGAGGATCTGTCTTTTGAGGCTCCGGATTTGCAGGACAAAGAGGTCCTCATTGATGAGCATTACGTCCGGGACAAGTTGTCGGAAATTGCCCGGAGTGAAGATCTGAGCCGGTATATTCTGTGATCTCGGTTGTGATTGAAAGAGGGGATTGGATGAGCGCCCTTTTGGAAAAGTCTAGAGCGATTAACCGGCTGCTGCAGAAATCGGCGGGTCAGTCCGTTAATTTTGGCGAGGTAGCTCAGGTCTTAGGCGGAAATATTGAATCCAACGCCTATATTGTGGATGATACCGGGAAGATCCTGGGAGCTGAGTTTATGGACGACTTCGGTTGTGAGGTGGTCCGGGAAATTGTCACGAAGTCCAGTTTCCCCAAGAAGTATAACGAATGGCTGCTTAGCATTCCCCTGACCTACGCTAACTTTTGTCAGACGGAAAATGCCTGCGTCTTCAATCAGAACCAGCATTGCACCTATATCCACAAAGTGACCACGGTAGTCCCGATCTTGGGTGCAGGCAAGCGTCTGGGTACACTAGTGCTGGCTAAGTTCAACCAGGAGTTTACGGATGACGACCTGATCCTCGCCGAGTACGGGGCGACCGTGATTGGGATGGAGATCCTGCGCAACCGGGTGGACAAGATGGAGGAAGAGGCTCGGAAACGTGCTGCCGTACAGATTGCCCTTGGTACTCTGTCCTATTCGGAACTTGACGCTGTACGCCACATCTTTGAGCAGTTGGACGGCGAAGAAGGATTGCTGGTAGCCAGCAAGATTGCCGACCGTGTCGGCATAACCCGCTCGGTGATCGTGAACGCCTTACGCAAGTTTGAGAGTGCCGGTGTCATTGAATCAAAGTCGCTGGGTATGAAAGGCACCTACATCCGGGTGCTCAACGACCGATTAATGGACGAACTTAAGAAACTGCGTCATAATTAGATTAATATTGCGTAATGCAAGGGCATTAGACGTCTCCATTCCGGGGACGTTTTTCCATGACATCGGTGTTTCTGTGCAATACATACGGTGAGACTAAGCGGGAGGTGATCTACATTGGGATTTGGAATTATGGAAGTGATAATGCTGGTCACCTTCTACGGGGTTCCGGCTCTAATCCTGTATTTACTGTTCCTGTATTTGAAACGGATCGGTGAACGGTTGGAAAGAGTTGAGCGGATGCTCGAGAAGCCCAAGAAATAGGGGCTGTGCTGAGACAGGCTCTGGGGTGGCTAACGGGGATGACACTTTCACCGGCCCTTTAAATGTGCTTTCGGTGATATTTTCGCTGTTGGCTGACAGAATATCGATATTTCCTTGCGGAATGATGGGTTTTTGTGCTAAAATATTTGCTGGTGCAAACTACACACGCCGCCTGATTCCGGTCGGGGTGCCTTCTATAGGTCCGAGCGGGAAATGAGGGTGGCGGAGGCGTAAAACCAACGCGGGAGGAGGTGTAATATTGGCGATAGTTTCGATGAAACAGTTACTTGAGGCGGGTGTTCACTTTGGACATCAGACCCGTCGCTGGAACCCGAAGATGGCTCCGTTTATCTTCACCGACCGCAACGGCATCTACATCATTGACCTGCAGAAGACCGTTCGTAAGATCGAGGAAGCGTACAACTTTGTGAAGCAGGTTTCCATGGAAGGCGGCACGGTTTTATTTGTGGGTACCAAGAAACAGGCTCAGCAGTCGGTATCCGAGGAAACCGAACGCTGTGGGATGTTTTATGTGAACCAGCGCTGGCTGGGCGGTATGTTGACCAACTTCCAGACCATCCGCAAGCGCATCGACCGGCTTAAGGAACTAGAACAGATGCAGGCCAGCGGTAAAATGGACGGACTTCCGAAGAAGGAAGTGGCCGAGCTGATGCATGAGAAGAACCGGCTGGAAAAGTACCTCAAGGGTATTAAGGACATGAAGAAGCTGCCGTCGGTGATGTTTGTCATCGACCCGCGCAAGGAGCGCATCGCAGTTGCTGAAGCACGCAAGCTGGGTATCCCGATCGTGGCCATCGTAGACACAAACTGTGATCCGGACGAGATTGACTATATCATTCCCGGCAACGATGACGCGATTCGAGCTGTGAGGCTGTTGACTTCTAGAATGGCGGATGCTGTACTGGAAGGAAGGCAGGGCGAGCAGTTGGAAGCTGAAGCGCAAGAAGGTTAGTAGGAAGGGTAGGGGCTCACGCCCCCTACCCTTTTTTCATTTTTTGGTGCGTTATTGATTCTTCTTTCGGTTATAATGAAAGCTAGGGAATTTTAGCGGAAAATTATGGCTATGGGGGTAGGATAACACAATGGATGTATCAGCTAAATCTGTAAAAGAACTTCGGGAAAGAACAGGGGCCGGCATGATGGACTACAAGAAAGCCCTCGTGGAAGTGGGTGGCGATATTGAAAAGGCCATTGACTTACTGCGCGAGAAGGGGCTGGCCGCAGCAGCCAAGAAGGCGGGCCGGACAGCCAGTGAGGGTCTCGTGGACAGCTATATTCACGGTGTGGGCAAGATCGGCGTGCTGATCGAGGTCAACTGTGAAACGGATTTTGTGGCCAAGACGGATCAGTTCCGCGGTTTCGTGAGAGACCTGGTCATGCAGGTCGCGGCAGCTAAGCCGGAATACGTTTCCAGGGAAGAGGTTCCGGAAGAGATGCTAAACAGGGAGAGAAGTGTCCTACGGGCTCAGGCTCTTAACGAGGGCAAACCAGAGCAAATCGTGGAGAAAATGGTTGAAGGCCGGATTGAGAAGTTTTTCAAAGAGAATTGCCTGCTGGAACAGGCGTTCATCAAAGATTCCGATGTCTCAGTCCAGGATGTGGTAAAGGACGTTATTGGCAAACTAGGTGAGAACATTGTGGTGCGCCGGTTCGTCCGATACGAACTGGGAGAAGGCCTGTCCGATTAAAAGGGATTATGACCCATGGTGTCGAAAAATAGTTTCTTAAGAAAAAGCCTAGAACGGAGGCCGTTGATGATAGCTCCGAAATACAGGAGAATCATATTAAAGCTGAGTGGAGAGGCTCTAGCCGGAGACCAGGGTTATGGGATCGACCCGGAAGTCGTGAACTATATCGCATCGCAGATCAATGAAGTAATCCAACAGTTCCGGGTGGAGATTGCGATAGTGGTCGGCGGTGGAAACATCTGGCGCGGTGTGGCCGGTAGCACCAAGGGTATGGACCGGGCTGCGGCCGACTATATGGGGATGCTAGCGACCGTTATCAATTCCCTCGCTCTGCAAGATGCGCTGGAGAAGGTTAATGTAGATACCAGGGTGCAGGTTGCCATCGAGATGCGTGCCATTGCCGAGCCGTATATCCGCCGAAGGGCGATGCGGCATTTGGAAAAGGGACGCGCGGTAATTTTCGCGGCGGGAACCGGAAATCCCTACTTTTCTACCGACACCACTGCGGCGCTACGGGCGGCCGAGATTGAAGCTGAGGCCATTTTGATGGCGAAACGGGTTGACGGTGTTTACGACTCAGACCCCTTCAAAAACCCAAATGCTAAGAAGTTTGAACGCCTGACCTATATCGAGATGCTAAATATGGGTCTGGGTGTGATGGATGCCACTGCGGCATCACTATGTATGGAGAATAAGATCCCGCTGGTTGTCTTCAATATCAACGAGCCGGGTAATATTATGAGGGCCATTCTCGGTGAGAAGATAGGAACCTGCATAGGGAGTGATAGGTGATGCGCGAGATTATCGAAAACTCTGAACTGAATATGATGAAGACCATTGAGATCCTGAAGAAGGAGTTTGCTTCCCTGCGGGCAGGGCGTGCCACCCCCTCTCTGCTGGATCGGATTAACGTAGACTACTACGGCACGCCGACGCCGATAACTCAGTTGGCTACCGTTTCGGTTCCCGAGGGGCGCCTTCTGGTGATTCAGCCATGGGACAAGGGTGTCATTGCCGACATCGAGCGCGCGATTATGAAGTCTGACCTGGGGATCACTCCGGCTTCCGACGGTAACGTGATTCGCCTGGCGGTGCCCCAACTGACTGAGGAGAGGCGCAAGGAACTGGTCAAGTTCATTAAGAAGAAGGGCGAAGAAGGCAAGGTGGCCATCCGGAATGTCCGTCGCGACGCTATGGAGCAGTTGAAGGCTGCGGAGAAGAATGCCGGTTATTCCGAGGATGACCTTAAGCGTTACCAGGAAGAGGCCCAGAAACTGACGGATCGCTACGTCAAGGAAATTGATAAGGTCGTGGCCGAGAAAGAAAAGGAAGTCATGGAGATTTAGTCATGGCCATTCCTGATGTGCTGGGTTTTGAGTCCGAAGTAGCCGTGGAAGTTTTGGCTCAGCAGGGTTGGACATTCTCTGTCCTGACGACCCACCCCCCCCGCCGGGCCTGCCTGTCTGCAGAAAGAACCAGGGTGGTACGGGTGAGACAGACGGGGGAGCGGACTGTGGAACTGGTGGTAGCTCACGAGGGGATGGGCGAGGGATGCCCAAAACGTGAACCTACCTAAAAGAACCAGCACCTAGAAGGTGCAGTGCGCGCTGAGGGTATTGCCGGAGCAAACAATTAGGGAGACTTGTAATGACAATACGCCTTCGGGGCTTTCGAACTCTGAAAAGCTTGTATTTTGATACGAA
>Ga0180017_100399_pt1 | contig 15380 bp, 11 predicted proteins | sample KR46_S_MetaG_FD_129674 | JGI IMG/M metagenome (GOLD analysis project Ga0180017, IMG submission 129674) | Groundwater microbial communities from the Olkiluoto Island deep subsurface site, Finland - KR46_S_MetaG | ecosystem: Environmental > Aquatic > Deep subsurface > Groundwater | place: Finland...
CCAAGCCTTTAACCGGCGCTACGGACATGTGGGCCACGCCTTTCAGGGGCGGTACAAGGCTTTGCTTGTTGAAGATGATGCTTACCTGCTGCAGTTGGTTAAGTACATTCACTTAAACCCGGTAGAAGCTGGACTCTGTCGAGAGCCTGACGACTACCCGTGGTCCAGCCACAGTCACTACTCTATCGGATGGGGCAGGGGAACAGTAGAAACAGGCCTTGTGAAGTCTATAATGGCCGTGTTTGGCACAGGGATTATTGATGACTATGCGTTGCTGCCTGTGAAGCCAGTGGAGGCTGTTCTGCCTGACCAACCTGTAAAAGGCGCCACAACCAAAAGCGTAGAGACTACCCTCGACCGCCTGCTCTCTATCGTTGCCCAATTGTCTGACCTTCCTCCAAGTGCGCTACTAGAGTCAACAAAAAGTCGGCACGTTGTCCAGGCGCGCCGCCTCTTTATTTACTGCGCGTCAAGGGTCGGCTACAAGATGTCCGAGATAGGTCAGTATTTGGGTAAGTCAAATACGTCGGTAAGCGAAGCGGTTGAACACGTAACCCGGAAACTGCTTGATGGACGGAGTAATTGGACCCATTGGGTCAAACAAGTATTGGATGAAGCCGACAGTTCGACGACCGTGAGCCATTCAAGGCTTTCTAAAAGCTAAATCCGAAAATCCGAGGGCCTGACCCCTACTTCCCCCTACTTCCCCTTCCCCTGCAGCGGCTGGAAAATCAGACATGACTGATTCAAGGTCGACTATACGGTTACATAGATGTTTCATAAGTGGCCGATCGTGGCTGATCACCAGCACTCCAAGGTTTCGTTCTCGCACAATATCAAGTACCACGTGCCAAATTTGCGTCTGGGTAATGGCATCGAGCATCGTGGTTATCTCGTCTGCGACAAGGTAGCGGGTCCGTGGTCCGAGCGCCCGCGCCAAGCAGAATCGCTGCAATTCTCCACCGGAAAGCTCATTCGGCCAGTGGTCAAACCACCTTCGCTCAATGCTCAGCGCTTTCAGCAGTTCCGGATCAGGTTCCCAACCCTCAATAAGTGTATCGCGCATACGCCAACGCGGGTTAACCGCTTTCTCAGGGTGTTGGAATACAAGCTGCACGGGGTTGTAACCGGTTACCGGCAGTGGACCTCCGTCCAGCCTGACGTTGCCCTCGAGCGGGCGTTCATACCCGGCGAGGATGCGGGCAAGCGTGGTCTTGCCCAGCCCGCTTGGGCCGGTCAGACCGACGAGTTCGCCGGGCTCAACCGCGAGATCCACGCCGCGAAGAACCCACGGACCGCGCTGGTAACGGAAGCCTATCCCGCGTGCTTCAAGCGGCATGGAAGCACCTCACCACCCCACCGCGCAATGCACGCACCTCGGGTCTCGCTCCAGTGCAATCGGGTGTAGACATGGGGCAGCGCGGCTCATAAAGACACCCGGGCGGTAGTTCATCCAGAACCGGTTGGGCACCGGGCGTTACCGCAAAGCCGTTTTGCGGCAGTGCTCTCCACAGCGCTTTGCTGTAAGGATGCCGCAGAGACTGGCCGTCACCGGTGAAGTCCGCCACCGAAGCGATTTCAACGGTGGTGCCTGCATACAGGACGGCGATGCGGTCGGCGATCGTGAGAGCGGCCTCGATGTCGTGGGTAATCAGCATCACCGCCCGTCCTTCTCCGGCCAGCTCGCGCAGGTGGCCCAGCGTTTCCTCAACTACCGCTGAATGCATACCCGGCGTCGGCTCATCGGCAATGATCAGCGAGGCACCGCTGATCATTGCGGTGGACACGAGCACCCGGCGGGTCATCCCTCCGGAGAGTTGGAAAGGATACATCCCTGCGACCTCAGGAGCCAGGCGGTATCGCGCAAATATCGCACGTTGGGCCTCCGCCGCGTTTCCGTTGTGCGCCGCTGAACGCACTTGGGCACCCACCCGCATTAAAGGATTGAGAAAGCCTACAGACTGCGGCACCAGCGCGATATCGCTCCCGCGCAACGCCACCTGGCGCTCAGGGGTGAGATTTTCATTTGCATGACGCAGGGTTCCGGTTACCCGGGCGTTGCTCGGTAAGATGCCTAGGATGGCGTGGGCCAGCAAGCTTTTGCCCGAACCGCTGGAGCCCACCACTGCCAGCACCTCCCCTGGCCGGATCGTGACGCTCAGGCTGGTGATCGGCCTGAGGGTTTTCTTCTGAAGACCGCGGGCATATTGTTCAAAGGACACCGAGAGGTCTCGCACATCCAGAATCGGCTTAGGTTCAGAAGCTTCCGGTGCAATCATCATGGCACCTCACATTTACTATTCATGCGCGATGCGCGGGTCGACCAGTGAGCGCAGATTGTCGCCCAGAATGTCGAAGGCACGCACCATGACCAGCAGGGCCAGACCCGGGAAGAGGGCCAGCCACCAGTACCCGGTTGAAAGGTGTCGCATTGATTCCGACAGGATGACGCCGACCGCAGGCTGCTGGGGTGAAAGCCCAAAACCCAGGAACGTGATCGCCGCCTCGTGCAGGATGGCGTGCGGGAACAGCAACACGAGTCCCACGAGGATCTGCGGCACCAGGTGGGGCAACAGGTGTCGCGTGGCGATCCACCAACGCGTCCGGCCCAACCGGCGAGAGACCTGCACGAACTCGGCGGTGCGAAGCTGCAGCACTTCAGCTCTGATGACACGCGTAAGGCTTGGCCAATGGGTAAGCGCAACCGCGAGAATCACACCCTTGGTCCCGCCACCGAGCGTGAAAGCGATGAGGATCAGCACTACCAGATGAGGCACGCTAAGGAATAGATCCACGAGCCAGGTGACAGCGCCATCGACTGCTCTACCGAAAGTAGCGGCAGCCATCCCAAGGGTAAGTGCGATCAGCACGCTTACGGTGGAGGCCAGGACGCCGACAACAAGGCTTAAGGTGAGTCCCTTCAGCGTGCGGGCAAGCATATCCCGCCCGAGCCAGTCCGTACCGAACGGATGCTCAAGAGAGGGCGACAGGTTTCGCTGGTCGAGGTTTGTGGTAAGCATCTCGTTACCGAGAAGCAACCCTCCGGCCACCACGCTCAGCAACAACGCGGCGGAAAGGACGATGACCAGCAACGTACGCTGCCGACGGTTAAGCCTCGGCAGACGGCCGGTACGGGAGTGGCTGACTGCTACAGCATCAACACTGCTCATACCGCCCCCCCCCCCATCTGATCCGGGGATCGACGAAGCGGTAGATGATGTCCGCCAGCAGGTTCCCAACGAATACGAACACCGCGCCGAAGATCACCGCGCCCAGCAGAAGCGGAACATCCCCGCGTAAGCCGGCCTGCACTGTGGCCTGCCCGAGGCCGGGATATGCAAACACTTGCTCGGCAAGGATGGACCCGCCAAACAATTCACTCAGACTCGCGAACTGCAGCGTAACGGCAGGCAGGGCCACGTTGCGCAGGCCGTGTTTCCACAGTATCGCGAACTCGGACTCGCCCTTGGCCCTTGCAAATAACACGTAGTCACTGGCCAGCACGTCCACGAGTTTCTGTCTCGTATGCAGGGCCACGTTTGCCACGCCCAGAATGCTTAGTGTTGCCGCAGGCAAAACCAGATGCCTGATACGGTCGCCGAACGTCACTTCATCGGAAAGGACACCTGCGGGAACCCCGAGCCCCACCGGTGCCCAGCCGAGCCATACCGCAAAAACGATAAGCAGCAGAAGGCCCAACCAGAAGGTCGGTGTAGAAGCCAGGGTGAGGCAGTACCACTTGATGCAGCGGTCAATCCAGGTACCTTGCCTGGCACCCGCAATAATGCCAAGGGCGAACCCAAACACCCCGGAGAGCACCCAGGCCGTTCCCATAAGCGCCAGTGACGCGGTGAACCGTTCAGAAATCACATCGATCACCGGTTGGCGAAAGATCATCGAGGTGCCCCAGTCGCCGCGTAGGACCGCCGCCCCCCAGTTCACAAGTCTTTGCAGCGGCGGGTCGTTCAGGCCCCAGTACGCAGCAATGGCTGCCCGCTGCTCGGGGCCTACCCGCATAACGTCGGCGCCAACGTAGGCATTCACAGGATCGATCGGTGAGTGACTAACGAGCCAGAAGGAGAGGACACACACCGCAACCAGCAGCGTCCCCAACCTGAAGCTCTTGCGGGCGATGAATACCAATACGGCTGCTATCTGCACTCGCTCTTCCGGCCTCATCGCCTATTCGTCCCAGGTCCACTCAGCAATGTTCGCGGTGATCGGCCAGCCATGTCCGTGCGGCTGGATTCTCTGCCGGCCGGTATTTAGGCTGTCCCTGACGTAGTAGCAGTGATTAAGGTTTACCAACCAGGCCCAAGGGGCGTCGCCCTTTGCGCTCAAACCGGTGGTTCCATCCCACTGGGCCTTCTTCCAGTATTCGAGTGCCTCGTCTGCGTTGGTTGTGGCAAGAGCCTTGTCCATGTAACCATCCACTACCGGGTTACTGTAGAAGCCGGTGTTATACCACCCAGATCCGGCTGTTTTGCTGCTGTAAAGGTTGTACATTTCCAGCGGATCGTGACCTCCCCACCCGAAAAGCACCGCGTTGGAGTACATCATCGTCTTGATATCATCCCAGCTTTTTCCCTCGACCTTGATGTCAATGCCGATCGGCTTGACCATATCCGCTACCGCAAGGGCCAGTGATTGGCGGGTCTGGTCAGTTGCAGAATAGACCAAGGTGAACGTAGCCTTAAGTCCGCCTTTTTCCAGAACACCGTCACCATCGAGGTCTTTCCAGCCTCCTTCAGCAAGCAGCCTCTTGGCTTCTTCCAGGTCAGCATCCTTAATCACCGCTTCCGGGTTCCACCAGGGCAGGTTGTCACATACCGTATAGGCCGGTGCCCCAAAGCCTTCCAGCACACCGTCAACAAGCGCCTTCCGGTCAACAGCTACGTTGATGGCCTTACGAATGGCGATGTCGGCCGTCACATCGTTCCCGACGGGATGGCCGTCCTCGGTTTTCCGTCCGGACGTCACCATGGGGAACATGATGCCGCGGTTATCCACACTCTCCACGGCAAGGAGTCGCATCCCGGACACTTCCTGTTTCGCAATACTCGGTAGAACGGACGCAACGTCAACCTGCCCGGCTTTGGCCGCGGCAAACGCCGCATCCTCTTCTAGGAACAGAAAAGTAAGCTTCTTGAAGTACGGTTCAGGTCCGTAATACTCGGGGTTGGCCTCGACAATCAACTGCTGTCCCTTGTCCCACTGTACGAACTTGTAAGGACCGGAGCCGATCAGTTTCTCCGCATAACCTTCTCCGTGGGCGTGCTTTGGAACGATTCCCGTCGAGATAAGCAGACTCAGGAACGTCGACCGTGGTTCCTTCAACTTGAACACGATAGTCTTGTCATCCGTAGCCTTGACGTTTTCCAATACGGTGAGATCAATAACCGAGCCGCTCTTAGCGGCTGTGTCAAAGGTATACACGACGTCGGCGGCCCGAACCGGGTTGCCATCCGAGAACTTTGCGTCTTCACGGATCGTGACGGTCCAGGTCAGGCCGTCGTTGCTTACTTCATAACCAGTGGCAAGGTCATTGACTACGTTGAGATCATTATCGCGCGTCAGCAACGTACTGTGAAAGAGCGGTGACCCATAGCGGCCCCATCCGGTGGTGGGGTCATAGCCGCTACCGGCCTCGCCTCGGATGGCCAGTACCAGTTCGTTCTTCTGAGGCGTTTCCGTAGAATCAGCACCCTTTTCCTTTTGCGCCAAATAACCGGTGACCAAGACCACAGCTAGAGAGATAACCAGAATCAATGCGAATACTCTTTTGTTGTGCACCCCGAATTTCTCCCCTTTCGTAAATCATCTACCCCTGATACACGCCCTGGAAAAGAGTCGCAAAAAATTCCCCCTTAAAACGAAAAAGAGATCACGCCCCCAAATTCGAAAGGGGTGAGATCTCCTTGATCTCGGTAACCTTGTATTAACTTCCGCCGGACTACTGATTACAAACCGCTACTTGTGTTAGCCTTCTGCCGCAAACAACCGTAAATACTTTTCTGAGAAAGATCAGCCGATCCTACTTTTATGCCTTTTCCGATGCAATCGGTAGCTGCAAGATACTATGCGCCGTAACGTGACTTGTCGTTTCCATCCGCTGCACGGCCATATAATCAGCAGGCGCCGGCTTCAGCCACCGCTCGTTGGTGTCTGCTTATCGTCCCTGTCATCTCCCGCATTCACACTTCTCTCCCGCTAATGGGCTTATTGCGGGTGGCTTGTGCCGTGAAAGAATTCGTACACGGCTTGTGCGGCTTTGGTATTCATTGACGGTTTGTGACTCAGTTCCTCAACCGATGCCGCACGCAATGCGTCCAGCGATGGATAGGCCATCAAGAGCGCCCGGCGGCGGCGCGGGCCGATCCCCTCGATTTCGTCCAGCAGGGAGCGGAGACCCTCTTTGGTGCGGCGCTGGCGGTGGTAGGTTACGGCGAAGCGGTGGGCCTCGTCCCTCAGGCGCTGCAGCAGGTACCCGGCCTCGGAATCCGCAGCCACCGGCAGGGGCTCCTTCCGTCCGGGGGCGAAGACCAGTTCCTCTTCCTTGGCTAAACCGTAAACCGGGATTTCAATAAAACCTAGATCACTCATTGCCCGGTGGGCCACTCCAAGCTGGCCCTTGCCTCCGTCGATCAGCACCAAATCCGGCAGAACGTTAAACTTCGCTTCTTTTGAGGACAGCTGACCAGAATTGATCAGGGCCTGCTCTTCCCGTGCCCGCGTAAACCGGCGGGTCACGACCTCTTTCATCGATGCATAGTCATCTGGTCCCCGCTCTGCTTGCACCTTGAAGCGGCGGTACTCAGCCGGAGCAGGCTTGCCGTCCATGAAGACAACCATAGCGCCAACGGTCTGGGTACCCTGGATGTTGGAGATATCAAAGGCCTCCAGCCGTACCGGGGTTTCGGCCAGGCCAAGCCGTTCAGTCAGGTCGGCCAGAGCCTCATCGGCATTACGTTCAAACTGCATCTGCTCGCGGGCCAGGGAGGCGTTTTTCTCGGCCATGCGCACCAAATCCCGCTTACGGCCCCGTTGCGGGACTTGTACCCGGACCCGGGATTGGCGGCGAATGCTCAGCCACTCCCCGATCAGGGCCTGCTCTTCGCCTAGCGACACGGCCAGCAGCAACTCCGGCGGGATAAACCCGCTTTCGCGGTAGTACTGTTTGATGAAGGCGGCAAGCACCTCGGCGTCAGAACGCTCCTCGATGCCCTTCAGATTCAGGCTCTGGTGTCCAAGCAGTTTCCCACCGCGAATCTCTAAAACCACGGCCCGGCCGCGGTTCCCGTCCCGGGCGAGCGCGATCACATCCTGGTTTTCAAGTCGCTGGGACACGATGTTCTGTTTAGCCACTACCTGTTCGATCGCCTGCAGTTGGTCTCTTAGTTCGGCAGCCCGTTCAAAGTTCAGTTCGGCGGCCGCCTGCTCCATCTTCCGGGTCACGTTGCGCACCAACTCGGCGTGGCGTCCTTCCAGGAAGAGCAGCACTTCCCGGACCATGGCTCTGTATTGCTCCGGGTCAACCTCGCCGCCACAAGGGCCGAGGCAGCGACCGATATGCTGGTTCAGACAGGGGCGGTGGTTTCGAAAGCGGTTCTGACGACAGGTGCGCAGGGGAAAGAGCTTCTTAAGCAGGCGCAGAGTCTCGTGCACCGCACCGGCACCGGGATATGGCCCGAAGTAGCGCGAACCGTCCCGCGGTTGGGTGCGGGTCATAAAGACGCGTGGATAGATCTCCTGCACGGTCACCTTGATATAGGGGTAGCTCTTATCGTCCTTGAGCAGGACGTTATAGCGCGGACGGTGTTCCTTGATCAGGTTGGACTCCAGGATCAGGGCCTCAACTTCCGAACCGGTCACGATGAACTCGATGTCGGCTGCACGGCGAACCAGCGCCTGGACCTTGTTGGTCTGGGCACCGGTAAAGTAAGACCGCACCCGGCTACGCAGGGACACAGCCTTGCCAACATAGAGCACCTCCCCGCGCTCACCGCGGAAGAGATACACACCCGGTTTGTCCGGAAACATTGCCGCCTTCTCCGCTAGACTCATAAACCCTCCAAGAAAGGGGACAGGCTACTTTTGTGGATAACATAGAATTATGTGGATAACCTGCCCCCAGGACTAGGACGGTCACCTTATCCACTATCCTTAGGTTCTGTTCTTAGCCAAGCAACAGTTGCTGCGAAAAAGTAGCCTGTCCCCTTTTGTGGATAACTACCTTGCGGTGGCTTGGGCTGCGGGCTTGGTAAGCATTTTGTCCAGGAAACGGCCGGTGTAGGACGAGCGGTTGGCGGCCACTTCCTCGGGGGTGCCGGTGGCCACAACCATGCCGCCGCGATCGCCGCCTTCCGGGCCCAGGTCGATCAGGTAGTCGGCGGTTTTAATGACGTCCATGTTGTGTTCGATGACGACCACGGTGTTCCCGGAGTCCACCAGACGCTGCAGGACGTTTAAGAGCTTGGCGATGTCCGCGAAATGCAACCCTGTAGTGGGCTCGTCCAAAATGTAAAGGGTCTTGCCGGTAGCCCGTTTGGAGAGTTCGGTCGACAGTTTCACCCGCTGGGCCTCTCCACCGGACAACGTCGTCGCCGGCTGCCCCAGCCTGATGTAGCCCAGGCCCACATCCTGCAGGGTGCGCAGGCGGTGGTGAATCTTCGGGATCGGGGCGAAGAACTCCACCGCTTCGTCCACGGTCATATCCAGGACGTCGGCTATAGTCTTTCCTTTGTAATGCACATCCAGCGTCTCCCGGTTGTAACGCATACCTTTACAGACCTCGCACGGGATAAAGACATCCGGCAAAAAGTGCATCTCAATCTTGATGATTCCATCGCCTTGGCAGGCTTCACAGCGGCCGCCGCGGACGTTGAAGCTGAAGCGCCCCGGTTTGTAACCGCGACCCCGGGACTCGGGAGTCAGCGCAAACAGCTCACGGATACTCGTAAAGATCCCCGTGTAGGTGGCCGGGTTGGAACGGGGCGTCCGCCCGATCGGCGACTGGTCGATATTGATCACCTTGTCCAGGTGCTGAGTGCCGTTGATCGCGTCGTGCGGCCCCGAAACCAGCCGGGTCAGGGTCAGACGTTGGGCGAGTCCCTTGTACAGGATTTCGTTCACCAGGGTGCTCTTGCCTGAGCCGGAAACACCGGTTACAGTGGTAAACACCCCCAGCGGGAAAGCAACCCGCAGGTCGCGCAGGTTGTGTTCCCGGGCGCCCACCACCTCCACCCAGCGCCCGTCCGGCTTACGGCGCACCGGCGGCACCTCGATCGACCGGCGGCCGCCCAGGTACTGGCCGGTCAGGGAGGCCGGGGTGCGGATAATGTCTTGGACGGTGCCGGCGGCGACCACTTCTCCGCCGTTGACCCCGGCACCGGGTCCGATATCGATGATGTGGTCGGCCTCGCGCATGGTCTCCTCGTCATGCTCGACGATAATCAAGGTGTTCCCCAAATCCCGCAGCCGCTTCAGCGTCTCCAGTAGCCGGGCGTTGTCCCGGGGGTGCAGGCCGATGCTGGGCTCATCCAGGATGTACAGCACACCCATCAGGCCGGAGCCAATCTGGGTAGCCAGGCGGATGCGTTGCGCCTCACCGCCGGAGAGAGTTCCGGCCTTACGGTCCAAGGTCAGGTAGTCCAGACCGACGTTGATCAGAAAGCCGATCCGCTCCCGAATCTCCTTAAGAATCCGCCGCCCGATCAATTCCTCACGGGCGGTCAGTTCCAGACCTTCAAAGTAGCGGGTGGCTTCCAGGATGGTCATCTTGGAAACCTGGGCGACTGAGAGCCCGCCCACCTTCACCGCCAAAGCCTCCGGTTTCAGACGCGCCCCCTCGCAGGCCGGACAGGGCTTCTCCCGCATCATCTGTTCGATTTCCTCGCGCACGTGTTCGGAGGTGCTCTCCCGATAGTGTCGTGCCAGTTTGTTTAGCACCCCTTCAAAGGGTGCGGTGTAGCGCCGGGTGTTTCCGTAGGTGTCGCGGTACTTAAACGAAACACTGGTACTGCCTGTGCCGTAAAGGATGACGTCCAGGTGATCCGAATCGAGCTCGGTCACCGGCGTGTTCACGTCAAAATCGTAGTGGGTCGCCAGGCCCTCCAGGACGTGGTAGCCTCCGGTCCACCAGGACCAGCCGGCAACCGCACCCTCTTGCAGGGTCTTGGTCCGGTCCGGGATGACCAGGTTCACATCCACGTCCATCTTGTACCCAAGCCCAGTACAGGTCGGGCAGGCCCCGAACGGACTGTTAAAAGAAAACAGGCGCGGGGTGATCTCGCTGAAACTGAAGCCACAGTCTACACAGGCGAAGTTTTGGCTGAAAACCAGGTCACGGTCTTCCAGGATGTTCACTACGGCCAGACCGCCGGTCTGCTTCACCGCCGTCTCCAGCGAGTCGGCCAGGCGCGAACGGATGCCGTCCCGCACCACCAGACGGTCGATCACGATCTCAATATTGTGCTTTTTCTTCTTGTCCAGGACGATCTCGTCGCCGGTCTCCTGGATCTCGCCGTTGACGCGAACGCGTATGAACCCGTCCCGGCGGGCTTCCTCGAGGATCTTTACATGCTCGCCCTTTTTCCCGCGGACGACAGGGGCCAGAACCTGAATCTTAGTCCCCTCCGGCATCTCCAGAACCTGATCCACCATTTGCTCGATGGTTTGTCCGGAAATCAGGTGATTGCAGTCCGGGCAGTGCGGCCGGCCAATGCGGGCAAACAGCAGGCGCAGGTAGTCGTAGATCTCGGTAACTGTGCCTACGGTGGAGCGCGGGTTATGCGACCGGCTCTTTTGATCGATGGAAATCGCCGGTGAGAGGCCATCGATGTAGTCCACGTCGGGCTTGTTCATCTGGCCCAGGAACTGGCGGGCATAGGCCGAGAGCGATTCCACATAACGGCGCTGGCCCTCGGCGTAAATGGTGTCAAACGCCAAGGAAGACTTGCCGGAACCGGACAGGCCGGTCAGGACGACCAGCTTGTCACGGGGGATTTCCACGTCGATATTCTTTAGGTTGTGCACCCGGGCGCCCCGGATGACGATTCTGTCCTTCATTGGTTAGGTTATTATCCTCCATCTGTCCATCATTTGTATTGTTTGTTTTTCACCGTAACGGGATACTGTGGCTACTCTTCGCCGTATTCTCCGACAGCGGGGCGCAGGCGGCGTCCGCCGGGCTGTAGCTGGAGGCGCAGGTCGATCAGGGCGTCCCGCAGCTGGGCTGCTTTTTCGAATTCGAGGTGGCGTGACGCATCCCGCATATCCTTCTCCAGCCGCGTGATCAGCTTCCGGATCTCCCGTTTACTCATTTCTTTAACGTCGCCCGAAGTGTAGCGCGCGGGCTCTTCAGCCGCACGGGTGGCCTCCAGCACGGCCCGAACCGCTTTCTGAATCGTCTGGGGCGTGATCCCGTGCTCCCGGTTATACTCCACCTGAAGTTGACGCCGTCGATCGGTCTCGTCTATGGCCCGGCGCATCGAGCCGGTGATCTGGTCTGCATACATGATCACCTGGCCGTTGATGTTGCGCGCCGCACGGCCGGAGGTCTGAATCAGCGAGCGCTCCGAGCGGAGGAACCCTTCCTTGTCAGCGTCCAGGATGGCCACCAGACTAACTTCGGGCAGGTCCAGCCCTTCCCGCAACAGGTTGATTCCAACCAGGACGTCGAACTTGCCCAGCCGGAGGTCGCGCAGAATTTCCATCCGCTCCAGAGTTAGAATGTCCGAATGTAGGTAGCGCACCTTGATTCCGACTTCTTTAAAGTAGTCGGACAGGTCCTCAGACATCCGCTTGGTCAATGTGGTCACCAGTACCCGCTCGTTACGCGCCACCCTGATCCGGATTTCCCCGAGCAGGTCATCAATCTGCCCGCGCACGGGCCGGACCACCATCTGCGGGTCAATCAAGCCGGTGGGTCTCACGATCTGCTCGGCCACACGCTTGCTGTGCTTCAGTTCGTATGGTCCGGGCGTAGCGGAAATGTACACGGCCTGCTGCACATAGGCGGCGAACTCACTGAAAGTGAGCGGCCGGTTGTCGAAGGCCGAGGGCAGACGGAAGCCATGTTCCACCAGGGCCGCTTTACGCGAACGGTCCCCTTCATACATCCCGCCGATCTGGGGCACGGTGATGTGCGACTCGTCGATAAACACGAGCATATCCTCGGGGAAGTAATCCAGCAGGGTGTAGGGTTTGTCTCCGGGTGCCCGTCCCGTGATGTGACGTGAATAGTTTTCGATGCCCTTGCAAAAACCCATCTCGCGCAGCATTTCCAGGTCATAATTGGTACGCTGCTCCAGGCGCTGGGCTTCCAGCAGCTTACCCTGCCCCCGCAGTTCGGCGAGACGTTCCTCCAGTTCGGCCTCGATGGCCCCGACCGCCTGTTCGATGCGCTTGGCCGAGGCGGCGTAATGGCTGGCCGGAAAAATGGAGACGTGGTAGCGGTCTCCGATAACCTCACCGGTTAGAGCGTCAAACTCCGTGATCCGTTCAATCTTGTCACCGAAGAACTCCACGCGCAGGGCCTTCTCGCCTGAGGCGGCGGGAAATATCTCCAGCACGTCACCGCGCACCCGGAACTTACCGCGCGTAAAGTTAATGTCGTTCCGCTCGTACTGAACGGCGACCAGCTTACGGATCACCTGATCCCGGTCGTAGGTGTTTCCTTTGCGCAGGGAAACCACGAGTGTCCGGTATTCCTCCGGATCGCCCAAGCCGTAGATGCAGGACACCGAAGCCACGATAATCACGTCCCGCCGCTCAAACAGGGCGGCAGTGGCCGAGTGGCGTAGCTTGTCAATCTCCTCGTTGATCGAGGCGTCTTTTTCAATATAGGTATCCGAGGACGCGATGTAGGCCTCGGGCTGATAGTAGTCATAGTAGCTGACAAAGTAATCCACTGAGTTCTCAGGGAAGAATTCCTTAAGCTCACTGCAGAGCTGTGCCGCCAGTGTCTTGTTCGGTGCCATCACCAGCGTCGGGCGTTGGACCTGGTGGATGATCTGGGCCATGGTGTACGTTTTGCCCGAGCCTGTAACTCCCAGAAGTGTCTGGTGGCGCATTCCCATATTGACTCCGTCGACTAAAGAAGCGATCGCCTTCGGCTGATCGCCCCGGGGCTCAAAATCTGAAACCAACTGCAGGGCCGGCAAAGTTTCCACCTCCGCAGTAATTATACCACAAAGGGGAGAAAGCTAAGACAAGCCCACTTGCGGTCCCCACTGATGAAGATGCTTCGCTACCGTTAGCAGGTGGAAAAGGGGGACAGGCTGGTTTTTCCTAGGAAATGTTGCTCATATACTACTAGCCAGCATTGTCCCCGTTTTCCACCCACGTACGTGTTTGTGGAGGCAATACCCTCAGGAAAGCGCACAACACCACACAACAATCTTCATAATTCGTGGTGCCGATCCTTAGCGCCGGTCAATGGTTACTGACTTCCTTGGCCACCACCCTGACCGCCACCGGAACCACCACCTTGGCCGCCTTGGCCGCCGCCGCCGCCCTGGCCACCCTGCTGATCCTGTTGGCCGCCCATCTGCTCCGTTTCAATGCTCTGAACTTCTCCCGGGATGTCGATTTCAACAGTTTTTCCGTCCTGAGTGGTCACGGTCAGCTTGGTCATGGACTGCTGTTGCTACTGCTGACCCTGCTGTCCACTCTGTCCGCCGCCACCTTGCTCACCTCCGCCCTCACCGCCCTGTTGCTGTTTCCCCTGGCCGCCCCCACCGCCTTGTTGACCTTGCTGCTGCTGGGCCATGCGAGTCAGGTCGCCGTAGCGTTCTTCAAGCAGAAAAGCATTATTCGCCTGGATCAGCCGCACCGGGGTAATCCGGGTCGGTATCGTGGAAGTACCGTTCCTGGTCTGGGAATCGTACTGCCAGCGGCCTTCCCGGGCCAGGCCGACCGCCGCCTCGTAGGCAAACTGCCCGAGCATCTCAGGCGCCACGTCGATCTCGGCGTCATGTTCACCCATTACCAAGGCTTCGGCTGCCGTCCGGTCGGCGCCCACTCCCACCGTCAGGACCCGCTGCAGCAGTCCCCGGGGACGCAGTCCCTCGACGGCGGCCACGATCATCCGGCTGTCGGTGGCCAGCACCGCGTCGGGAACACCTTCCGCCAATGCCGTTTCGACGGTGGTGCCCGCCAGGGCCGGGTCGCTACGCGGGTGGTTGGCGACTTCTGGTGACCAGCCTGTACCTTTGAGCGTCTCCCGGAGGGAATCGACAATGGCTTGGGCCATGGGGTCGTTTGGATCACCGCTGAGGACCAGCACCCGTCCCTGGCTGCCCGGATGTGCATTCTCAAGGATGTAGCGGCCCGAAAGCTCCCCGGCCATCGTGTGGTTGGAGGCAATAAACCCGTCTACAGGCGCGTCGGACGGGAGCGTTTCCAGGGCGACCACCTTGATCCGGTTCATCGCTAAGCGCCGGGCCAGCCCAGAGCCCATCTGGGGATCGGCAAACTGCAGGACCACGGCGTCCATCTTCTGTTCGATCATCTTGTCGACGTCCCGTTCCTGCTTCAGCGGGTCGCCCTGCGCATCCATCCAGGTGAGCCGGACTCCATCCCGCTTACTCCGTTCCTCCACTACCTTCTTGATAGTCTGGTTACCATCGCGCCGTTCGTCCGCCACACTAAACCCGACCTTGGGCTGCTCTTCGGCGGGACGCCGTTGGTTGTCCCGGTTTGCACACCCGGTCGCCATTATCAGCACAGCCAGTAAAACCGTAAAGAGACGCAAGCACGGACGCATTCTTCTGCCTCCTCGTTGCAGTCGTTGGAAACACGTTCCTGCACACAACATCGTTTGGTTGACCTGGTTTTATCGTGCCTCCCAGTGAAAATGTTGATTCTATTTGACGGTCACTGGAATAAATTAAATGAGCAAGGAGGGATGGCAATGATTCCCATTAACAATACCGATCCGGTATTGCTAGAAGAGCTTGAAAAAGCCCGTAGGGACTGGCATTACTCAGTCCGGCAGTTGGATTTCGCTCAAGAAGACTTTGTGGAGTGTGCGGTGCAACGGATTAATAGCGCTCTGGCGCAGTATCTGACTCTGCTTAAGCAGGCGAAAAAATGCGGCCTAACGGCATGGGATCTGCCGCTGAAGCCGCTTTCCATAGAAACAGAGTCCGTACACGGTCAAGGATCTTCAATAACGGATACCGCCGAGCTGAATCAAACGAAGTAACACAACCAGCGGCGGAAGGCTATTCTTCGTCTTCCACCAGCCGCTGGTACTCATCACGGACAAGCTGGATGTCTTCCCAGACTGGACGTTTCTTGGACGGATCGCGCAATAGTGCAGCAGGATGGAAAGTCGGCATGATCTTGATCCTTCCGCGTTGGATCCACTGTCCCCG
>Ga0180017_100403_pt1 | contig 15300 bp, 13 predicted proteins | sample KR46_S_MetaG_FD_129674 | JGI IMG/M metagenome (GOLD analysis project Ga0180017, IMG submission 129674) | Groundwater microbial communities from the Olkiluoto Island deep subsurface site, Finland - KR46_S_MetaG | ecosystem: Environmental > Aquatic > Deep subsurface > Groundwater | place: Finland...
GGATGCAGTTGCCGCACCCGATGCACTTCTCCTGATGATGGACCACGACCCCGTCCTCCTCGCGCTTGGTATAGGCCACCACGGGGCAGACGTTCAGGCACGCCGGGTTTTCGCAGTGGTTGCAGGCCAGGGAAAAGAAGGCGCGCTCCCGGTGCGGGTAGATGGCCTCGTCCAGGGGGTAGACCTGCCGCCAGATGACGCCTTCGACCTGATGGTAGTAATTCCGGCAGGCCATGGCGCAGGTGAAGCAGCCGATGCACTTCTCCGAATCGACCAGAAATGCGTAGTGTTTTTTCATTGCAATCACTCCTTTAGACCCGTTCGACATTGGCGAACTGTCCGTGAATGGCTACACCGGGCGCGCCGGTCTTGTAGGCGCCCATGTCCGCAGCCTCGTCATCCACAAGGTTCTGCACGTTGAAGTCGTTGCCGCGACCGAACCAGGCCTCGTACATGACCAGACTTTTGGGGGCCACGTTGCGGGTCAGCTTGACCTTGACGCGCAGCTCGCCGACCTTGTTGAAGACGCGGACCATGTCCAGATCCCTGATGTTTTTCTCGCGCGCATCGTCGGGGTGCATGTAGAGGAAGGGCTCCTTGTTGTATTCGTGCATCCAGTCGAGGTTGACGAACTGCGAGTGCAGGCCGAACTGCGTGTGCGGTGTCAGCAGCCGGAACTCGTCATAGGGTTTGCGGCCTTCCTTGTACTTGGGGAGGGCTTCGTGCCCATGCTCGGCGCAGAGGTCGGAGCGGAACTCGTACTTTCCGGACGGGGTGCCGAACGTCATGTCGTGCCAGGCGGCGGTGGAGGCAAGTTTCGCCTTGACGGGCCCGTTTTTCAGGTCCGTCCAGTGCTTGATGCCGAAGTAGTCGTAAATGCCCTGGTTGAACTCCTTCTCCAGCCAGTCCTTGGTGTCGATGTCCTGGGGGAAGGTGCAGGAGCCGGGGGCAAGCTCGTTCATCTTCTTTGAAAGTTCGGCCGCAATCTCGATGTTCGATTTGGTCTCGTACATGGGTTTTATGGCCTGCTCGTTGATGCCGAGCCAGTAGTGCCAGTAGGACACGTTGACGGTCCATTCCTCGAAGAGCGTGGTCACGGGCAGCACGATGTCGGAGTTGGCCACGGTCTCGGTGAAGAACTGTTCCACGCTGACGACCATCTCCAGGGTGTCGAAGGCCTTTTCCAGCTTCGGCCGGTCGAAGTCCTGGGCAAAGGGGTTCTTGCACGACACCCACAGCATCCTGAGCGCCGGATCTTTCGCGTCGAGGATGCCCTGCGCGGTCTTATTGATGTTGAAGGTGCGGTCCGAGTAGCTGGCCGCCTCGCCCTTGGTGAAGTCGAACTCGCCCTTGGGGCCGGTCGCGCCGATGAAGCCGACGGAGCCCTCGGGCTGCTTCTGGATGAGGGCGTGGTAGTTGACCCCCCAGGTCCGCAGATGGCCGTAGCGTGCGCCGCCGCCTTCCTTGCCGACGTTGCCGGTCATGGCCACCAGGGCGTCGACGGACCGCACCGAGGCGCCGCCGTTGGTATGCCGCTGCATGCCGTAGCCGATCCAGATGGTCGCCGGGTCCGCCGTGGCAAACTCCTCGGCCACCTCGCGGATCTGCTCGGCCGGGATGCCGCTGAGCCCAGCGGCCCACTCCACGGTGACGTTCTCACGCAGATAGGCGGCAAACTCTTCAAATCCGAGGGCGTTGGCGTTCACAAAATCCTGGTCCACCATCCCCAGGTCGAGGATGTGCCGGGCCATGCCCAAGGCCAGGGCGCCGTCGCTGGACGCTTCTGGCTGCCAGAAGACGTCGGCCTTGGCCGCCGTCTGGGTGAAGACGGGGTCGATGACCACGACCTTGGCGCCGCGCCTTTTGGCCTCCATGATGTACTTCATGGTATGCACCGAACACCACGCCGGGTTGGCGCCCCAGATGATCACGTACCTCGATTTGACCATGTCTTCAGGGTCGTTGCACCACATGTCGCCCATGTCATAGTTCTGGGCGTCGATGCCCGCTGGCCAGCAGGGGGTGCCGACGAAGCGCGTGGTGTAGCCCAGGGACGACATCATGCCCTCGACCCCGTAGTTGGTGATGCCGAAGTTACCGGAATACTTGGTCAGTCCCAGGCCCAGCAGATTGCCGTCCTGCTCCTTGAGTTCGAGGATCTTTCTGGAGATGCGGTCCATGGCTTCGTCCCACGACACGCGCCGCCAGTTGCCTGACCGGCGGCCGTCCTGGACCATGGGGTACTTGATGCGGTCCGGGCTGTAGACGCGCCGAGGGTATGCGTAGCCTTTGACGCACAGGCCCCCGGCCGTGAAAGTGGATTCCTGTGCACCTTCGATGAACTGCACGATCCCGTCCTTGACGTAGGTCTTGATGGAGCAGGTGTCGTAGCAGTTGCGTGGACAGGCGTTCCTGAAGATCTGGAAATCCTTTTCGCTGAATGCCGTGGCCGCCTGGGCGGAGTACGGCATCAGCAGGCGCAGGGGCAGGAGCGAGGCCGCCCCGGCCACGGAGAGTCCCTTCAGGAACTGGCGCCTGCTCAAACTACTCGATGTGTGAGACATAACATTCCTCCTCGACCGCGCCGGCTTCAGGCCGGGCGCAGCGCTGCGGTTGAATTGCGTTCGTTGTCGAACCACGCGGCCAGGGCTTCCGTGACCAGGGCCACGACCCCGCCTTCGGTCGCCTGCTCCCTGACCGCCTGCATGAATGGGGGAAGCCACCGCTCAAGATGCTCCCCGACGAACCATGCGTGCAGGGCCGCAGTCTCGGCGTCGGGCGCACCGGCCTCCGTTGCAAGCACGGACTTCAGGACAAGCAAGGCTTCAAGCTCGTAGGCCAGATGGTCATCGGGGATGACGCCCTCCCCGGGCACGGCCAGACCGAGGCGATGGTAAGTCTGCCGGGCCTCGCTGGTGGCTCGGCCCATGAGGGCGCGGTCGGACTCGGACCAGGCCGAGGCAAAGGGCGGGGCAGGGACGGCCGCCGGACCGACGAAGAGGCGGTTGAACTCGTACTCGACTGTGGTCCAGTCCGTATGGGGCGGAATTTCGACGCCGACGCTCTCCGCGATGCGGACGGCCGCATCCTCCAGATCGCCGGCGTCTGTGGCGGCAAAGAAGTCGCGCAGGGCCTCGATGGAAGGCATACACTGTTCGGACATGCTGGCGTACCTTGGTTACAGGGGGATTACTCAGTATCTGTAACACGATTACGTCAGCGACGCCATGCCTGACAGGCGGGATTCAGGGTATATATTGGGTAGTCTCAGCTACCCATTTGGTCCTGCAAACCCATGGTGTTGAGGTGGGCGTACAGGTTGGCGCTGCGGCCGTGCAGGCCGAGCTTGCGGCGGATGCTCTTGCGGTGGGTCTGGATGGTTTCGACGGACAGGGTCAAGAGGTCGGCGATATCCTTGTTGGAGTGTCCGGACTGGATGAACTGGCAGACCTTCATCTCCATCTGCGTGAGCTTGAGGAGCAGGGGCATCCCGCCGGAATCCCGGGGCAGAAGGCGCGTCAGCTGGTCTTTGACAACGGTCACGTAACCCTTGCGGATGGCCGGGTCGTTTTCGGACTCGATGCGCTCCAGCGAGGGCAGCACGAGGGTGTTGACCTTGGCGGCCAGATTGCTGGCGTGTTCCTCGTGTTCCCGGCCGACGCTCTTGAGGACGTTGCGCAGAGTGATGTTCATTTCCTCGAGTTGCGCCTTTTCCTTGCGCAAGGCCTCGGTTTTCTCGTCGACAATGCCCTCCAGGGTCTGGCGCTGCATGGCCTGGGTGGTCATGTTGGTCAGCACGAAGATGTACTGGTCGCTGGCCAGGCTGACGGACTTCAGGGGATTGACCTGCATTTTGTAGATGGAGCTTTCCCCGAAGGGGGCCAGCTCGCAGGTGATGCCGACGGGGTAGTACCTCAGCAGCTCCTCGACGCTGCCCCCCTCCAGGGACAGGACTTCCCAGACGGGCCGCTTAAGTGCCTGCTTTTCGTCCATCACGGCCTTGACCGCGGCGTTGATGTTCACCACCAGCCCGCCTCCGTCCACCACGAGGATGAGGTCCGAGGTGGCGTTCAGGATGTTCTCGAAGCGGCATTTCTCCAGGGTCAGGAGCCTGTTCATGTCATCGAGCCTGCCGTCGGAAAATTCGGGGAAGATGCGGATCCAGTCCTGCAGGTAGAGCACTTCGATGGCGTCGCCGTAGAGGCGGATCAGCCTGCGCGCGTCCACCTTTCGGGCGTATTCGACGTCCATGGCCTCGATGACGTCGAGGAGGCTGTAGATGAAGGTCTTGAAGCAGCCAAGGAACATGTCGAAGGTGATGCCGCGCGTCCGGTGGCGGCGGGATGATTCGATGAGGAACCGTTCCCACCCGCTGTCGCGGTGGAGCAGTTCCGAGAATTCCGCAGGAACCCGGCCGGATTCGATGTCTGCCAGGACCGGCTGCAGAAATTCCTTCAGGGCGACCAGACAGTCCACGCGCTTTGCCGTGGTATGCTGCAGATACCCGGCGTCCTCCATGCGGATGGACCACCTTTCAAGGAAATAGTCCTGATTGGCCTCGTCCAGTCGAAGCAGGGTCTCGTACCCGGTTGTGACGAGTGTCTTCATGGCGTCTTTCTCCCGGTCTTGCGTTCTACCCATTCTCTACCCATTGACTTGTAATATTTCTTTTAAGGAGTATCAGCAAGGCATTGAGAACCCGAACCTGAAGAGGGACGCATGCGCGTATTCTGTCTGCTCGTGACCTTTTTGTGCGTAAGCATGGGCGGGCCCGCTTTTGCGGACGGCGATAATGCCACCGGCACGGGAGAAGGCCGCCTCGTCATCGAAGGGCCGCGAAACGTAGGCGCGCAACTTAACGTAACCTTCGATATGGGCGATTACCGAGTGCCGACGGGGCAGTCCGTGGCCATCAACGTGGACGTCCTGGAAAGCCCGGCAGGGCCCGCTCCACGGATTGTGCCCGGCTACCCGAAGACAAGCATGGTCTTCGAGGTGCCGGGGAGATACGTGCTGACATTCAGGCTCAACCAGATCTTCAAGTCCAGCTGCGGCGGAGTGGAGGCCAGGGAGCTTTTGGAGAGGACGGAGGTCATGGAGATCGTCCCATGACGGGGCCGCGCTGAGGTAACGAGCGCGGCGGCATGCTCGCCCCCGGAAGCGTGGGCCGCATCTTTGAAAATCTGGACGAGATCGAAGCCATCAGGTACCGCCTTCGGACGAAACCGCTGCCCGGAGCGGGGACGGACAGGCCAAAGGAGCCTCTCATGCCTCACTCTTTCCCCTCTCCCAAGGTCTGGGCCCATCGCGGGGCGCGCAGCGTGGCCCCGGAGAACACCATGTCCGCGGCCCGCGCCGCCCTGGCGCAGGGCGCGCATGGCTGGGAGTTGGACGTGCACCTCACCCTTGACGGCGAGGTCATCGTCACCCACGACCACGGGCTGCGCCGCGTGACGGATATCTCATCGCGGCCGGGAATGCCTTCGCGCAGGCATCATGTGGTGAACCGGCTGACTCTGGCCCAGATCCGCAGTCTGGACGCGGGGAGCTGGTTCGCGCGGCGCGATCCTTTCGGCACCGTGGCGGCGGGAGAGATCGGGGCTGACGCGCTCGCGGCGTTCGCGGGGGAGCCTGTTCCCACTCTGTCCGAGGCCCTGGCCTGGACCCGTAAGAGCGGGTTGGCCGTCAATGTCGAGATCAAGGACATGCTCGGCGGGGATGACGCGGGGCTGGTCGGCGCGGTTGTTTACCTGATCCGCGCCGCAAAACTGGATGGCCGGGTGCTGGTCTCGTCATTCAGGCAGAAGTCTCTGGAACTTTTTCGTGAACTGAGCCCGGAAGTGCCCGTGGCGCTGCTGCTGGACGAAAAGGCCATGGCCGCGTCCACGCAGGACATCGTGAAACGACTCAGCGATCTGGGGGCCGTGGCGCTGAATCCTTCTTTCAAAGGACTTTTTCCTGGACGCATCGCGGCCTTGCGCGAGGCCGGATTCGCGGTCAACGTCTACACCGTGAACCGTGAAGAGGACATGCTGTGGCTGGCCCGCGAGGGTGCGGACGGCATCATCACCGATTTTCCGGCCAGGGCCAAGGCCGTGCTGGAAGCATGCAAAAAGGAGGGAAAATGGAACTTATGAAGCGGCCCAAGGCCGTTTTCTGGGATATCGACGGCACGCTGATCACCACTGAGAGCCTGCACTACGAGGTCATTCGCGACTGGTGCGCAGGGCATGGCTACACCCTGACCGAGGAGGCCAACGACGAACTGCTGGGCAAGACCATGCCGGAGAAGTGGGCCATTCTTCAGGGGCGTTTGCCCGCCGGTCTGACCGAGGAGAATTTTCGCGCCGATTGCGCCCGGGCATATATGGAAGGGCTGCGTGCGGAGATGATGCGCCCCGGCCCCGTGGCCGCGGTGAAGCGCCTGCATGAGCTGGGCGTGCTCCAGGCTGCCGTGTCCAACGGCGAGGCCCCGGTCATCGAGGCCAACCTGCGCGTGCTGGGGCTGTGGGAACTGATGGTTTTCACGGTCTGCGGCAACGACGTAGCCAATGGCAAGCCCGCGCCGGACCCGTACCTGGAGGCCGCCCGGCGGGCCGGGTTCGCGCCACAGGAATGCATGGCCGTGGAGGATTCCATCGTGGGCGTGACCTCGGCGGCCAGGGGCGGGCTCGTCACCCTGGCCTGGCCCGAAGCGGTTCCGGGAGCGCCTGTCGATCTGCCCGGCGCGACCCTGACGCTGCTGGATGACGCCGACTTCCCTTGGGCCGTGTTCGAGGCCTAAAGTCTCTCTTTTGTCCGGATCGCGGCGGGCTTTGCCCGCCGCGCCGCTTTCAGCCCGCCAGATAGTCCCTTGCCAGTTCGCGGAAGGAACCCACCTGCTCCTCGATCCAGTCTTTGTCCTGGTCCAGTTCACGGGCCATGATTTCGGCCACGTCGCGGGCGATAATCATGCTCACGGCCGCGTCCAGAATGAGGGCGCGGGTACGGTGGCGCAGCACGTCGGACAAGGTCAGTGCCCATTCGCGGCGCACGGCCCAGACCACCTCGGCCCGCAGGTAGGGCAGTTTGTAGTGCAGGGGCTTGCCCAGTTCCGGGTCGCGGCGGATCATCTCCCGTATTTCCTCGATGTCGCTGCCGTAGACCGCGAGGTGGTCGCGCGGGTCCACGCCGCCGAGCCAGCCGTGCAGGGGCAGGTTCTCGGTCTTGCAGGAGTGGGGAGGCAGGGCCGCGAAGCGCGCGGCCTGGGTCACGGCGTCCTCGCCCATCTTGCGGTAGGTGGTCCATTTGCCGCCGGCGATGGTCACCAGCCCGCTCTGAGAGATGGTCAGGTAGTGGTCGCGGGACAGGGACGAGGTCTTGTCTTCGCCCTCGGCCCGGATCAGCGGGCGGATACCGGCAAAGACGCTTAAAATGTCGCTGCGCTTCGGATCGCGGGTCAGGTAACGGCCAGCGTGTTCGAGCAGGAAGGTGATCTCTTCCTCCATGGGCCGGGGTTCGGGGCTGGAGGTGTCCAGGGGCACGTCCGTGGTCCCGACCAGCACGCGTCCGTGCCAGGGCACCAGAAAGATGACCCGGCCGTCGTCGGTGTGCGGGACCATGATGGCCGTGTCGCCGGGAGAGAAAGACTTATCCAGGACCAGATGGATGCCCTGGGACGGGGCGATGAGTTTCGCTGCGCGCTCGTCGTCCATGCGCCGGATGTCGTCGACGAACACGCCCGTGGCGTTGATCACGACCTTGGCCTTGAGATCGCGGTTTTCGCCCGTCAGGGAATCTTTGGCCCGCACGCCGCAAACCAGTCCGTCCTCGTCTTTTATAAGACCTGTGATGCCCATGTGGTTGACCGGCAGTCCGCCCAGATCCTTCATGGTGCGGGCCAGGGTGATGGCCAGGCGCGAGTCGTCGAACTGGCCGTCGAAATAGATGACCCCCCCGCGCAGGTCCGTGGGTTCGAGGTTGGGGATCATGTTCAGGGTTTTGGCGCGCGACAGGATGCGCGAGCGCCCAAAACCCAGCTTTCCGGCCAGCATGTCGTAGAGCTTCAGCCCTACGCCGTAGAAGGGGCGCTCCCACCATTTGTAGTCCGGCACGACAAAGGCCTGGTTGTAGACCAGATGCGGGGCGTTTCTGAGCAGCACGCCGCGCTCGTGCAGGGCGTCCATGACCAGGGCCAGGTTGCCCTGCTGCAGGTAGCGCACTCCGCCGTGGACCAGTTTGGTGGAGCGGCTGGACGTGCCCTGGGAGAAGTCGCGCTCCTCCAGCAGCAGGGTCTTGTATCCGCGGCTGGCCGCGTCCACGCCGCAGCCCAGGCCCGTGGCTCCGCCGCCGATGATGATCATGTCCCAGGTTGTTCCGGGACCGAGTTGGTCGATGATATCTGATCTGAGCATGACTTCCTCCGGTTTGGTTCGTGTCCGGGCGCATAGCACGACTCGGACGGGAGGGCCAGGACGGGCTTGACGGGCGGCGACGCGTGGCCGATGCTTGGCGGTGCCTTCGGCCTTGACCTTGAGGTTGGGGAATCGTAAATCCTGAGTCATTCAGTCTGAAATAACGGAGCATGCAATGGCAGACCACAGCGTCGGCGCGGTCCGCACCCAGTCCTTCACCTTTGCCCATCCCCCGCATCCCATGGTTCTGGACAGCGGGGTGGGCTTGGGGCCTGTATCCCTGGCCTACGAGACCTACGGAGCCCTGAACGCCGACAAGTCCAACGCCGTGCTCATCTGCCACGCCCTGACCGGCGACGCCCACGTGGCCGGATACCACGACGGCGACGACAAGCCCGGCTGGTGGGAGCATTACGTGGGCCCGGGCAAGCCCATCGACACGGACCGCTATTTCGTGATCTGCTCCAACGTCATCGGCAGCTGCATGGGCTCCTGCGGGCCGTCCTCCATCAATCCGGCCACGGGACGCTATTGGGGCCTTGATTTTCCGCTGGTGACCATCCCCGACATGGTCCGGGCGCAGCGTGAGCTGGTCCGTTACCTTGGCGTCGAGCACCTCCTGGCCGTGACCGGCGGTTCCCTGGGCGGGATGCAGACCCTGCAGTGGGTCGCGGCCTATCCGGAGATGATGGACGGCGTCCTGGCCCTGGCCACGACCAGCCGCCATTCCCCCCAGGCCATCGCCTTCAACGAGGTGGCCCGGCAGTCCATCATGAGCGACCCGAACTGGAAGAACGGCGACTATTACGACGGCCTGCGCCCGGACCTGGGTCTGGCCGTGGCACGCATGATCGGGCACATCACCTATCTCTCCGACGAGTCCATGCACGTGAAGTTCGGCCGCGAGCTGCGCGGAAGCTCGTTTGCCTTTAATTTTGAGGGTGATTTTCAGGTCGAGAGCTACCTGCATCATCAGGGCAAAAAATTCGTGGAGCGCTTCGACGCCAACGCCTTTCTCTACGTGACCAAGGCCGGAGATTATTTCGACCTGGACCTCGGTAACCCGGACAGTCCGGCCCGTCGCGCCCTGGCCGGGACAGGGGCGCGCTTTCAGCTGGTGTCCTTCACCTCGGACTGGCTTTATCCGACCTATCAGAGTCGGCAGATCGTGGATGTGCTTAAAACCCTGGGCCGGGACGTGAGCTTTTGCGAGATAACCGCCCCTTGGGGACACGACGCGTTCCTGCTGCCGGACGAGCGCCTGGAGGTCGTGATCCGGGGATTTCTGGGAGGGCTGCATGGCTGCTGAGCATTGTGACGGGGATGGGCACGAGCTGCGTTTCGACCTGCGCGTGGTGGCTTCCTGGATCGACCCAGGCAGCCGCGTGCTGGACCTTGGCTGCGCCGATGGGAAGCTGCTGCGCTTTCTGCGCGACACCAAGGAAGTGAAGGGCCTTGGCATCGAGCATGACGAGGACGAGGTCGTGTCCTGTATCAGTCAGGGCCTGTCGGTCATTCATGGGGATATCAACAAGGAATTGCCGGGGTTTCCCGACAACGCCTTCGACTATGTAGTGGTCTCGCAGACCCTGCAGCAGGCTTACGAGCCCACAGCCCTGTTGCAACAGATGCTCCGGGTCGGTCGCCGGGGCATCGTCAGCTTTCCCAATTTCTGCTGTCTGCCGATCCGTTTGCAGATGGCTTTTTCCGGACATGTGCCGGTCACGCCGGAGCTGCCCTACCAGTGGTACAATACCCCCAACATCCGGGTGCTGAGTCTGGAGGATTTTCGGGCCTATTCGCGGGCCGTGCCTTTTTCCATTATCCGTTCCCTGGCCGTGAATCCGTCCGGCGACGGGAGCATGCGCGAGGTTCGGTTTTGGCCCAATCTGCTCGCCTCGTACGGAATTTTCATGATACGGGACCGTTGAAAAATCCGTTCTGGACTGCGTTGCTCCCCCGATTCTGAAGGACTCATGTAGACGGCTACACTTCGCCCTTCAGAATCGGGAGAGCGCCTTGCCAGAACGGTTTTTGAACGGCCCCGGGGAGAGATATTTCAGCAACTGTTCTGGACTGCGTTGCTCCCCGATTCTGAAGGACTCATGTAGACGACTACACTTCGCCCTTCAGAATCGGGAGAGCGCCTTGCCAGAACGGTTTTTGAACGGTCCCGGGAAAAATACTCGGCTTTTTGGCTGATCGCCTCACGAATCAGAGTCCGGCAAAGCCTGGACAGGAGGAACTATGCAACGATTTGAAACCAAGGCCCTGCACGGCGGCTATTCCCCCGACGCCACGGGTTCCCGCGCCGTTCCGGTGCACCGCACCTCGGCCTACCTGTTCAAGAGTGCGGACCACGCCGCCGACCTTTTTGCCTTGCGCCAGTTGGGCAACATTTACACCCGCCTGGGCGGGCCGACCCAGGAGGCCCTGGAGACGCGGCTGGCCCAGCTCGAAGGCGGCAAGGCGGCCCTGGCCCTGGCCTCGGGCACGGCGGCCATCCACTACACGGTCATCAACATCTGCCGTCAGGGCGACGAGCTGGTCTCGTCCAGCACCCTCTACGGCGGCACACACACCATGTTCGCCGCCATTCTGCCCGACGCCGGGATCACCACCCGCTTCGTGGACATCCATGACCTTGATGCCGTGCGTGCGGCCATAAATGAGCGCACACGGCTCATTTTCACCGAGGTCATCGGCAACCCGGCGCTGGACGTGGCCAACATCGAGGCCCTGTCGGCCATCGCACACGAGCACAAGCTGCCTCTGGTGGTGGACGCGACCTTCTGCACGCCCTACCTGTTTCGGCCCCTGGAGTACGGCGCGGACATCGTGATCCATTCGCTGACCAAATGGATCGGCGGGCACGGCACGGCCATTGGCGGCGCCGTGGTTGACGGCGGCAGCTTCGACTGGACCAACCCCAAGTTCGCCCTCTACAACGAGCCCGACCCGTCCTACCATGGCCTGCGCTATGCCCATGATCTGGGCGAGCTGAACCCCCTTGCCTTCATCCTGCGCATGCGTCTGGTGCCGCTCAGGAACCTTGGGGCGTGCCTCTCGCCCGACAACTGCTGGATCTTCCTGCAGGGTCTTGAGACCCTGGCCCTGCGCATGGAGCGGCACAGCGAGAACGCCCTGCAGGCGGCGGAATTTCTGGCCGGACACCCCAAGGTGTCATGGGTGCTCTATCCGGGCCTGCCGGGCGATCCGTCCTACGATCTGGCCCGGACCATGTTCCCGCGCGGCTTCGGCGGCATGGTCGTCTTCGGGGTCAAGGGCGGCCTTGAGGCCGGGCGGGATTTCATCGGCCGTCTGCGCCTGGTCTCGCACCTGGCCAACGTCGGCGACGCCAAGAGCCTGGCCATCCATCCGGCCAGCACCACCCACTCCCAGCTCTCGGAAGAAGATCAGGCGGCGGCGGGCATTACCCCGGATCTGGTCCGGTTTTCCGTCGGGATCGAGCACATCGACGACATTCTGGCGGATCTGGATCAGGCTTTGGAATGAGAGGGTTGTTTCTTTTTGATACAGACTTGGGGGTCGAAGCTGGTCGTTATGGATACAGGCCGAAGCCTGCATGCGCGCCCTTGTGCTGCACATGACGCGGGGCGCAAGCCTGATAAGCAGGCGCTGGCCCGGTTCTTTGGATAAAGCGTACTTTTGGCCGCATTTTTGTATGGCCCGAAGGGGGCTTTTTTTTCATCCAGCCATCCATGCGACATGGACTTTTAACCGAGAGGAGACTGTATGCCGAAGTACATCATCGAACGCGAAATCCCGGGCGCGGGCAGCATGTCCGCCGAAACCCTGAGGGGCATTTCCCAGCATTCCTGCGGCGTGCTCAAGGAGATGGGGCCGTCCATCCAGTGGGTGGAGAGCTTCGTGACCCCGGACAAGATCTACTGTGTGTATATCGCCCCAAGCGAAGAGGCCGTGCGCGAACATGCCACAAAGGGCGGCTTCCCGGCCAACAGCGTGAGCGAAGTCAAGACCATCATCGATCCGACTACGTCCGAAGGGTAGTGTAGAACGGGCTTCGCCCGGAGCGATAAAAAGGGCCTGCAAACGTGGTGTTAGCAGGCCCTTCATTTTTCAGATTGCGCGCATCATGCCTTGAGTGCTTCGCTGTCCAACTCTTTATCCCAAAAAACGTTGCGGGCATGTCGGGTGGTGTCGAGTGCGTATGAAATGCTGAAGAGCCCTTCGTCCTCGTCTGCGCTCGTCACGTCCCGCCGCATGATCCCGATCATGGAGATGGACGGGAGCGGCGACGCCGATGTAGGGGATATGCATCATCAAATTGTACGCTTAGGGAGGAATCATGGGTTTGAAACGCGTAGGTATTCTGACCGGCGGGGGCGATTGCTCTGGCCTCAACGCCGTGATCCGGGCCGTGACCCGGACGGCCATCATCCAGTACGGGGCCGAAGTCGTGGGCCTTGAGAATGGATTCGACGGTCTTATCCTCGGCCGGACCATGAAGCTGACCACCGGCAACACCAAGGACATCCTGACCCTGGGCGGGACCATCCTGGGCACCACCAACAAGGGCAACCCCTTTGCATATCGCGAGTTCAACGCGGAAGGGCAGATCACCGTCAGCGACGTGTCCGAGCAGGCCATGGACACCTTCAGGCTGCTCGGGCTGGACTGTCTTTTCGTGGTCGGCGGCGAGGGCACGCTGGAGCTGGCGCACAAGTTCGAGCTCATGGGCATGCCCGTGGTCGGCATCCCCAAGACCATCGACAACGACCTCGAAGGCACGGATTATACCTTCGGTTTCCAGACCGCCGTGCAGGTCGCCTGCGATGCCATGGACCGGCTGCACACCACCGGGCGCAGCCACGACCGGGTCATGATCCTTGAAGTCATGGGCCGCAACGCTGGCTGGATCGCGCTGGAGTCGGGCCTGTCCGGGGGAGCGCATATCATTCTCATCCCCGAGATTCCCTACAATCTGGACAATGTCGTGACCAAGATCCAGCATCGCATTCGCGGCAAGAGCCCGTTCAGCATCATCATGGTGGCCGAAGGCGCCCGGGAGGAAGGCGGAGAACGCATCACCCAGGGCTCGGCCACGAACCGGCTGCAGGGCGTGGAGCAGTTGGGGGGCATAGGTTTTCACCTGGCCAACCAGATTCGCGAGCGCATTCCGCTTGAGGTGCGTACGACGGTGCTTGGCCACATCCAGCGCGGCGGTTCGCCCACGGCCTTTGACCGGGTGCTGGGCACGCGCCTGGGCGCGGCGGCCGTGGACGCGGCGGCGCGGGGAGAGTTCGGGACCATGGTGGCCCTCAAAACCCCGAACATCGTGCTGGTTCCCCTCTCGGAGCTGGCGGGACTGTGCCGCACCGTGCCCGTGGACCATCAGCTCATCCGTGCGGCCGAGGCCACGGGTGTGAACCTGGGCCGCGGGGCCATGTAGGCTTTCGTTCGGGATTAAAGAGACTGACCCGCCGGAGCTATTGTTCCGGCGGGTTTTTGATTCTCAGACCGGAAATTTGCGCACCACGTATTCCAGGAACCGCGACTTGACCTGATCCGTGGCCATGACCTGCTTGATGGCCGGAAGCTTCAGAATCACACCCAGCACGGCGGCCAGGGCGCGGTGGTTCCAGAGCACGCGGTTGTCGAAGAAGAGATGCTGCAGCTTGCCGCGCTCCAGGGCCATGACCACGGTGCGGTGCACGGAGTTGAGCGGCGTGATGACGCGCTTTTCCCTGGATTTGAGGGACAGGGACTTTTCCGGACAGACGCGTACGCACACCGCGCAGCCAAGGCAGATGTTTTCGTCCACGCGGGCTTTTTTGCGTTTAGGCTCACGCGGGTCGTTGGCCGAGACTACGCTCATGGCCTCCACCGGACACGCAGCCGCGCACTTGCCGCAGCCGTTGCAGGCGCTCTCGTCCACCACCGGCATGAAGTTTGTGGTGTGCACGGGGTGAAGGTTGCCGAACTTGCGGGCCGCGATCATGGCCTCGCAGCAGCAGCCGCAGTAGTTGCAGATGAAGTTGACCCCCTCGCGCACGTTCTCCCCGAACTGGACAAGCCCGTGTTCCTGAGCTTGGTCCAGCAGATCCAAACACTCCGCCGTGTCCACGGGCCTGGCGTGGCCGTGTCTGGACAGGGAACTGGCGGCGGTGTTGAATGTCATGCAAATCTCTTTGGGCGCGTCGCAGTCGCGGCCCACATGCTCCATCTTGTGGCGGCAGTAGCAGGTGCTGATGGCCCTGTGGCTTGCCGAGCGGATGACCTCGCTGGCCCGTTCAAAGTCGAGCACGTGCAACGCGTTCTCGCTTGAGAGCATGGGCTCCTGCACGAAGACGCGCCCGGGCAGGGTCTCGCCGCCGATAAAGAGCGCCTTGATGAAATCTTCCTCCACGTTCAGGTACTGGTAGAAGAGCTCGCCCAGGGCTTTCTGGTCGACGTCGCCCCGCGTGCGCATCATCGAGAACTCGAAGAATCCGGCCATGGGCGGAGGCAGCACGTAGGTCGTCTGCCCGTCCTCGCCTTCGATATCCACGAGCATGGCCCGTCCGGCCAGGTCCTCCAGGATGTTCCTGGCCTTGCCCGGGTCCATCTTCCAGATTTCGGCCGCCTTTTCGACCGAGAACGGCTTGATGGGCAAGATGGCGATGAGCTCGGCTTCGCGCTCGGAAAAGAGGATTTTCAGAATTTTGTGCAGGGATTCGGAGGGGGGAGCCCCCTGCGGGCAACGGTTCAGCCGGTCGGTAAGTTCGGAATAGCCCGAGCGATGCGAATGGTGCGACATGATTTCTCCTCAGTTTGGCAGACCATAAGCCTGTCCCGGCCATGAATAAAGGAAAAAATGCCACCGCCTCGCATCGTTGGCGGCGTGGCGTACGGTGCGCAAAAAGAGGTACGGGGGGCAGTCCCA
>Ga0180017_100404_pt1 | contig 15274 bp, 13 predicted proteins | sample KR46_S_MetaG_FD_129674 | JGI IMG/M metagenome (GOLD analysis project Ga0180017, IMG submission 129674) | Groundwater microbial communities from the Olkiluoto Island deep subsurface site, Finland - KR46_S_MetaG | ecosystem: Environmental > Aquatic > Deep subsurface > Groundwater | place: Finland...
AGGAACTTTTTCTTTGTTACCAGCCGATTGTGGATAGTCAGGGATTAGAAATCCTCCGCTTTGAAGCGTTGCTCAGGTGGCAGCATAAAGATTTGGGCGTGGTATTACCAGGGCTATTTATCCCCTTTGCCGAACAGAATGGTCTGGTTAACAGCATCGGCGAATGGGTTTTGATGACGGCCTGTGCAAAAAACAAGTCATGGCAGGATGATGGGCTTAAGCCGCTGCCGGTAGCTGTGAATCTATCCCTAGAGCAGTTTCACAGCGGTAATTTAGTGACCATTGTTGCGAATTGTTTAGATCAAACCGGCTTAGATCCGCGATATTTGGAGCTGGAGATTACTGAAACGATTGCCATGGAGGAGTCTCATAATGTGATAGAGACCCTTCATCAGCTAAAAGCACTGGGTGTGACTATCAGTCTGGATGATTTCGGCACTGAGTTTTCTTCATTGAGTCGCTTAAAAGATTTGCCGGTTGACAGTATTAAAATCGACCAGCCCTTTATCCGGGGAATTGGCGTGAACCAGAAGGATGAATCAATTATCTCAGTGATGATCTATCTAGCTAATCAGTTGGGGCTGCGGGTAGTGGCGGAAGGGGTAGAAACAGAAGAGCAGCTTGATTTTCTCAGAGAAAAGGGTTGTGATGCGGTACAGGGCTATTATTTCGGCTGGCCGATGGCAGCAGAAGTCTTTGAGAAGAAACTCCGGCATGCACAGCAGTACGGACAGATTAATAAATGTGATCTTACTATGTAGTTAAAAAGCCTCCACGTCCGTGGAGGCTTTTTGTCTTAGGGTGCAAGTTTTAAATCTTTCTTCCGTAATCCATGAGCCTTGCCCTGTTTGGTCCAATCGTGATTGGCACCTTATGGCTAGGTGTTTCGTTTAGAAATTGCTACAGATGGAGGAGTACATATTGGTCATGTCAATATTATCGTCGGGGCTTATCTGACCTGGTTGGGTGATCAAAACTTGCTAGAAGATATCATGGCCGACAGAATTATGAAAGCCGTCAGAAAATAGCAAGATCAAATCGTAGTAAAAAAAGACCTTTTCGATGGAGAGGTCTTTTTTTATGGGGAGCAATCGATGGGAACAAGAATCTCGAACCGGCTTGTGTGAAGCTGGAATTTTAGGGTATAAATCAAACCATAAGGAAAAATGAGAGGGGATTACGCAGATGGCAAAAAAAACGCTGATTCGGGTATCGAGAGATGGCCCCTATGTGGTGACCGGTTTGCCGGAGATTCAGGAATCCACCACTAGAAATGTGACGGTGGCCGAGTCGGCGGTGGCCTTGTGTCGCTGCGGGGCATCAAAAACAAAACCTTTTTGCGATGGCAGCCATGGAAAAATTAATTTTTCTAGCGAAAAAAGCCAGGAAAAGATCACTGCTGAAATTGCCAAAATCAGAAAACTCAAAGCAGGCCAAGCCTCGGTAGCGCCCGGTCGGTTAGCCGGTGTCGATCAAATTCGAGATCTGGTCGATCGAGTCGCCCGGATCCGCGAGATAACCGGCGGTGTTCCGATTGGCATTAAAATTGCCACCAGTCATCTGGAAGCAGATCTGGCGATGGCCCTGATGGCCGAACCAGATTTTATCACCATTGACTGCCGGGGTGGCGCCACTGGTTCATCTCCTAAGTTTCTCAAAGATAATGTCGGGATTCCAGCTGTTTTTGCGATTCGTCGGGCTCGGCGTTTTTTAGATAAGTTAAACAGTGAAGTAACCCTTTGTGTCACCGGTGGCTTTCGTGACAGTGCGGATATTGCCAAGGGTTTAGCGCTGGGGGCTGACGCCATTGCCCTGGCGACAGCCTCGCTGATTGCTATTGGCTGTCTGCAGTCGCGGATCTGTCATACCGGAAAATGTCCGGCCGGGATTGCCACCCAGGATGAAGTATTGCGGAGCCTCTTTAATGAAGAAAAAGCCTTGCGCCAATTTACGAACTTTTATACCGCCACCGCCAATGAGCTGGAGGTTTTTGCCCGGACCAACGGCAGGGATGATATTCACCAGCTGGCAGTCAGCGATTTAATGACCATTAGTCATGAGGTCGCTCTCTACACCGACGTTGAGCATGTCTAGAAAAGGATAACTGAGTTCCGTGCGGTCGCTGACGAGGGAGTAAACAATTTCAAAGATTATGAAAGAGACGGGAATGCCGATGGAATTCATCAAAAATTTAGGCGAATTACTGCAAAGCCGCAGTGACTTTTTTATTGAACTGCTGCTCCAGCATATCGTACTCAGTCTGATCGCGATTGTGATCATTACGGTGGTGGGAGTTACCACCGGGATTCTGATTTCCAAATCACAAAAAGCCGCCAGTGTGGTGATTGGCCTCACTAACGTGCTCTATACCATTCCCTCGATTGCAATGTTCGGTTTTTTTGTATCGATCACTGGCATTGGTAATACCACGGCGATTATCGCCTTGGTAATTTATGGACTCCTGCCGGTGATCCGTAACACCTATGTCGGCCTCACGGAAGTCGATGACCAGATTCTCGAAGCCGCGGTGGGGATGGGCAGCACTCCCTGGCAGTTGTTGTCAAAGATCCAGTTTCCGCTGGCGCTGCCGGTGATCATCGCCGGGATCCGCAACATGGTGGTGATGACCATTGCGCTGGCCGGGATTGCTTCCTTTATTGGTGCCGGCGGACTGGGCGTGGCGATCTGGCGGGGGATCACCACCAATTTTGATGAAATGACGGTGGCCGGCAGCTTGCTGGTGGCCTTGTTGGCCTTTGTGGCCGATGGATTATTAGGAATAATTGAAAAAAGATTATTAAGGAGAACAAAATGAAAAAGTGGATCAGTTTAGCATTAATCGCCGTAATGGTAATTTTAGCGGCCGGTTGTCAAAGTGAGGAAAAGAAGGTGGTCATCGCTTCAAAACCGATGGCCGAAAGCTATATCGTTGCCGAAATGATGGGTCAGCTGATTGAAGCCAATTCTGACATCAAGGTTGAGTATAAGATGGGCATTGGTGGCGGAACCTCCAATATTCAGCCGGCCATGGAAGCCGGAGAAATTGACATGTATCCCGAATATACCGGCACCGGCTGGCTGTTTGTCCTGAAAAATGACTTGGTGACCGATCCGGAAACCTTATATGAAGGGGTTAAAAGCCAGTATCAGGAAAAATTCAATTTTATCTGGCTGGATCGTTATGGTTTTAATAACACTTATGCCCTGGCTATTGACAAAAGCAAGGCAGACAGCATGGGCATTAACAGCTTTTCGGATCTGGCCGCCCAGAGTGGCAGTCTGGTGCTGGGTTCGGAATATGATTTTTACGAACGGGAAGATGGTTTTCCGGGTTTAGTAGCCGCTTATGGTTTTAATTTCAAGGAGACCAAAGAATTGGACATCGGCCTGAAATATAAGGCCATCGGCGAGGGTCAGGTGGATGTGATCAATAACTTTTCCACCGATGGCCTACTGGCCGAATATGATTTAAAGGTGCTAAAAGATGATAAGAACTTTTTCCCGGCCTATGAAGCCGCCACCGTCATCCGTCAGGAAACCCTCGACAAGTACCCGGAACTAGAAGCAATTCTTAACCAGCTGGCGGGGCTGATCAGTGATGAAGAAATGCAACAGATGAATTATTATGTCGAAAAAGAAAATCGGGATGCCGGTGACGTCGCCGCTGAATTCCTGAAAGCCAAGGGCTTGTTAGCATCCAATGATTGAGTTTCATGTCGTCAACCAGCAGTATGAAGCCGAGAAACCGATTATCAAGCATTTAAGCCTGACCATTGAAAAAGGCGAGTTTGTGGTCCTGATTGGCCCTTCCGGCTGCGGCAAAACGACCCTGTTAAAAATGATGAACGGCCTGATAAAGCCAGACAGCGGGGAAATCCGAATCAAGGGCAAAGAGCTCAAAGAGTGGGATCCGATTACCTTGAAACGCAACATCGGTTATGTTATCCAGCAGGTGGGGTTGTTTCCCCATTTGTCTATTGAAAAAAATATTGTCTATGCCCTGGATATCCAGAAGGTCAGCGAAACCGTGAAAAAAGAACGGGCTCGAGAGCTGATCCAACTGGTTGGACTGGCAGAAGATTATCTGGCTAAATATCCCAACGAATTAAGCGGCGGCCAGAAGCAGCGGGTCGGCATTGCCCGGGCTTTGGCGGCCGATCCCGAAATTATATTAATGGATGAGCCGTTGGGAGCAGTCGATCAGATTAATCGGGCGGTACTTCAAGATGAAATTATCCGGATTTATCAAACCCTCAATAAAACCATCGTCTTTGTCACCCACGACATTGAGGAAGCGATTAAGTTGGGAACCAAAATTGTGGTGATGAATCAGGGCGAAATAGTGGAAGTGGGCTCCCGGGATGCCATTGTCTTTCATAGCAAGAGTCATTTTGCTGATGACTTTATCGGCAATAAGGGATTCTTATCCTATTTGAATATTGTCAAAATCGAACAAGTTGTTTGTCCCTTTGATGGCATTAATGGTAATGTCTCCGAAAAAGATATGGTTTTTTGGGTAACCACGGCCGACCCGCTGATTGTCGGCATCCGGATGTGTCTGGAAAACGGCGTCAATCATATAGGCGTTCGGAACGCTGCCGGCCAAGTCGTTGGCGCCTTTGATCTGGGCTGTTTGTCGCGGTTGAAGTTTTGATCAGACCGTCAGCGCTTAGAAATACAATCGTGCTAGAAATAAAAAAATGGCGATGCTTCCGGTTTTTATCGGGGAGGCATCGCTATTTTTAGTTTAAGAATGAATTTCTTGTGCTGATAAAGGCTTGGTCTCTGGAAGGGTGATTTCTCCAGCTTTGACCAAGGCATACTTGGCCGCAATCGGTCCGATCACCGAATAAATAAAGGTGGAACACAAAATAACCACCTGGATCTGTTCGGCATAGAGGGGCACCAGCTTAGCCGCAACCACTACCAGCCCGAGAGCGACCCCGGCCTGGGGCATCAGGGTTGGTCCCAGATAATTACAGATAATACTGTTTTGATGGGTGATTTTTCCACCTAACCAGGCGCCGGACATTTTGCCGATCACCCGCACGACCACATAGATGATCCCGATCAGGCCAATCGCAGGCAGGGCAGAAACTTGAAAGCCGGCTCCAGAGATGACAAAAAAGACCATGAAAATCGGCGGGGTAAAAGAATCGGTGATTTTCATCAAGGTATCGATATGATCCCGGTAAATATTAACCAGCATGCCACCAAGCGCCATGCAGGCCAGTAAGGGTGAACCATGAAGTAAATCAGCGCCCCAGTAAGTCATCAGAATAAAGGCAATCACAATGCAGATCTGATTGGACGCTTTCTTGAAAAAACGAAAAAACAGTTTCATCAGAATCCCCGCCACAGCGCCCAGAATAAATGAAATAATGACCTCATAAAAGGGAGCCAGGATCGAGAGGATTAGACTGGTTTCGACTGCTGAATTCATGACATTGACGACGGTTGCGGCAAAACCAAAGGCGATCAGGGCAATCGCGTCATCAACTGCGACGACGCTCATCAACATCGAGGTCAGGGGTCCTTTAGCATCATATTGCTTGATCACCATAATGGTCTGGGCAGGAGCAGTAGCGGCTGCAATGGCGCCTAGCATAATTGCAAGCTTGGGATCAAAACCGAAAAAAATCAGCACTAGGGTGACCAGAATTACAGCTAGCAAGGCTTCCGCGGTGGCAATCACAATCGGAGCGATACCAACCTTGCGGAAATAGTTAAGGTCAAACTGGCTGCCAATTGAGAAAGCGATAAAGCCCAGGGCGACATCCGAGATCACCACAAAGCCCTTGACCATATCGGTGGAGATGATATTTAGAAATGAAGGTCCCAAAACGAGCCCAGCAATCAGGTAGCCGGTGACATTGGGCATTTTGAATTGTTTAGCCAGCCGTCCCAGCAGGAGTCCAGCAAAAAGCATAATCGCTATTTGAATGATGATTCTAGCTTCCAATTGAACACAAACCTTTCGCAAAATCTACTGGTATCGTGAAGACAATTCCCGAATCCGGCTCCTCCAGGTTAGCTACCGTGGCTTCAATTACCTCGATGACCTGGGCTATTTTTTGATCTTCAAGAATCACAAAAATTAGATTGCCCTGAGTCACATCAGGATGGAGAAAGGATCTTAACGAACCAAGAATGGGAATTTCATCAGCATCATGGAGATGGCTCAGGTGACGAGCCATGCCCCGACTTTCCAGCACCGTAGCACCGCATATTTGCTTCGATGCCAATGCCGCCAATAGTGAATCCAGCTTGTCAGGCTGGCTTAAGACATAAACAAGTAACTTCATTGATTTCCCCCCCGATATAAATAGATAAATAAATAAATGAATGATTAAATAACTAACACATCCAGTATAACACTTAATGACAGGCAGATCAAAAAAGATTGCTTGAAGATTGTCTAAACAGCTTGAAAAAAGCCGTTTTATACCAAAATTTGCCCTAAAAAGTTTTGTAAGCGTTCGCTTTCAGGGCGATCAAAAATATCTTCAGGGGAGCCTTCTTCAGCAATCAGACCTTCAGAAATAAAGATGACCCGGTCGGCTACCTCTTTGGCAAAGCCCATTTCATGGGTCACAATAATCATCGTTCGGCCTTCTTTAGCCAGATCTTTCATAACCCCCAAGACCTCGCCAACCAGCTCCGGGTCGAGCGCTGAGGTTGGTTCATCAAAAAGAATTACCTTTGGCTCCATCGCCAGCGAACGGGCAATCGCTACCCGCTGCTGCTGTCCGCCGGAAAGCATGGCCGGGTATTCGTCAGCCTTATCGAGCAGGTTGACCTTATCCAGTAGATCCATCGCCAGCGAGTGGGCTTTTTTCTTATCCATTTTTTTAACGGTAATGGGCCCTTCCATGACGTTCTGAATAACTGTCATATGGGGGAAAAGGTTAAAACGCTGAAAAACCATCCCCACCTTTTGACGGATTTCATTGATATCTTTTGAGGCAACCAATTGGCCATCGATGTAGATTTCGCCCTCGTTTTTTTCTTCTAGAAAATTGATGCAGCGTAGCAGCGTACTTTTTCCCGAGCCGCTAGAGCCAATCAAGCAGACGACCTCACTTTCATCGACGGTTAAATCGATGCCGCGCAGGACTTCCAATTCACCAAAATATCTATGCAAGTTTTTAATTTCAATCATGCTCATTGTTTACCTCTCATTCACTTTCAACCGTTGTTCGACGATACTAAGAATTTTGGTTAGCCCCATGGTAATGATCAGATAGTATATCCCGGCAGTAAAGTAAATCGGGAATACATTAAAGGTGGTGGCGCCAAATTGTCGTGCTAGTAACATCGTTTCGGTAATCGTAATAACACTGGCCAGGGAGGAGTCCTTGACCGCGATGATAAACTGATTTCCCAAAGCTGGTACGGATCGCTTAAAGGCCTGGGGCAGTACCACCCGTTTCATCGCCTGCCATTTGGTCATTCCCAACGAGCGGGCGGCTTCGCGCTGACCATAGTCGATCGATTCAATCGAACCACGGAAGATTTCACTGATATAGGCACCGTTATGCAGGGCCAAGGCAATTACCGCAGAGGGGAAAGAGTCAATCATGATTCCCATGCTAGGTAGTCCGTAAAAAATAAAATACAATTGGAGTAAAAGCGGTGTTCCGCGGACGATTGTAATATAGACGTTCATTACTTTTTTTAGCCACTTATATTTAGTCAGTTTTAAAACGGCTACCACCAGACCGATGATCATCCCCAGAATGATCGAAAAGAAGGCCAGCTGCAGGGTTAAGATAACGCCGGGAATAAATTTAGGCGCAAACTCGACAACGGTTTTAAAAAATTCGATACTATTGTTAAATAGAATTATGATCGCATCCATTGGATACCTCCTGTTTTTAAATAAGTATTACTTAGATTTAGTATTAAATTGAATTGGTATTAATTAGCATTAGCATTAGCTTTAAAATTAATTAGAATAACCATAAAATGATGACATCCGTATCCTCTCTCTAAAAAAAATACGGATGTCACAGTTTTAATTTAGTTAAATTGTGATTCGAAATTTAGATAACTACGTAAAAAGGTTTAATGCGATTCAGACAGTGCGGAAGAGCTCCGGACTGCCTGAACACAAAGTTTCTTATTTTTCAAGAATGTTCATGCCAAACCAGCGGTTGCTGATTTCTTCATAGCTGCCATCTGCAATCATTTCCGCCAGGGCAGTGTTAACAGCTGCTAGCAGTTCGGTATCATCTTGACGAATAGCAATGGCAATGTTTTCGGTATAAAGCAGATCACCAACTGGTTCAATAGCGACCCCATAATCAATTGGTGCGCGAGCACCAACGACCTTGCTGGTAACTAGCCCATCAGAACGACCCTGATCAACGCTTTTGAAATTATCGACATCGCTTTGGAACTGGAGTGTTTCAGCGATGTTGTCCATGCCTTGCAAATATTCATGGAAGGTGGTGCCAGTGACGACGCCAACCTTGCCATTGTCTAATTCGGAAATACTGTTTAATCCCGAACCGGCTTTAGCAAAAAATTGTGCCCCATCATAATAGTAAGGATCGGTAAAACTAACCTCTTTAAGCCGTTCATCAGTAACCGCCATACTACCGATGATCATATCAAAGCGATTACCGGTCAGTCCACCAATGATACCGTCCCATTCAACGGTAATAGGGGTTGCGGTGACGCCCATTTTTTCGGCAATGCCATGAGCAATTTCAATATCAAAGCCAGCCAGATCACCGTTCGCATCAATATAATTAAAGGGCGGGTAAGCACCAGTCATGGCAAAGGTCATTTCACCTTTTTCGATAATTTTTGAATAAGTGCTTTCGTCGCTGGATGATCCGGTACATCCACTGAGTACAAGAGCCAATAGGGCACCTAACGCCAGTACAGTTAATCTTTTCTTTTTCATTTCTTCCTCCTCGTTTTGGCTAATCGAAAGAACGTCTTACGATTTTTTAGCCAGTTGGTATTAATTTATATTGAACCGGGATTTTAATATCCAACTTAGTTGGATATTAAAACCTGGATGTCAATCACTCGACAGGGGGATAGTTTTATAAATATGGATAAATTTTATAAAAAAAAGGGCACTCTAACTCTGAAAATACAGAGTTAGAGTGCCCTAGCTTCGCTATATAAATAACTCACAATATACCATTTATGGCAAAATGCCCAATAGTATAGTGTATGACCTCACGATCCTACACAAGCCCCAGTTCCATAAAAATGTTTTTTTATACAGATTTCATTTATTAAGCTTCCGGCTTACATATTTCCACGTTCACAACACGTAAACAAGCTCACCAGAAAAACTACTCAAAGTATATACTTCACAACTTTATTGGATACATTATATCAAAGCTCTATCATTATGTCAACTTAAAATCATTCTACTAAATTAAACTTAAGATCAGCAGTAGCAGATCCTTGATAATTCACAGCGCTATTCTTACGGCCGACCCAGATAAATGACAGAATTCCGACCACAATTAAGCCGATTCCGCCAATGATCCCAGTTGGTGAGGGGCCGATAAAGGGGCTGGGATTTCCGAGGGTAAACCAGATTGCAATAGCGGCAAATCCGTTTAGCGAACCATGGGCGATTGAGGCTGGTAAAAAGCTTTTGGTACGGATCGCCAGCAATGAGAAAAAGGCGCCAATCACTAAGCAAAAGCAAATCATTGCCAGAATCCCACCCCAGGGTGCGCCGGGATAGCCGGTGCCGTAATTATGACCCATGGCTATGACCGGGGCATGCCATAGTCCCCAGATGATTCCAGAAATGACAATCGCAAGGCGGGGGCTGTAGATTTCCATCAGTTTTGGCAGCAGATAACCACGCCAGCCGATTTCCTCACCAGAAGTAGTAATAATGTTTAGTAATGGGCTTAAAAAAATTCCCAGCACCACTTGGCTGATCATAATCGTTAACAGGCCGTCGTCAGGCAGGTCAAGTCCTTGAGCGGCATAAAGTTCGGCCATCTGACTCATGGTGGGGTCAAACTGACTGGGAAACAATAGAAAATAGATCAGCCCGCCCAAAGCAATCAGCAGCGCCGGACCAAACCAGGCCGCCAGATAATAGCGGATATTCCCTTTAAAGTTGGGCTTTAAACCAAAATTCTTAAAGCCTTCTTTGGTAATTAGCCGGGTCGCCACCACCCCGATAGCCGGCAGCAGCATGATTGCCGATAGCACAAAGATAGCATAATCGCTGGTCAAACCGCCATTAGCCATTAAGGCAAATGCGAGGCTCCAGGTTAGAAAAAAAGTTATCCCTAAAAATATTCCAATTCGTTTCATTGTGTGACTCCTTTCGTATTTAAGTGTTCTTCTAATTGTTTAATTAGCTTTAGAAAGCGCCGATCGGCTTTAAAAAATTCAAACTGGGGGTTGGCTAGCAGTCCGTTTAGCATACTTTGCTTGATCACCTCGTCGCTGCGGGGAGCGCCCACCCCTAGGTCAAAATCGGCAAACCAGGGCTCAATCTGGTCAAAATAATCATCGCCATGGAGGGTATAGGGGAAAAAATCTGATACGCAGACCTCGGTATAATCGGCCAGATAAGCAAGCGCGGTGTCGGCGTCCTGATGGATGGCATAGACTTGGGCAGCGGCGTAGTAAACCTGTGCCATGGTATTGGGGTGGAGGGCATCGAGTTGATAAAGCTCGGCGACCCCCAGGGTTCGGGCTAAAATTGTTTCGACCCGGTTAAGATCACTGGCGTTTAAGATCAGGTAGGATGGTGCCGTTGAAACGAGCATCAGCAGATGTTGATAGATACTGATCTGCAAGACCTGTTTGGCTTTATCGGGGTTACCTGCCATCTGATAGGCCTGAGCCAGCATTTCGGTATCAGTGGGGAAGGGGCGGACAGTTTCACCAAACAGTTCCATCACCTGCGCGGGTTGATTAAGCATCAGATAGCAGGTGCCCTCAACCGCCAGTGCATCACGGGATAGGGTCATGTTATCACTTTCGTTTCTAATCCGCTGGCACAGATTTACGGCATTTTCCAGCAATGCCTTGGCACCCTCCGGGTCTGCCGCCAACATATGATGGTTGGCAAAGAGCACCGCCATCTGCAGTAACAGTGGAAAACAGGAGTAATACTTTTTAATGATGGCCTGACAATCGGCCAGTACCTCCGCCACCGGTTTAGCGGCAAAATCATCAGCTAGCCGATGATACAGTTTTTTGATGTCGGTCGCAGTCAGCTGCGGAGAATAACCCATCAGATCATCGATGCTGATATTAAAGTAGGCGCCAAGCTGGGGCAGCAAGGTTATATCTGGGTAGCTCTGACCGGTTTCCCATTTCGAAACCGAAGCCTTAGAAACCCCAATATAAGCGGCCAGATCTTCTTGGGTCAGACCTTTTTCACGGCGTTTAGCGACAATAATTTTTCCAATATTAATTTCCTTCATTTCATCACCTCACTATGATTATAAAAGCTTTTGCAAAAAAGTTCAATCGATTTTCAGTTGATTATGGTTGATAGAATCAACCAAAGGTTGATTCTATCAAGAATGTTCGAAAAAAGACCATAACCAATGCAAATATTAATGGTTCGGTCTTTTTAAACCGCTTAAATGTGGGTATAATATTTACATCGTAGATTGGAATGAACGTAGGAGTGAAAAGAAAAGGAGAAAACAATATGATTGAGCAGATTTTTACACTAACAGGTGGAAATGAGAAGGTCGTTGAAAAGGTAATTCTGGATGAAAACCTTCATTACATGCATGTGATTATTAATCAGAGTGATGGATTTCCCGAGCATTATACTAATGCTGTGGTGTATATGACGGTGATGCGGGGAATAGTTTCGCTGCAGCTGGGTGATCAGGATTATTACGCTTATCCGGCAGGCACGGTATTAAAAATACCATCAAATACCAAGATGATTCTTAATAACTTTAATCCGGAAACCCTCGAGTTGATTTTAATCAAGGCGCCGCCACCGGATGTGCTGCCCGAATAAGGAGAGCTGTAGTTGCAGCATCGATATAAAGCATTGGTATAAATAAGAGCCAAATTTACACAGGAACAGGTGACAAAAATGGAAATAGTCGTATTGGATGGATATGCATTAAATCCTGGCGATCTCAGCTGGGATGGTCTTAAAAAATTGGGAGCGGTTACGGTTTATGATCGGACGGCGGAAGTCGAGGTTGTTAAGCGGATCGGCACTGCCGAAATCGTGTTTACCAACAAAACCCCGATCACCAAAGAAACATTGGCAGTCTGCCAACAGCTCAAATATATCGGGGTGCTAGCCACCGGTTACAACATCGTTGATGTCCTTGCGGCCAAAGAACGGTTTATAGCTGTGACCAATATTCCCAGCTATGGTACGAATGCGGTGTCTCAATTTGCGATCGCCCTGCTGATGGAATTGTGCCACCGGATTGGCGATCATTCGGCGTCAGTACTTTCTGGTGACTGGACCAATAACCCCGATTGGAGCTACTGGAATTATCCGCTGATTGAACTGAGTGGAAAAACGATGGGGATTATTGGCTTTGGTAAAATCGGTCAGCGCACTGGTCATATTGCTCAGGCGCTGGGGATGAAGGTGCTGGCTAATGATCTTGATAAACAGCCGGAGTTGGAATCAGAAACCTGTCAATACGTCACTCAGGATGAATTGTTTGTATCAGCCGATGTGATTGTTCTTCATTGTCCGCTTTTTGACGAGACCCGGGGTATCATCAATACTGAAAATATTAAAAAAATGAAGGATGGCGTTTTAATTATCAATAATTCCCGCGGCCAGCTGATTGTTGAAGAGGATTTGCGTGATGCCCTCAATAGCGGTAAGGTGGGTGGCGCGGCGGTCGATGTGGTATCTAGCGAGCCGATCAGACTAACCAACCCATTGCTCGAGGCCAAAAATATCATCATTACGCCGCATATTTCCTGGGCACCCCGGGAAAGCCGGCAACGATTGATGGATATTGCCGTTGATAATCTGGCCTGTTTTCTTACTGGTGAAAAACGGAATGTAGTAAATCGCTAGCCATTATAACAGAGACAACACATACTAGTTACAACCAGAAAAGTGACAATTCAAAAAGACAAGTTACGTAGCACTTTATTTTTAGGATAGGCACAGCAATTTTTTAAATAGACAGACAAGCTAAAGAGGATACACCGATGAATAGAGAGAAAATAAAAGCATTTTTTGATTCAGTGATTAATCAAAATGCAGTTGCCAGTGAGGACACTACCGGCATTGAATTTTGGAGCAATAAAATCTTTTCCTTGCTGTCGTTTTTCTTAATATTTTTAGGCGGCCCGATCCTTCTTTACGGATCATATCTGTTTTATACCGATGGATATGTTATTCTGGCGATGGTTGAAGCGATGGTTTTTTTGGTCATTGTTTTTGCAATCTATAATAAAAAGTTGCGAACGGATACTAGAAAATTTCTGATTATTTTGAGCATCTATGTGATCAGTATCGTCTTGCTTGTTTATACCGGCCCCTATGGTGCCGGGATGATCAGTGTGGTTTTTTCGTTTGTGTTGTCGGTAGCGCTGTTAAATAAAAAACGGAATCGGATATTTTTCACCATTAATTTGAATGTTTTCGTAATTTTGACTGTGCTGCTTTATTTGGATGTTTTCAACGGTCTGGCGATTGAAGTATTTAACAACTACTGGCTGGTCAATGCCTTCACAGCACAGATTGTCATCTTGGTTTTAAGCTATTTATTCACAATGATTTTTGATGGGTTGGAAAGCCAGACTCAAAAAATTATCGAATCGAAGACTTTGATTGCCGAACGCGAAGAAAAATATCGGTTGTTGGCCGATACCACCGCGGATGTGATCTGGGTGTACAATGTCAGTACCGGAAAATTTGTCTATATCAGCCCATCAATCGAGGATTTGCGCGGTTTTACTGTCGAAGAAGCGATGGCTCAGCACTTTGTCGATAAGCTGGCATTTGACAGTGGCCATCACTTTATGGAAGAAATTTCCCGCACCACCCAGGAGTTTATTGCCGAACCTGACAACCCGAAGCGTTACATTTATGAGGTTCAGCAACCATGTAAGAATGGTGAGATTATTTGGGTCGAGACCTCATCGCGATATCGCTATAATGGCTTGGGTGAGATCGAGATTGTCAGTTCCAGCCGTAACATTAATGAACGAAAATTGAAAGAAGAAGAAATCCGCTATATTGATTTTCATGATCCGCTGACCGGTTTATTGAATCGCAAGGCGCTTAGTAAAAGTTTTGCGGATGTAAAAGCAAAAAAAGGCAAAAAGTCAGTCATCCTTGTCAACATTGATAATTTCCGGGTGATCAACGACGCGCTTGGCCATCATGAGGGCGATCAGGTGCTTCTGGAAATGGCCAGTAAAATCCTCAAATGCGTTGGTATCAGTGGCTTAGTTTATCGCTATGGCGGTGATGAGTATGTCATTATTGTCGAGTCCCATGATTGGCAGTTTGTTGAGCAGTTGGCATCGCAGGTGTTTAAGTCAATCTCGACCCAGTTTATGGTGGCAAGGCGGCTTTTCTATTTAACCGCTAGCATTGGCATCAGTTTTGGATCAGAAACAGAAGGCCTCGAACAAACCGTTAAAAATGCTGATACGGCTTTATATGCGGCCAAAAAAGAAAGAAATAAAATCGTTGTCTATGTACCAGAAATGGATCAAACCCGAACCCGGGAAGCAATCTTGGAAAAAGATATGAAAGTCGCCCTTGAAAAAGGAGAATTTGAGCTCCACTTTCAGCCCATTTATGACATTAACAAGGGGGTGTTTAATCACGCTGAAGCGCTGTTACGATGGAATCACCCCTATCTGGGGAGGATTTCGCCGGCTGACTTTATCCCGATCGCTGAAAAAAGCAAATTGATCATTCCAATTACCGACTGGGTCATCCGGGAAGCTTGTCAAGCGGTTAGAAACTGGCAAGAAATGGGCATTACCGAAATGACCGTCAGCATTAATATTTCACTATTGTCATTTGAAAATCGGGGTACCGAGCTGGTCGAGTCGGTCGCTAGCGGAATTTATCAGGCTGGTATTAAACCGGCCTTTGTTAAACTAGAAATAACCGAGAGCATCCTGATTCGTGATACCGAAGAAATCGTCAAGGTGTTTTATGAATTAAAGCAAATGGGGGTCAAACTGGCGCTTGATGATTTTGGAACCGGCTACTCTTCCTTTGGTTGTATGAAAGATCTGCCCCTGGATATTATTAAATTGGATCGCTCGCTGATTAGTAACATGGTAACCGATGAGC
>Ga0180017_100406_pt1 | contig 15223 bp, 19 predicted proteins | sample KR46_S_MetaG_FD_129674 | JGI IMG/M metagenome (GOLD analysis project Ga0180017, IMG submission 129674) | Groundwater microbial communities from the Olkiluoto Island deep subsurface site, Finland - KR46_S_MetaG | ecosystem: Environmental > Aquatic > Deep subsurface > Groundwater | place: Finland...
CACCAAGGGACTCGACGACATCAATGCCACCATCGAGAGTGGTGAGATGGTCGCCCTCATCGGATCTTCCGGTTCGGGCAAGTCGACGCTCATGCGTCACATCTGTGGCCTCATGTGCTGTGATGCGGACAGCGGGGGACAGATCGAAGTCTTGAGCCGCATCATGCAGCGTGACGGGCGCCTGTCCCGGAATGCCCGCCAGGTGCGCACCGAGGTGGGAGTTATTTTTCAGCAGTTCAACCTGGTTGACCGCCTCTCGGTTATGACCAACGTGCTCATGGGAGCCCTGGGTCGAGTGCCGACGTGGCGGGCCGTGTCAAACCTCTTCCCTCCGGTGGAGCGCCGTCTGGGCATGGAGTCCCTGGCCCGCGTCGGCATGGCCGACAAAGCCTGGCAGCGGGCCTCGACCTTGTCTGGCGGTCAGCAGCAACGCGTGGCCATCGCCAGGGCCCTGACCCAGCGGGCCAAGGTTCTGCTGGCCGACGAACCCATCGCCTCTCTGGACCCCGAGTCATCCCGCATCGTCATGGACATTCTGGCGCAAATTCACCGCGAGGACAAAATCACCGTCGTGGTCTCCCTGCACCAGGTCGAGTACGCCATCCGCTACTGCCCCCGCACCATCGCACTGCGCCACGGTCGCATCGTCTACGACGGTCCGAGCTCCGCCCTGACCCCATCCTTTCTCAAAGATATCTACGGGTCGGAAAGTGAAGAACTCTTTTCGCCCGCGATGGACAACGCGATGCGACAGCAGAAGAACGAACTCCAGCGTAAATCAGCCACGGCTCCCGCCGCAGCCTAACCAATTGTATTAAAAGGAGAGAAACATGTTTCGCAAGCTTTGCGGATTTCTGGTCATCCTGGCATTCTTGAGTGTTCAGCCCGCTGCGGCTCAGCTCAAGGAAATCAACTTCGGCATCATTTCCACCGAAGCTTCCATGAACCTCAAGACCATGTGGGACCCCTTCCTGGCCGACATGGAAAAGGCCACTGGTCTCAAGATTAACGCCTTCTTCGCCTCCGACTATGCCGGAATCATCGAAGGCATGCGCTTCAACAAGGTGCAGATCGCATGGTACGGCAACAAGAGCGCCATGGAGGCCGTGGACCGCGCCGATGGCGAGATCTTCGCCCAGACCGTGCCGGCCGACGGCCTGGCCGGTTACTATTCCCACCTCATCGTGCACAGGGACTCCCCGCTCAATTCTCTGGAAGACGTGCTCAAGAAAGCCGCCGACATCTCCTTCGGCAACGGCGACCCCAACTCAACCTCCGGTTTCCTTGTCCCCAGCTACTACGTTTTCGCCAAGAACAACCTCGACCCCAAGAAGATTTTCAAAAACACGGTCAGCGCCAACCATGAGACCAATGCCCTGAGCGTAGCCAACAAGCAGGTCGATGTGGCCACCAACAACAGCGAAAACCTGGCCAGGCTGAAAAAGACCCACCCGGGCAAGGCCGATCTGATCAAGGTCGTGTGGACCTCCCCGCTCATCCCCAGCGATCCGCTGGTCTGGCGCAAGGATCTGCCCGAAGAGACCAAAGCCAAGATCAGAGATTTCATCATGACTTACGGCACCACGGGCAAGGATAACGAAAAGGCCGTCCTGACCAACCTGACCTGGGCACCTTTCAAGGAGTCAAACAATGACCAGCTCCTGCCCATCCGCCAGCTCGAACTGTTCAAAAGCCGCATGAAGGTCGAATCCGACGAAGCCATGCCGGCTGAAGAAAGATCCAAGAAACTGGCTGAAATCGATGCCAAGCTCGACGCCATCAGCTCCAAACTTTAAGACTCTCCTCCACATCCTGCGGCCGGCGCCCAACGGTCGGCCGCATCCAAGGAAGCATTATGACCGCCCAGAGCACCCTTCTCGTTTCCACACAGCCGCCACGATCCCTCAAATCATCCATCCTGAACCTGCTGGGCTGGGCTCTGGTCCTGGCCGCGCTGGCCTGGTCATGGGAGGGGGCGGACATGCGGCCCTTGGACCTGATCAAGGACTCCGGCAACATGGCAACCCTGGCAGCCGATTTTTTTCCTCCCAATTTTTCCGACTGGAAATTCTACCTCGATGAGATCATCGTAACTTTCCACCTCGCGGTCTGGGGCACATTCCTGGCGGTGGTCTGCGCAGTGCCCTTCGGCATACTCAGCTCTGAAAACATCGCGCCCTGGTGGGTCTACCAGCCCATCCGCCGTGTCATGGACGCCTGCCGGGCCATCAACGAGGTGGTCTTCGCCATGCTCTTCGTGGTCTCAGTGGGACTTGGGCCTTTTGCCGGCGTCCTGGCCTTGTGGGTGCACACCACCGGCGTTCTGGCCAAGCTCTTCTCCGAGGCCGTGGAGGCCATCGACCCCCAACCTGTGGAAGGCATCCGCTCGACGGGCGCGACCGTGATCGAGGAGGTCATCTTCGGCGTCATCCCGCAGGTGCTCCCGCTATGGATATCCTATTCCCTGTACCGCTTCGAATCCAACGTGCGCTCGGCCACGGTACTCGGTATCGTCGGGGCGGGCGGAATCGGGGTAGTGCTCTGGGAGATGATCCGTGGATTCTACTTCGCCCAGACCTGCGCCATCATGATTCTCATCATTATCTCCGTAACCCTTATCGATCTGGTTTCCCAGCGTCTGCGCAAACTCTTTGTCTGAAACCGGACACCGCCATGCCATCCCTACGCTGCACCAATGCCCGTCTGGTCACGCCAGACGGTGTCGTCCACGGCTCTCTGACCTCCGGGGGCGGGCTCATAACGGGCATCGATGCGCCAGGAGCCATCCCCGAAGCTCTCGATTTCAAGGGTGACTACCTGCTGCCGGGTCTTGTGGAGATCCACACCGACAATATCGAAAAGCACTTCCTCCCCCGCTCCGGGGTGCGCTGGCCAACCAGCCTCACCTCCATCATGGCCCACGACACGCACATGGTCGGGGCCGGGATCACCACGGTTCTCGATGCGGTCAGCGCAGGCGAATTCAGCGCCAAGCGCATGCGCCGCGAAATTTTCGCAGCCACCCTGGAAGCCCTGGCCCTGGCCATGGACAACAAACTGCTGCGTGCCGAGCACCTGCTGCACATCCGTTGCGAACTGGCCGACCGGGCGGTGGTCGAGATGTTCACTTCCGTCATGGACCACAAGCTCCTGCGCCTTGTGTCCATCATGGACCACACCCCGGGGCAGCGGCAATGGAGCGACCTGGAGAAATACCGGGCATTCCACGCCGACAGGAAATGGACCGACGAGGAACTGCTGGCCGAAATTGACCGCCTGCGGACAGTGCAGGCCAGCCATGCCGAGCCAAACCGGGAAACGATCCTGGATCTGTGCCGCGAACGCAGCCTGCCCCTGGCCAGCCATGACGACACCACTGTGGAGCATGTGGAGGAGACGGCGCGCCTGGGCATGAGGATCGCGGAGTTCCCGACCACCCGCGAGGCCGTCCTGCGGGCAAGGGAACTGGGGCTGGCCATAGTCATGGGCGCACCCAACGTGGTCCGCGGCGAGTCGCATTCGGGCAACGTCTCGGCTCTTGCCCTAGCGGGTGAGGACCTGGTTGACATCCTGTCCTCGGACTACATGCCGGCGAGCCTGCTGCAGGCCCCGTTCATCATGTCGCAAAAACTTGATCTCCCTCTGCACCGGACGTTGCGCACGGTCACGGCCAATCCGGCCATGACCCTGGGCCTTGCCGACCGCGGCGAGCTGGTTCCGGGCAAGCGCGCCGACCTCGTGCGGGTGCGCTTGGTGGACGAAGTGCCCGTGGTTATCGCAGTGTGGCGCGAAGGTCGGCAGGTGATGTGACCGCATAGAAAGCCTCCGGCGGGCAGGGGGCCAGCCCCCTGCATCCCATTCATTGGGGAAACCCATGACAACGGACAAACCTCGATCCACATGATGTGAACATGCCCGAAGCACGCTACGCCATATATTTCACGCCGCCTGAAAGGTCCGAGCTCGAATGCATCTGCTCGACCGTACTGGGTCGCTGCGCCCGCACGGGAACTGTCCTGAAGCAACCAACCATCCCTGGCATCGAACCCACCCGACTGACAGAACTGACCGCCTCGCCTCGGCACTACGGGCTGCACGCCACCTTGAAGCCGCCCTTCTTCCTGACCGATACGCATGATGAAACCGGGTTGCTGGAAAGCGCGGCCATGATCGCCTCAAAGATACAATCATTCGACCTGCCCGGACTTGAGCTTGCACGCATTGGCTCCTTCCTTGCCCTGACCTTGACCGGACCATGCCCGGAACTGGAAGACCTGGCCCGCATCTGCGTCACGGTCTCGGATCCTTTCCGCCGCCCGCCCCCGCCCGAAGAACTTGCCCGCCGACGCGCGAGGGGCCTGACCCTGAACCAGGAGCGACTGCTGGACCTCTGGGGCTACCCCTTCGTGCTGGAAGAAATGCGCTTCCACCTGACCCTGACCGGCAGCATCCCCGACCCCGAAGAACGGGAACGCCTCCGCGCGGCACTCACCCCCCTGCTCGCCCCCGTACTCCGCACACCAATCCCGGTGCGGGACATCTACGTGTTCCGTCAGACGTGCCTGGAAGAGCCCTTCACCGTCCACAAACGGATCACGCTCGCCCAGAAACCCTGAACCAGACATTTCTTGACAATGTCGGTCACACGGTTCGTCCTCCGTCGCGTTTGCTCTTGCGTCTTACAATAATACCGAGTTATCAGGCCTCAGCATGTTTTGCCGCGCCACTGCATTGCAACCAATGAGGTGTTTAAACACGTTGGTTGTCTGAGCCCAATTAACAAACACCGAGGTTTGCATGGCAAACGGATTTGAATCGAACACATCCCTGGCAGTTCTTATCGATGCCGATAATGCCAGCCCTGCCGTTATTGAAGGGCTTCTTGCCGAAATCGCAAAAATCGGCGTTGCCAGCGTCAAGCGTATCTACGGGGACTGGACAACTCCGAATCTGGGGACGTGGAAATCGAAGCTGTTGGAATATTCCATCCAACCCATACAGCAATTCAGCTATACGACGGGCAAAAATTCCACAGACAGCGCCATGATCATTGATGCCATGGACTTGCTGTATTCCGGCCATTTTTCAGGATTTTGCCTCGTTTCCAGCGACAGCGACTTCACCCGCTTAGCTGCACGCATCCGCGAATCAGGACGGAGGGTGTACGGATTTGGAGAAAGAAAAACTCCACGCCCCTTTGTCTCCGCCTGTGACAGATTCATTTACACGGAGGTATTCGCTGAAACTCAAGGAACTGTCGTTGAAAAAGCAAAACTTCCCAAAACCGCAAAAGAACTGAGAGGAGATACTTCGCTCATGACGCTCGTCAGATCCGCCGTCGAAGCAACTTCCGATGAAAACGGTTGGGCTGGACTTGGACCTGTTGGCGGGTACATGAACAAGACGGCCAACGATTTTGATCCACGAAACTATGGATTCAATAAGTTGAGCGAACTCATCGCAGCCATAGGTCTTTTTGAAATCGACCGGCGGGAAAAGGGCGTGTACGTAAAAGACACTCGTAAAAAATGACCCTTGACTCTCCGTGAAGACAGCATCAAATTCATTCCGGAGGCACAACTATGAACGCTGCTAAAGAAACCGTAAGAGATCTTCTGAATTCCCTGCCCGACGACTGTTCTCTTCAGGATGTCCAATATCATCTGTATGTTGTTGAAAAAATACGCAGTGGTATTGCCAGAGCGGAGCAGGAAGGGACGTTGAGTCAGAAGGACGTTGAACGAAAGCTTGAAAAATGGCTCTCCTGATCGACTGGTCACCCCAGGCGCTCGAAGACCTGGAACTGATCGCGGAGTATATTGCGCGCGATTCAGATTTTTATGCGCGCGCTGTCGTTCAGGCACTTCTGGAGGGTGCAAGGAGCCTCGGCACACTACCAAACCGTGGACGAATCGTTCCGGAGTTCGGCGATCCATGCATCAGGGAAAGATTGCTCTACAGCTACCGTCTCATCTATCGCATAGAAACTGAACGGATAGTAATCGTCGCAGTTATTCATGGCCAACGACTGCTAACGAATGTGGAGAAGCCCTGATTCCGAAAATTTGAAACCTCTCTCCGGTACTCCTTTCACCCGTCCCAGCCCTCAGTATCTACCTGTTCTGGCAAACATGCTTGCAAGAACTCTTCGCCATTTGCGGCGTTTTCCGTTCCAGGAGCGGGGAGCATAGGCTCTTTCATCGAGTGCGTGAACAATCGCAAGGTCGGCACTGCCGGTTCAATCCTTGACGCCATGACGACATGACGACATGATGACTCACAGAGGTAAGCATCATGCCCGAAGCAACAAAACGATCCACCATCTATTTCGACCCGCAACTGCACGCGGCCCTGCGCCTTAAAGCCGTACATTCCAACCGTTCGCTCTCCGATCTCGTCAACGACGCCGTCCGAGCGGCCTTGGCCGAAGATCAGGAGGACCTGGCGGCGTTTGAACATCGTCTGGCGGAGCCAGCCATGAGTTACGAAGAGCTTTTGAACGACCTCAAGGCTCATGACAAAATATAGGCTGAGCTTCAAAGCTTCCGTGGCCAAGGATTTGCGTCAGATCCCCAAACGTGATGTGCAGAGTATTTTGAAACGTATCGAAGGACTCGCGGATGATCCCAGGCCAAGCGGCAGCGAAAAACTGTCCGGCCAGGAGCGGTTCCGGATAAGACAGGGAACATATCGAATCGTCTATGAAATCGAGGATCAGGAACTCGTCGTCATGGTCGTGAAAATCGGACATCGACGCGATGTCTACAGAACATTATAAGGTCCCGCCGCATCGGCATCGTCACCCATACTTCTCCACAAACGCCTCCACCCCCATCTCGCGAAAATCATTCAGCGCCGCCGCAAGCCGCCCGTGTTCCCAGTCCCACCAGGCCAGGGTCAGGAGTTTTTCCTGGATTTCGCTCGGAAAGCGGTACTTGATGGGCTTGGCAGGAACTCCGGCCACTATGGCGTAAGGCGGCACGTCCTTGGTGACCACCGCGCCCGAGGCCACCACCGCGCCCGTGCCCACGGTCACGCCGGGCATTATCAGGGCGCCGTGCCCGATCCAGACGTCGTGCCCGAGCACCACGGGATGTTCCTGACGCCAGGCGAAAAGCCCGTCATCATCCGGACCCATGCCGAATTTGGAACTGCGGTAGGTGAAATGGTGCTGGGTGGCCCGCCAGGTGGGATGGTTGCTCGGATTCAGGCGCGCGTGGTTGGCGATGGAGCAGAACTTGCCGATGCTTGTGTACATGACGTAGCAACGGTCGCACAGGTAGGAATAGTCGCCTACGGTGGAGGAAATGATCTCGGTCTGCGGACCGATCTCGGTCCATGCGCCAAGGGTGCTGTCAACGACGGTGGCCGTGGGGTGGACGCTTGGTTTGGTGGAAAGCATGTTCAGTCCGAAGCGTTGCTCATTGTGCGAAGGATAAGGGTGGCCAGGGCCAGGCCGCGTTCGGCCAAGGGGCCGGAATTGTCGAAACGCACCAGCTCAGGTGTTTCGGTAACAGTCATGCGCGCCCGCACCAACCGGGCCTCTATTTCCCCGGCATCCTCGCGACCGCGTGCGCCCAGACGGTCACGTAAAATCTGCTCGGGCACATCGATCAGCACGGGCAGCAGATCCGGATAGGCTTTGAACGCATCAGACAGCGCCCCGCGCGAGCCGTTCACAACCACGCTCAACCCCGCCTCCATCCAGATGTCGATCTCCCGGCCAACACCGTAGGCAAAGCCGTGGCTTTCCCAGGACAGGACGAAAAGGCCGTTTGCGAGGCGTAGCTCGAATTCGGCCCGGTTCAAGGCAACATGATTTTCCCCGCCCGCGTCGGCCGGACGAGTGATGTAACGGTGGGCGAAGACCACAGGCGCTTCGGCGGCAAGCCGCAGACGGGCCTCTGCCATGAGAGAGTCCTTGCCCGAGCCTGAAGGGCCCATGATGTAAATCAGTCTTGGCATAAAAATCCTTTTCTGACGTTCAATTCCTATGTGGCCGCCCAGCCGTACACCGAGGTTGGGCAGGCACACAGGCCTGCCCCTACAATGTATCGCTCCGAAATTCATCATCACATCAACGACACGTAGGGGCGGCCCTATGTGGCCGCCCTTCTTCGGCCTGCGTGACCGCCCTTCTTCGGCCCCACGTGACCGCCCGAACCGTACACCGAGGCAGGGCAGGCACATAGGCCTGCCCCTACGTGTTTCGCCCCGAAATTCGAACCATCATCAATACACCCGCTCGCCATCCCGCCAGACCCGGCGCACCACCGGAAGATCGCGGTCGATGTGGACGCGGACGAGGTCGGCTTTGAGGCCGGGTTCGATGCGTCCGCGGTCGGACAGGCCCAGGGCGCGGGCCGGGTTTGCCGTGACCAGAGCCATGGACTCATGCAGAGGCAGATCCACTTCGGAGTGCAGAATCCAGGCGGCGTGCAGGAGGCTTGCCGGGACGTAATCCGAGGACAGGCCGCCGAGGAGTCCGGCCTTGGCCACTTCGCGCACGGAGACGTTGCCCGAGTGGGAGCCATTCCGGACCACGTTGGGTGAGCCCATGAGGGTCATAAGTCCCAGTTCGCAGGCGCGGCGCGCGGCGTCCATGGTGGTCGGGAATTCACTGATGACGATCCCCTGGCCGTGAGCCCAGTCCACGTGTTCGGCGGTGGCGTCGTCGTGACTGGCCACGGGCACGCCGCGAACCTGGCACCAGCTTAAGATATCTTCGGCGTGGGCTCCGGCGAAGCGGGCCTGCGCGTCCTGCATGCGGGCCATTTCGGCCTTAAATTCCTGGTCCGACCACTGCCGGTCCGTGCTGTAATAGGTGCGATAGGCGTCGATGTCGACAAACTGCCGCTGCCCGGGGGTGTGGTCCATGAGGGAGACGAGATGTACCTCGTCCATGTCGCGGAAGGGCTCAAAGAGGCGCGCCATTTCGGGGTCGGAGACTTCACAGCGCACGTGCAGAAGATGGTCGGCGCGAAGGTGTCCGGTGGGGCGCAGCTCATCCAGGGCGGCCAGGGTCAGATCGAGCATGATGCGGCGATCGCTTTTTTCGTAGTATTGCCCGCAGGACAAGGCGTCGAGGACCGTAGTGATGCCTGCGGCCACGAGCTGCGCGTCGTGGGCCAGCAGCGCGGCACGGGCCGAGGGCCAGAGTACGCCGGGCCGGGGCACGAGCAGTTTTTCGAGGTTGTCGGTGTGCAGCTCGACCAGTCCGGGGATAAGCAGGTCTCCTCCGATATCTACGGCGCCCGGGCTTACGGTCGCGCCGGGGGAGACATCGTGGATCACCCCGTCGCGCACGCTCATGGTGCCCAGGATAGTTTCGCACTCAAGGACGATGCGGGCGTTGGCAAGGATCATTTCAGGCATGGCTTACTCCGGTCTGTTCAGTTGCAGGCAGCGGTCGGCGACCCGCCCGCGCACGTCATCATCGTGAAAAATGCCCACAACGGCAGCGCCGCGTTTTTTGGCTTCGAGGATCATGGCAACGACGGTGGTGCGGTTCTCTCCGTCCAGGGAGGCGGTGGGCTCATCAAGGAGCAAAATGGGATAGTCGCGGATGAAGCCGCGCGCGATGTTGATGCGTTGCTGTTCTCCGCCCGAGAAGGTCGCCGGGGCCAAAGACCACAGACGTTCAGGGATGTTCAGGCGGGCCAGCATCCGCCCTGCCCTGTCCCTGGCCTCGTCCAGCCCCACGCCCATGGCGGTCAGCCGCTCAGCCACCAGGTCGAGACAGGAGACGCGGGGGATGACGCGCAGGAACTGGCTGACATAGCCGAGGCTGCGGCGGCGCACATCGAGAATTGTGCGCGGCAGGGCGGAGGTCATGTCCACGCCGTCTCCGTCATGGCTGATGACGACACTACCCGCGCTTGGACGATAGTTGGCATAAATGGAGCGCAGCAGGCTCGACTTGCCCGCGCCGGACGGGCCGTGCAGGGCGATGCACTCCCCTGCCGCGACATCAAGGTCCACGCCATCGAAGGCGCGGATGCATGTCCCGCCCTGGGTGTGCAGGACAAAGGTCTTGGCCAGGGAGCGGATGGAAATCATGGGAATACTCATTGTGCCTCAAGCTTGCAGGATGGATGAGACCAGAAGCTGGGTATAGGGGTGGCACGGATCGTCCAGAACCTGATCGGACAGGCCGGTCTCCACGACCTCGCCGCCACGCATGACCATCATCCGATGGGCCAGGATGCGCGCCACGGCCAGATCGTGGGTGACCAGCACCACGGCCAGCCCCAGGGACGAGACCAGATGGCGCAGCAGGTCCAGGAGGCGGGCCTGGACCGAGACGTCGAGGCCGCTGGTGGGCTCGTCCATGAAGACCAGGCGCGGGCTCGTGACCAGGTTGCGGGCGATCTGGAGGCGCTGTTGCATGCCGCCGGAAAAGGCCGAGGGGTGCTCATCAATGCGCCCGGGGTCGAGCTCCACCCGCTCCATCCAGTCAAGGCCCGACCCGCGAATCCGGCCATAATGACGCTGCCCCAGCGCCATGAGCCGTTCACCGATGTTGCCTCCGGCGCTGACCCGCATGCGCAGCCCGTCGCGCGGATTCTGATGCACCACGCCCAGGTCGGTGCGCTGCAGGCGACGGCGGTCAGCCTCGGAAAGTTCGGCCAGGGACAGCCAGCGTCCGTCCCGGTCCCGGTACGAGACTTCTCCTCTGGTTGGCATGAGGTGTCCGGACAAAAGGCTTAAAAGCGTGGACTTGCCCGATCCCGACTCACCGACAATGGCCAGCACTTCGCCAGGCCAGAGGGAGAAACTCACGTCGCGGCAGCCGACGCGGTTTCCGTAATAGCGGGTCAATCCCGTGACACGAAGCAGTTCTGCGTCCATCACGTACCTTCCTGTTCGCGCACGCGCCGCGCGCAAAAATCCGAATCCGAGCAGACAAACATGCGTCCGCCATGGTCGTCGGTGATGATCTCATCGAGGAAACTTTTCCGTGATCCGCAGATGGAGCAGGCCTCATCCCAGGACTGGATCTCAAAGGGGTGATCCTCAAAATCCAGACTCTTGACCCTGGTGTGCGGCGGGATGGCGTAGATACGTTTTTCACGGCCCGCCCCGAAAAGCTGCAAGGCTTGGCAATTGTCCATCTTTGGGTTGTCGAATTTGGGAATGGGAGAGGGGCACATGATGTAGCGGTCCTCGACCTTGACGGGATAGTTGTAGCTGGTTGCGATGCGGCCGTGCTCGGCGATGTCCTCGTAGAGCTTGACGTGCATGACCCCGTATTCCTCCAGGGCGTGCATGGTCCGGGTCTCGGACTCACTGGGTTCCATAAAACGCAGGGGTTCGGGGATGGGCACCTGATAGACGAGAATCTGGCCGGATTTGAGGGGCGCTTCGGGGATGCGGTGTCGGGTCTGGATGACCGTGGCCTCTTCCGTGGTGGTGGTCGTTGCCACCTGCGCCGTCCTGGCAAAGAAAGAGCGGATGGACACGGCGTTGGTCGTGTCGTCGGCACCCTGATCGATGACTTTCAGAACGTCATCCGGCCCGATGATGCTGGCCGTGATCTGAATGCCGCCGGTGCCCCAGCCGTAAGGCAGCGGCATCTCGCGACTGCCGAAGGGAACCTGGTAGCCGGGGATGGCCACGGCCTTCAGGATGGCGCGGCGGATCATGCCCTTGGTCTGCTCGTCCAGGTACGCGTAATTGTAACCGGGCATGGCTTCAGCGTTCATGACTTTCCTCCTTGTCGGTGGAGTCCCTGCGCAATCCGCGCACCAGCGCCAGTTCGGACTGAAAATCGACATAATGCGGCAGCTTCAGATGCTGCACAAAACCAGAGGCTTCGACGTTGTCGCTATGATAGAGGACAAACTCCCCATCCTGGGCCGGACCGCGCACCTCCTCGCCCAGCTCCCCGGCGCGAAGCGAACGATCCACCAGAGCCATGCTCATGGCCTTGCGCTCGCCCTGCCCGAAAGTCAGGCCGTAGCCACGCGTAAAACGGGCGTCGCCGGAGCCGATGAACTGGTTCACGGTCTCGCACTCGGTCAGGGTGATCTCGCCGATTGTCACGGGGAAACCGAGCTCCTCGGGCGTGAACTCCACCTCCACCTCGCCCATGCGGATCTCACCGACAAAAGGATGAGAATTGCCAAAACCGCGCTGCGTGGAATAGCCCATGGCCAAAAGAAACCCCTCGTCCGCCCGGGCCAGATTCTGCAGGCGCATGGAGCGCCCGGCGGGCAGGGTCAGGGGTTCGCGGGTCAGGTCGCCTGGTTCCGAATCGGGTCCGCTGGTCTCGGACTCAATGATGCCTTCGCGACCAAGCACGTCGAGCACGCGCGGCATGGCTTCTTGCGTCGCTTCGACCGCACCGTCCATTTCCCCCGACACGAGAGCGTCTGCGTCTTTCTCTGCCGACCGATGCCCGGACAAGTCCCAATCGAGCAGGCGGTGGGTGTAGTCGAAGGTCGGTCCGAGTATCTGGCCGCCCGGGACGTCTTTGAATGTCGCGGAAATGCGGCGGCGGATATGCATCCGTGACGTGTCCACGGGCAGGGCGTACCCGAAACGCGGCAGGGTTGTGCGATAGGCGCGGAGCAGAAAAATGGCCTCCATCAGGTCTCCGCGTGCCTGCTTCACGGCCAGGGCCGCAAGATGCGGGTCGTAGAGGGAGCCTTCGCTCATGACCCGGTCCACCGAGAGGGACAGCTGCTCACGGATCTGTTCCAGGGATAGTTCAGGCACGGACTCGTCGCCACGGCGCTCCCGGGCCAGCATCCTGTGCGCGGCGGCGATGGCCTTCTCGCCGCCTTTGACAGCTACATACATGGCCCGGCCCCCATTCTCAGGGTTCTGGGCAGGCCCACGACATGCGCCTTGCCGACAAGGATCAGATCCACGCCGCGAGGAAAAAGGCACCCGTTGTCGCGCCATTTCTCCATGAACTTCGGGGGAAGCCAGGACAGGGGCAACCGCCCCTTGCCGTCCACTCCCGGTCCCTGGATGGAGATGGTCTCGCCTGAGTCATCGTCGATGTCCGTGGCCAGCAAGACGGTAGTCGATCGTTCGGGATACTCGGCGCTGCCCAAGGAGAACGCGTCCAGGGACGGCATGAGCGCTTGATTTATGACAATGGCGAAGGACGCCTTGTCCGGCGCATCGAGCAGCGGACATGCACAATGAAATCGCAAAAACCGGAAGGCATCATCGGTACCGGCCTGGCCATCCAGCCAGACGGGGGTATCCATGTCGCACATGGTCAGGACCACGGAGGTCATACCCCCGCTCCAGCCGCGCGGGCCTTCGCCCTGCACGGGAAGCGGCACAATGCTTCCCGGGCGGGACATGGCTTCGAGGATCGCGCGATAAGTGCTCTGGCTTTCAAAGACCGGGCGGGCAAAACCGGCGGGAATGGATTGCAGCATCATTCCTCCCCCCGCACGAGGGTGAAGAAATCGACCCTGCTCGGCCGCACCTCGTCCCGTCGACTGGCCAGATACGCCTGCCGTTCCTGTTGCAGGGGGCTGATCAGCGTGCGACGCAGACCCTCTCCCCTTTCAGGCAGTTGCAGCAGGGCGTCGAACACGGCCGCCAGGCGGGCATGTTCATGGCTTAAGCCTCCGATGAAGGCGTGCCCCATGATCCCTTCGTCTACATTCACCGTGCAGCGGGTCACGGTCATCTCGCCCAGGTTGAAGCGCTCCCCGCTGTTGCCGGTCCGGCCTCGGACCATGACCAGGCCCGTTTCCGGTCCGCGCACGACTTTGTACTGCGGCTGTGCTTCCAGACGGTTCCAGGCTTCCTGCAACCTGGCTTCCGGGGCCAGGGCCAAGGCGGCCATCCACTCCTGCCGCGTTGTCTGTTCAGTTGACATCAAAGAAACTCCACAATATGAAAATTTGTATAGACGTCTATGTCTTTTAACTGGGACTTGAGTCTCAGCATTCTGTGACAATTTGCATTCGGGGAGGCGGCGATGGAGTTACAGCGCAGAAGTGGGATGGCCCTGTGGCGGCAGATTCAGGATTGGCTGGAGTTCAGTATCAAAGAGGGGGAGATGCCGCCCGGCAGCAAACTGCCTACGGAGCAGGAGCTGGCCGGACGTTTTGGGGTCAACCGCCACACGGTGCGGCGGGCGCTGACATTGCTTGCGGAAAAGGAGCTCATCCGCACGGAACAGGGCAGCGGCAGCTTCGTGCGCGAACAGGTCATCGACTACGCCGTGGGAGCGCGCACCCGCTTCCATGAAAACCTGCTCCGCCAGGAACGCAAGCCGCGCGGGGAGCTTGTCTCGTCCGGCGTCATCCCCGCCACGACAGAGGTGGCCAGGGCCCTGGAACTGGAGAAAGGCGAGTCCGTCATCGTGCTCGAAACCCTTGGTGAAGCTGACGGAGTACGGATCTGTCTGGCCAGCGCCCATTTCCCCCAGGCCCGTTTTCCAGGCCTGGACGGGCATTTCCGCGAGACCGGGTCCGTGACCCAGGCACTGCGGCACTACGGGGTCATGGATTACCGCCGCAAGAGCACGCACATCTCAAGCCGCCTGCCCACCGCCAGGGAGGCCCGCATGCTGCGCCAGGCCAAGACACGGCCAGTACTTGTCACGGAGAGCATCAACGTCGATCCGAGGGAATGGCCTATAGAATTCTGCGAAACGAGGTTCGCTTCCGAGAGGGTGCATTTTATCATTGAAACCTGACGATGGAGATCAGGCACGTCGCATGCAACGGAGCAGACAGGACGGCATGATCTCCTTGTGAAGAAACGCACTTATACTGACTGTATTACATTCGTATGCTTTCATGTTATATTGGAACAACTCAACCATATACACATATCCGTAAAAAACACATAACTTGCTGAAATTGTGGACACATAGAATCAACCTCTTTAACGTATCACAAAACAATGTATGACAAGAGGTTTTATAAACGCATCCTTGATTTAAATATATATACAGTCTATATTTAATTCGCCGATTTTTTGTGCGCACCGACAGGACCTGCTTGCGGCGTCAAAGACGGTTTTTTTAATCAAGGGATCTGAGCATGAAACATCTTCTTTGCTCATCCATAATTCTGTGCGCTTTTCTTTCCGGCTGCGCCACCACCACGACACAGCGTAACGTCATGGAGAGCTTTGGTCTGGCCACGGAGAGAGTCGGCCGCATGAGCGAGAGCGAATTTCTCTCCATGCGGGGCGAAGTCATCGAAATGAACTCGCTCATCATGGTGCTCGATAGAACAAA
>Ga0180017_100407_pt1 | contig 15222 bp, 15 predicted proteins | sample KR46_S_MetaG_FD_129674 | JGI IMG/M metagenome (GOLD analysis project Ga0180017, IMG submission 129674) | Groundwater microbial communities from the Olkiluoto Island deep subsurface site, Finland - KR46_S_MetaG | ecosystem: Environmental > Aquatic > Deep subsurface > Groundwater | place: Finland...
TATTTTGCACAGAAGAGCTGTCTAAGAAACATAAATACTCATTATCCAGATTTAAATTCATTGTTTTTTTAAAAGCTGTTCCTCAGCATCTTCTGGTCGATCTGAATATTTAGGAAAAGGTTTACGGTATGAAAGGCCTAATTTTTTAGTAACAATCTCCCAAACCTGTTTATAACTATATTCCACACCAAATTCATCATAAATTAACTTTTTAGCATCTTTAATACTATAATTCTCATTTTCGGCTTTCAATAAATTTTTTAATTCATCTAACTCATCATCTGATAAAAAAGAAGGTCTACCACCAGCATATTTAGGGAATAAACCATCAATACCTTCTTCATTAAATCTCCTCAACCATTCAGAACCAGTATTCGGATGAACTCCTACAAACAAAGCAGCATCTTTAATCGAACCAGTTGAAACAACCTTTTTAATGAAAATAGCTCTTTTATATGCTTTACACATAATTTTAGCTTCACTAATAATATCATCAACAATTTTCAAATCAGATTCTTTACAAATCAAAGAACCCTTCCTTCTAAAATCATTTTTCAGAAATTCAGCTTCATTTGACATAAAAAATAATATATCCACCATACCTAATAAAAATTTCGTAATATACTATAATCAGAAATTCAGTGCTATGGGCATATCCCCTGAAGATATCCAGACCCTGGAAGATATTAATAAACTCCCGTTCACCACTAAAGATGATTTAAGAGAGGTATATCCCTTTGGAATGTTTACCGTCCCTCGTAAAGATATCATTGAAGTCCATACTTCTTCTGGTACCGCCGGGAAACCGGTAGTATCAGGATATACCCTGGAAGATATTGAATTATGGAGTGAAGTGATGGCCCGGGGATTGACCATGATGGGAATAACTGAAGATAATATTATTCAAAATACTCATGGTTATGGACTATTTACCGGAGGATTTGGAGTCCATTATGGTGCCCAGAAAATAGGAGCCACGGTTATTCCTATTTCCACCGGCCAAACCAGAAGGCAAATTGAAATTATGAAAGACTTTGGGACTACAGTTATGATTTTTACCCCATCTTATGGATTATACCTATCAGAAGTGGCCCAGGAAGAAGGATTGAGTAGTGAAGATACCGATTTAAAGGCCATTGGATTTGGGGCAGAGATGTGGACCGCTCAAATGAGAAAAGAGATAGAGAAACGATTTGGAGTCCAGGCATTTAATATATATGGTTTAACTGAAATCATGGGCCCTGGTGTGGCCATAGAATGTAATCAACAATCAGGACTACATATTTGTGAAGATCATTTTTATCCCGAAATCATCAACCCCCAAACCACAGAATCATTAGGTGCGGATAAAACAGGAGAACTGGTATTGACCACTTTAAGCCGGGTGGGAATGCCTATCATTAGATTTAGAACAAAGGACATTACTGCCCTTAGATATGAGCCATGTGACTGTGGAAGAAATATGGTCAAAATGGATAGAATAACTGGCAGGTCAGACGATATGTTAAAAGTTCGTGGTGTGGCGGTATTCCCCTCTCAAATAGAAAAGGCTTTGTTGAAAATTGATGGTCTGCAGCCTCATTATCAGATTATTGTAACCCGCCCTCATCTTCTGGATGAAATAGAAGTAAAGGTGGAAACATCCCAGGAACTTTTCTCTGATGAAGTTAAAGAAATGGTCCGCATAAAAAAGAAAATAGAAAGTTACATTGAAAATGAAATAGGTTTAAGGGTTAATGTTACTCTGGTGGAACCAAAAAGCCTTCCCCGAAGTGAAGGTAAAGCTGTAAGGGTTATTGACCAACGAAACATACATTAATGGTTATTGATGGTGGAATTATTGGTCATTAAATAAAAAATTAATCAGGAAGATAACATGAAAATAAAACAAATATCCGTTTTTCTGGAAAATAAAAAAGGAAGATTATGGAAAGCTCTAAATACCCTAGCTGAGAATGGAATTAATATTAGGGCCTTATCCATCGCAGATACTTCAGAATTTGGGATTTTAAGGCTTATTGTTCCAGAACCCCCAAATGGCTGAAAAAATTCTTACTGAAAATAATTTCGTGGTAAAAATCAAAGAAGTAGTAGCCGTGGAACTTGCCGACCATCCCGGAGGCCTTTCCTCTATTTTAAAAATTCTTAACGATTCTGATATTAATTTAGAATATTTATATGCATTTGTACATGAAAAGAAAGATAAAGCCATATTACTTTTAAGAACTGATGATCTGGATCTGCTCATTAAAGTCTTAAAAGAATCAAAAATAACACTGGTTCCTGCAGAAGAAGTTTACAATCTTTAGAATACCTGTAAATCAGGTAATATCTTTTTTTACATCTTCCAAACTGTATTGAATCCCTTCTTCTTCCAGTTTACGAGTAATACTACGGTTCATCTTGCCTACCGCGAATACCAGTACATTAAGTCCTCTTTTAGTAGCAGCAAGTGTGGAATAAGGGGTTGCAAATTCAAAGTCAACTTTAATATTCAGTTTATCAGCCACTGCCCGGGAAACAGTACCCATAATACCCACCCTATCAAAGCCGGTGCGGTATATTCTTTTTATTTTTTCAAGATCTGTAGCCCGGGAACCCCCTTCCTGAATGGTAGGTAAATTCATGATTACCACTTTGCCGGGTTTTAATTCAATTATTCCTTCCAGTCCCATCAAAGCCACATCCTCTCCTTTTTGAGCATCATTTAAAGCTTCACCCTGGGCTGATGTTGAGGATTTAGTAGCATACAAGGTACCATCATCCATAAATAGGCCTACTCTATCTCCAGAAGTCAAATTTTCACTGGCAATAGCCGGCCAGATAGATTTGTAGGTATTCATAGTATCCAGTACGGTTTCAGAATATTTTCGCAAATTCAGGGCTTGTTTTTTTAATTTATCAATACCTCTTTTGGTAATTTTGTAAGGAGAACGCCCTGTTCCTGATTCAACATATCCATCATCTACCAAAGTCTTCAAATTTTCAGAAACCGCCTGTACAGTTATTCCTAACTTATCAGCAATATCTTTTTGTCTTAAATGAGGTTCTTGTTTTGCAATTTCTGCTAAAATTTGAAAATGAGTCATTTCGCCTCTTTTTTTGAATATTTTCATGGTAATACCTGATCTTTATTTCAAATTCTAGATTAATAGAGGATATATATGCAGGAATATATTTTAATAGATTAATAAATGCAGTGGTTAGAATCAGTTAATTATACCTTTTAAAGTGCTATTGAATATTTTTAAAAATTGATCCTGATTTTTAGAAGGGATATATGCCCCACAGGCAACTGCATGTCCACCACCACTACCTCCCACTTTAGGGGCAACTTTTCTTATAATCTGACCAAAGTGTATTCCATCATAAGCTAAAAGTCGGGAACATCGCAAAGAAACTTTTAAAAGGTCTTCTCCATTATCAAGTTGAGAAAACCCAATTATAGGCTTTTTCCAATCGCCATGACTTAGAACCATCCCGGTAATGGTACCTACCACCTCACTTTTGATTCCATTACTATGGAAGTACTGCAGGTTATCCAGGGGTATAATTGATTCATTATCTTCAATCATCTGTATTTTTTCCGCCAGATATTGACGGTGTTTTCTAGTTAAGCGTTCTAATTCATCCATGGCCAGTATTCTATCGCCTTTTAATATATCAAGAGCCACCTCAGGATTTTTATTTCTGCTGCATGCGTTTACTGCAGTTGAAAATTCAGACGCATCTCTTAGAGTAGTTTTTTCTTCTTCATTTAAGAATTCATAATAATCCCCGGCAACCAGTTTAGGAACATGTTTGATATATTTTTCAGGAACTTCCTGGGATAGTAATTTAACCAGTTCCGAAAAAAGCCGGGTTTTCTCATTTGATGTCAAATCAGATAGTGTACGTAACCTATTACCATATCGCCGATCAATATCAAGTTTTTTTAATAATAAGATTACTTCAGTTTTGTTATTGGTTATAGGAAGAGTTACATCACTGAAATAGGATAAAGCAATAATTAATGGACGGGTTTGTCTACCGTAAATAGCCAGATCTGCAGCAGAATCCACCAGCCCCTGACGGGTAGCATCTTCCAGTATTGACTTATTAATACCTTCTAATTTACCAGTATGGGTATTTTGCATATCACCCACTGCAGAAAGAACACCTATCCAACTTAAATCATAAAATCCAAATTTTTTTGCAAGTAAGTAGCACATCCCCCCTCCTGAAATCTCATAAGAACCATCAATACCATGAAAAAGAGGATTTATTTCCAGAAATCTTCCAGAAAGTTTAGAATTATAATTCAAAGACCTTACAGGAGGATGGTGGTCCAGTACCAGTATCTGGGATGAGGATGTAGAAAGTTTATCAATACCCTGTCCCGACCCCATATCAGAAAAGATGGTTAGCTCATTATTTATTTTCAGGTCTTCCAGTTTATCCAGACTAATAAATTCGATTTCATGTTCTTTGTCCAGGCGGTCCAGAATAGAGGATAGAATGGCCCCCGCACTTATTCCGTCACAATCATTATGTGAATAAATTTTAATATCCTCTGCTGAATTAAGCATTTGTTGGGCTTTAGAAAAAGATTTATTCATATTTTCTGGTAAAAGAGGAGTCATTTAATAATTCTCCGGATTATTTTGATTTTCTTAAATGGAATTTTAAAGTAGTATAATAACTATTCTGATTTTATTATTAATTATGAGCTTCATATTAATAAATATGTCGATATTTTAAGTACTGATGCCTCATTTTTTTAAAAAAAAAATAAAAATTTAGGAGCGGCTGCCTTTTATCATATTACTTATTTTTAAAAGGATTTCCCTTTTAGATATTTCCCCCCGTTCCACAATAATGCGCCCTGAATTATCATACCATGATCCCGGAAAAGACTTATTATTCTCAGTTTTCGGGCTTAAATTTAGTTTTCGAGCTGCCCGGGAAATATCACTTAAAGAAGGTGAAGATACAGCTTCTTTTTTTGGAATTTTTCTACCTTCTTTTCTTGTTTTTTTTGAATCAATATAAACCGGCCAGATAGTAGTTTTCATAATCCAAACCTCATTTAATTATCCATCACTTGAGCTAGTTTCTCCAGCATGTCCTTAAAGGTGTAAACATCCGGCATAACTGGCTCGATTTCATATGAATCCAGAACTTTCCTGGTAATCGGACCTATTGCAGCAACAATTATTTCTTTATTTCGCAATATATCCACCACTTCTTCTTTGCCTTCATCTTTTGCTGTTTTAATTAGATTTTTTACAGTTAAAGGACTGGTGAACATTATAATGTCAATTTTAAGGTTTAATATATCATCGATCAGCTCGTAGATTTTTGATTTATCCTCAGGGATTTCTGATTTATAGGCGTCGGCCAGGATCACTTCAGCACCCCTATTTTTGAGACCGTGGGGAAGTGTATATCTTGCAACCATAGTCCGGGGGAGGCCTATTTTCATCCCTGCAATTTCAATTTTTTTAAAAGCCTCTAGCAAACCCTCGGCAGTATATTCATCTGGTATTAAGTGTGGTTTAACCCCAAATTCATGCAATTTTTCTCCAGTTTTAGGGCCTATAACTGCAATTTTTAAGCCAGGAACATCATTTAGATTACAGTATTTGAAAAAGGATTCTATGGCTCTTGGAGACGTAAAAACCAGCCAATCCAATTCGTGAAGGATGCTGCATAGTTTCAACATTTCTTCCGGCTTGGAATCTTTAAGTTCAATGGTAGGTGTCACAATGGGGATTGCACCGTAAGATTTGACCATTTCAACTGAATCTGTGGCTCTTTCTGCAGGTCTGGTTATCACAATTTTTTTCCCTTTTAACCCCTTCATAATTAACCTCTTTTAAATTAATCATTTAATTTGATTTATTTGTTTGAAAACATCCACTACATCTCCAATAACTAAAAGTGCAGGAGGATTAATCTCTTTCTGAGCAATATTTTCCAGATTGCCCAGTATAATTTTCTCTTTCGGGCTGGTTCCATTTTCAATAACACATACCGGAGTTTTAGGATCCCTGTATTTCATCAATTCTTCAGTATTCTCTTTAATTTGACCAATTCCCATTAAAACTACCACAGTATCTGCAGTGTAATCCCATTTAACCTGTTTTTCTTTTTTAGTAGGATCTTCATGCCCGGTGACTACAGTGAAAGATGTGGCTACTCCCCGGTGAGTAACCGGGAGGCCGATGGTGGTGGGTACTCCAATAGCAGAAGTAACCCCTGGTATCATCTCTACTTCTAATCCTTCATCTAAAAGAGTTAAAACCTCTTCGCCACCTCTTCCAAATACAAATGGATCTCCTCCTTTAAGCCTGACTACAACAGAGTTATTTTTAGCCTCTTCTACCAGGATGTGGTTGATTTCATCCTGACTCTTATAATGCTCACCAGCTTTTTTGCCCACATATATCAATTTGGCCCCTTTAGCATGTTTTAAAATCTCTTCATTAGCTAAACGATCATAAATAACTACATCTGCTTTTTCTAGTGCTTTTACTGCTTTAAGTGTGATTAGTTCCGGATCTCCTGGCCCGGCTCCTACTAGATATACTACCATGTTTCAACCTCTTTAGATAATATTAATTTAATTTAAAGACAGAAATTTGAATACAACTTCTGTTTTATGATGGTTAAACTATTTTTCAGTGCTTGAAATCCTTGCAAGGGCCTTTTTGTAATAAGTATGAGAATCATAATCCCTACGCACATCGCCTTAATTTAGATTTTTAATCCAGTGATATTTCTTTAGCTATAACTATATAAAAAAATAGTTTTAGATTAAGATATTCCCTTCTGGAATAAATTATTTTTTTAATTTAATAATTTATCATACCCTTAAAAAAGTTTAATCCATCAGAGGACCCTAATATGGATTCTGATGCTCTTTCCGGGTGGGGCATCACGGCACATACTAAACCGCTCTCATCACAAACTCCAGTTATGCCTTCCAGAGACCCATTAGGGTTCTCACCATGGAATTTTAGAACAATTTGATCCTGGTCCTGAAGCAAATCCAGATCAGGATTGTAATAACGACCTTCAGCATGGGCCACCGGCATTTTTATTAGCTGGTCTTTCTCAAAACTCCGGGTAAAAGGAGTTCTGTTTGTTTTAACCTTAAGCTGGGTCCACTGGCAGTTGAATTTAGGGTTTTCATTCACAGTGAATACTCCCGGAACAAGTCCCACCTCAGATAATATTTGAGCACCATTACATATTCCTAAAACGGGTTTTTCTTCTGCCACCAGTTTTTTTATACCTTCAATTGCCGGGGTAATGGCTGCAATAGCACCTGCCCTTAAATAGTCCCCATAAGAAAATCCGCCTGGAATAACCACTGCATCCATATGCAAAAAGTCATTTTCCTTCCACCAGACATATTCTGGCTCTCCTCCAGCAAGTTCCAGGGCATGATAAACATCCCGATCACAATTAGAACCAGGAAACCTTATTACTCCAACTTTCATTATTGAATCCTCTTTTATATCTTTATATCCATTTAATCCTCTTGAGGATTAATATCTATATGGTAATCATGAATCACCGGATTGCACAGGAGTCTCTGGCACATGTCATCTACTTCATTTTTTACCAGTTCTTCACTATCCTCATCCATAGAAAACTTTACAATATCAATAGTATCTGTTTCATGGACGTTATAACCCAAAAGGGCAAGTGCTCTTTGGATGGTTGATGCTTCAGGATTTAACATCCCTTTTTTTAGGCTAATCTTTACTTCTACATCGTATTTCATAACATCACCGCAACTGAATCTTAATATAAAAACTAATTAATGTTATATCCTCTTAAATTAATTGTGCTCAAAGGCTTATATAGATGTAAATTCAATTATAGTGATATATTGTGATTTTGATTAAATATAATGATATCCATTGATATCACTAAATATTTTAAAATTTATAAAAACCCAAATAATAACTGGATTATGGTCAAATTGGCCTTAAAGGTGAAATGATGTGTGGAATAGTTGGATGTATCTTAAAAAAAGAAAAAACAGCTCCTGTATTATTAGAATGTGTTAAAAAACTTGAATATAGGGGTTATGATTCTGTGGGAATTGCTACGCTCACTTCAGAGATTCACATCAAAAAGGACCGGGGAAAAATTAGTGAAGTTGATAAAAAAGTCAGGCTTTCTGATTTACCAGGGAATATGGGTATTGCCCATGTAAGGTGGGCCACCCATGGAATACCCACTAAAGTTAATTCTCACCCCCATACCGACTGTAATGGTACGGTTGCGGTGGTTCACAACGGTATTATTGAAAATTTCAAGGAACTTAAAGCAGATTTAATTTCCCAGGGGCATGTATTTAAATCTGAAACAGACACAGAAATCATACCACACCTTATAGAAAGAAACATGGAGTCCGGTAGCAACCTGGAGAATTCTCTAAGGGCCGTTTTAAAAGATATTCAGGGATCATATGCTATAGCCGTGATGTCCAGTTTAGAACCTGGAAAAATTATAGGAGTTAGGAAGGAAAGTCCATTAATTGTAGGAAAAGGAGATGGAGAGTATTTCCTTGCTTCAGACGTACCTGCTATTCTAAAACATACTAAGAACATCATATACTTAGAAGACGATGAAATGGTAATCCTGGATAAAAAGGGAGTCACTATTAAGAATAAACTGGGTGAAATAACTAAAAAAGAGGTTCACATAATCGATTGGACTCCTGATATGGCAGAAAAAGGAGGTTACGATCATTTCATGATTAAAGAAATACATGAACAACCTGAAGCTATTAAAAACACCCTCATGGAATTAGGAGACATTGAAAAAATAGTTAATAAACTGGGAAATGTTAAAAGGATTTGTTTTGTAGCCTGCGGAACATCATATCATGCTTCTTTAATTGGCAAATACTTGTTTGAAAGTTTGGGAGGGATACCCACTGATGTTTTACTGGCCTCTGAATTTAAATATTCTGCCGGGTCTCTGGATAAAGATACCCTGGTTATATTAATCAGCCAATCTGGTGAAACCGCGGATACTCTTAAAGCACTTAGAAATGCTAAAAATACCTCAAAAACATTGGCTATCGTGAATGTGCTGGGAAGTACCGCTACCAGGGAAGCGGATCACATAATTTACACCAGGGCAGGTCCAGAAATTGGAGTGGCTGCCACCAAGACTTATATCAGTCAGCTGACCTGCATATATATGCTGGCGGGATTATTATGTGGGCACGGTGATCTTATTGATAAACTACACGAAATACCCCAGATTATACAGAAAATGCTGGATAATGAAGATTATATTAAAGCTATAGCTCAAAAATACAGGGATGCTCAGGACTTTTTCTTTATTGGCAGGGGTTTTTCTTATCCTACTGCCCTGGAAGGTGCCCTGAAACTAAAAGAAATAACCTATATCCATGGTGAGGGCTATGCTGCTGGAGAATTAAAACACGGCCCCCTGGCTTTAATTGACGACGAGGTACCGGTGGTTGCAGTTACTCCACCTGGAGAAAGTCATGATAAGACCGTTAGCAATGTAGAAGAAGTAAGAGCCAGAGGAGCCCATGTAATTGCCGTGGGTGCCGAAAGTGATGAAGGTCTCCAATCAGAAGCAGAAGATGTGATGGGAGTTGATGATTCTATTGATGAAGTTATGTCCCCCATACCTTATGTGGTACCCTTGCAACTACTTTCCTATTATATGAGTGTGGCCCGGGGCATTAATCCAGATAAACCCAAGAATCTGGCTAAGTGTGTTACAGTGGAGTAATTATTAAAATAAAAAATCATTTTTAATAAACCTACTCCTCTTTTTAATCCTGAAGTCATTAATTAGCATGTAACATTTTTAGAAAAAATATACTCTAATCTAAATACCCTGACATATTTTTTTAAAAATCGCTGAAAATTTTTCAGTTTGTTTTTTTTGGGAGTATTTTTTACTGATCTTAACACATTGCTGGGAAACCTTTTTTTTCCAGGAAAATGGTTTTTCATAAATTTCCATTATTTTACAGGCAATGGTATGTGGCTGATTATTTTCCAGAATTAAAAAATCCAGACCTTCTTTTTTGAGTGTTTCGTGAGCACCGCAATTTGGGGTAACTAACGGTATCATACCTGCACTCATTGATTCTAAAATAGAAACACCATATGCTTCATAATCAGCCGGGTGTATATACAAGGAACATTTTTCTAAATAAGGCTTAATATCATCTTTCTGTCCTTCTTTATGCAGCCAGCTATAATCAACGTCCACATCATCACCACTGGAGCCAACTAAATAAAGTTCGAAATCATGATCCTTATTTAGAAGTTTTAAGGCATCTACAAGTAGATCATACCTCTTATCAAATCTTTTATTTCCAATGAATAATAGTTTATTGGACTGGATATCAGCATTTATTTCAAAATGATTATTAATCCCAAAGGAATTGACCACATATATTTTGCCATTAAAATATTTCGAAGCTTCTTTTTTATTCAATTCAGATATGGAAATAATAGAATCAACTTTAGATACAAAAAATCTCATGATTTTCGATTTTAAAATGGGAGAATGGGGTAATATATAAAAAAGATTATCGGCATTTAAAAGAATTATCTTCATACGAGGATTGAATATCTTTTTGATATATGCATATGGTAAGCACATTCCGCCTTCTAAAAAAGCTATATCATAATTATTATCCCTAATTGCACCAAATAGCCTTAGTAACATTTGAAAATAAGTATTACCTGCATTAGCATAATCAGATGTTATAACAGATGCAAATGCTCCATGAACCGGGTGAGATCCCTGGTGAATATATAATATTTTTTTATTCATTTGACTCTTTTTTAGTTTTGTAAAGTGACCCTATAACTGGATAGGATAAGATTCAATATATTTTAATAGGTCAACTATATACTCATTTTTAATAATGGAATAAAATTTGAAGGGTTATTAATGAAATGTAAAATATGTGACAATCGTCTAAAAAATAAAGTTTTTTTAATTAAAGAAATGATGTTCGGTTTTAATGAAGATTTTAAGTATATGGCATGCTCTAAATGCAGATGTTTGCAATTAATAAATTCTCCGGATGATTTCAGCAGATATTATAACTTTGATGATTATTATTCCTTCAAAGACGACGGAAAATTAAAAAGGCTGCTCAAAAGAAAGTGGATTGAGAACGTTTTATTTAAAAATAGTTTAATAGGTAGATTACTGAGTTTAAAGTTTCAAAAAAGTTTTTTTGATATTCTGGCACTTCAAAATATTGATAAAAAAACTAGAGTTCTGGATATTGGGAGTGGGAGCGGTGACCTGATAATAGCATTAAATGATATGGGTTTTGAAAAGGCAGTGGGTATAGACCCCTATGTAAAAAATGAATCAAGTTGTATAAAAAAAAATAATATACACCAGATTAGTAGCTCGGAAGAATTTGATCTAATACTATTTGATCACTCCTTTGAACATTTAATAGATCAAACCAGCGTGCTAAATAAGGTCCACGATCTATTATCTCCTGATGGAACGTGTATAATAGCCATGCCTGTAAAAAATGATTATATCTGGGATATTTATGGTGTGAACTGGGTTCAGATTGATGCTCCACGCCATATTCTGCTGCATACCCGGGAGAGTTTTGATATCCTCCTTGGAAAAAGCGGCCTTAAAATCCAGGAAGTAATATATGATTCAGATGAGTTCTTTTTTTATGGAAGTGAACAATATAAAAGAGGTATAGCACTTATGGATGGTGAATCCTATTTAATTAATCCTAAAAAAAGTATTTTCACTAAAAAAGAGATAGGGGAGTTTCGAAAGAAAGCACTTCTATTGAATAATAAAAATTTAGGGGACCAGTGCATTTTCATTTTAAATAAAAAAAATGATTAAAATAGATAAATAATGGATTATTAAGGCCTCCACTTTAAAATAAAAAATTTTTCTATCTCCTTAAAAGGATATATTCTTTTAATTCTCTTTTTTTTATCTATAACTCTTTTTAATCCAGTGTAAGCATCTTTTTTAGCTTTTAGTATAATATAATTCCCCCGGGCTAAATTTAAAAAAATCTGGGAAATTTCTGCAATCATTATTAGGGGGAAATTCCAGAGGAGGAAGGAATAAGGTAAGTTCTTGAATAGTGTCCAGGTATAATTTCTCCAGTTATGATATACTGTAAATTCACTTAGTGGTAGCTTAGTCCCTCCTTTGTAGTGCCAAACCACTGCTTCAGGGCAGTACCAGGAAGACCATCCGGCCCATCTTAAACGCAGAGCCAGATCAAAATCTTCATAATAAGCAAAGAAATCCTCGTCAAAATATTCTCCATCAATTTCAACATCTTCCAGGGCTTTAATTTTATACAAACAGGCCCCGGCACAGCACCCTAAAATTTCTTCTTCAACATCATATTTTTCAGGATTCTCATAGGCACCTCTATTAAAACCGAGTCCATTTCTGGAATATTCCAGACCAGCAGAATCCAATAAATCAGGGTGTTGTCCCCATATCATTTTAGGTTGGATACTTCCTGCTTCAGGGTGTTTATGGGCAGAAGAAATTAATTTTTCCAGAAATTTTCTTTCCACCGCAGTATCATTGTTCAAGCAAATGATATACTTACATTCCGGGTCTTTAAATGATTCTATTATGCCCTGATTATTTGCTTGAGCAAAACCCTTATTTTTAGAATTTTTAATGATTTTAATTTTATTTGAAGAAATTTCAACAGAATAATTTTCAGTAATATAGTCCAACGATTCATTGTGGGGCGAATTATCCACAAATATTATTTTAAAATCATTATAAGTTTGATTCAAAATTGAAGAAAAATATTCTTCTAAAAATCTTTTTCCATTATAATCAGGGGTTATAATATAAGTCTCAGGCATGGAAAACTCCTAAAAATTTTTATATACACTTAAAATAGATTTAAGAATATTATCCCAAATGAAATATCTTTGAACCTTTTCATAACCATTTAATCCCAGTTTAGTGGATTTAAAATGGTTTTCAAATATAAACCTGATTTTGTTGCCTAATCCATCTAAATCGTAAGGTTCGACCAGAAAACCATTATAACCATCTTCCACAACTTCAAGGACTCCCCCAGAAGCATAAGCAACCACTGGAATTTTACAGGCGCCAGCTTCAGCCAAAACCATTCCAAAACCTTCCCGGGTGGAAGGCAGTACCAGGACACTGGATTTTTTTATCTCTCTTATTAATTCTTCATAACTCAAGTTATCTAAAAATTTAACATGATGCTGGAGATTCATTTGGAGGGTTAAATTAATTAAATTTTCTTTTTCTATACCCTTACCCACTATTACTAATTGAATATCGTTTATTTGAGTTTTTAGTGAATTGATAACCTTCAGTAAATGGTCAACATGTTTATGAGGTGCTAAACGTCCCACGAATATTAAGGTATTCTCCTGCTTGTTACTGGTTTTTAATGAATCAATTAATTCCAGATCCACTCCGTTATAAACAACTTCAATCCTGTTTTCATTAGTTCCATAGTTTTCAATCAGTGATTTTTTGGTGGCATTGCTTACGGTGATTATTTTATCATAAGGGAGTCTGCACAAAAATTTTTCAACCATAGCAGCAGTTTTAGAAGATTGGATCCACTGGTCATCACCTCCACTACTTATATCATGAATGGTGGCCACCACCGGTATTCTTTTAAGTTTACCTGCCAGGAAAGAGGGAAAAAGAGGAGCATAGGTTTGTGCGTCGATAACATCATAATTGTGCTGGATAATCCATCTAAAAGTAGCTAATATGAATCTCATGAAATCCCCGGAACTCCTATGTGGGGGATTTTTAATAACCGGTCCGATATGATAAACATTGATTCCATCAATAATTTCATGATTTTCTGTATCTTCTATTTTCATACAGATTACATCTACTTTATGTCCCTGGGCTACCAGACGTTTAGCAATTTCAAAGTAGCGCCTCTCTCCTCCTCCTTGATAATGAGGAATAAAAAAATCAGATACTATGGCTATTTTCATGGGGATACTTTCCGGAAACTTAAATCAGTAGGATAAATTTTATTTTAAGGGGATTACTTTATAATTTATTGAAAGAGAATAATATTTATAGGTTTTTAATTGGGGATAAAATGACGAAAAAACATTTAGATACTTCATTAACGCCTCAAAAAGAGGCCATGGATATTATAAAACATTATTTTAAAAAGGAAATAGAAGGAGATTCTCTTGCACGGATTAAGGGGCAAAAAAAATTAAAAAAATTCTTAATTAAAACTGAAGATGGTTCTTATACTCTAAATTCAAATGAAGTATCAGGAAAATCCGAGACCATGCACACTCACCACGGTGCTATCACAGAATCTATGGAAAAATTTGTTAAACCATCCCTTTTAGAAAATAAAAAAAATATTAAGGTTCTGGATATCTGTTCTGGCCTGGGATATAATGCTGCTGCTCTTATAGACTATTTAGATCCTCTTTCAAATGAGGATATAAATTTAAGTCTGGATATGGTGGAAATTTCCACAGAAACTGTGGCTGCAGGATTGTTGGTTCCCAGTCCTTTAAATTCACATCTTAATATAAAGAAAGCTTATGAAGAAGAGCTGATTAAACAAAAATTTGCCAGATTTAATATGGTGGAACATAAAATACCCTCTAATTTGTTTTTTAATGTAATTATTGAAGATGCCCGCCAGGCGGTACTGGATCTAAAAGAGGATTATTATAATGCCATTTTTTTAGACCCTTTCAGTCCCTCTAAAGCCCCGGAACTCTACTCTGTTGAATTTTTAAAGATTTTAAAGAAAATTATTAAAAAAGACGGCGTAATATGTACTTATACCTCTGCAGCACCGGTTAGGGCTGCTTTTGTTGAAGCAGGGTTTCATATAGGGGAAGGGCCCTGTTTTGGTAGAAAATCTGGAGGTACCGTGGCCTCTTTATCACTTGAAAATATAAAAGAAGATATTTCAGCGGATGATGAGAGGATGATAGCACTTTCTGATGCAGGAATTCCATTTCGTGACCCCCATCTGAATTTAAATGGATCTGAATTGATATTGAATCGTTTAAAAGAAAGAAAATCCGCCAGGGGTAATTTTAAATTTTCTTCGGCAGTTAAAACTCCACTTTTTTTGGGAAAAGATATTGAAAAAGACAGATTAGGCCGTCGAATAGTTAGAAATACTAAACAGATGTATATTGATAA
>Ga0180017_100409_pt1 | contig 15207 bp, 14 predicted proteins | sample KR46_S_MetaG_FD_129674 | JGI IMG/M metagenome (GOLD analysis project Ga0180017, IMG submission 129674) | Groundwater microbial communities from the Olkiluoto Island deep subsurface site, Finland - KR46_S_MetaG | ecosystem: Environmental > Aquatic > Deep subsurface > Groundwater | place: Finland...
AATGGGCCTCATAACAGCGGCACAGCTCGGAAGTCTCAGGAAGCACGGTGTGTTCCTGATCCTCTTCGGCATAGCCATGCCCCTGTTTTCGGCTCTGGTCGGCACGGCGCTCGGGCTGTGGCTCGGCTTGAGTGTGGGGGGGACGGCCATGCTCGGCACCCTGGCGGCCAGCGCGTCCTACATCGCCGTGCCGGCGGCGATGCGCATTTCGGTTCCGGAGGCAAACCCGACCCTGTCTCTGGCCGCGTCTCTGGGCGTGACCTTTCCGTTCAACGTTATCGTGGGGATACCCATCTACCATGGCCTGGCCGCGAATGCCCATCTGCTGTGGGGAGGAGCCTGATGAAAAGACATAACCGCAAACTCTTGACGGTGGTCACCGAGGCCGCCGTGGAAAGCATTTTGATCAAGGAGATGGAGAGCCTCGGAGCGCTGGGCTACACCATCACCTCGGCGCGGGGCAAGGGAAGGCGCGGCGCACGGCATGCCGAATGGATGCCCAACAGCAACATCCGCGTTGAAATCGTTTGCGACGCGTTTACGGCCGAGGCGATCATCAAGCACCTGCACGAACACTACTACGCGCATTACGCCATGATCGTGCTGTGCGCGGACGTGGAAGAACTGCGGCCGGACTCGGACTGAAAAGGCGTTCGCAACGAAGCGCGCGGCGCTTCTCGCGAACGGCTGCGCAATAATCAATGGAGCAAAAAATGACCCCTTTAGTCGGCGTTATCATGGGATCCTCCTCGGACTGGGAGACAATGCAGCACTGCTCCCGGACTCTGGAATTGCTGTTGGTCCCGCATGAGTCGCGGGTGGTTTCGGCGCACAGGACCCCGGGTCTGCTTTTTGAGTACGCTGCCGAAGCCGAAGCGCGTGGCCTGCGGATCATTGTTGCCGGTGCCGGAGGCGCGGCCCACCTGCCGGGCATGACGGCGGCGATGACATTGCTCCCGGTCATCGGGGTGCCTGTGCGTTCCAAGGCCTTAAGCGGCATGGACTCCCTGCTCTCCATCGCCCAGATGCCCGCCGGAGTGCCGGTGGGAACCATGGCCATCGGAAGAGCCGGGGCCGTCAATGCCGCGCTGCTGTCTGCAGCCATCCTCGGCGCGCAGCATCCGGATATCCGCGAAGCGCTGGCGGAGTTCCGGCGCAAGCAGACGCAGAATGTGCTGGACAGTCCCCTGCCGGGAGAGCCGCAATGATCGTCGGTGTGCTCGGAGGCGGCCAGCTTGCGCGCATGCTCGCCATGGCGGGGCTGCCCCTGGGTTTTGATTTCGTGTTCTACGACCCAGCGCCTGATCCCTGCGCCGCTCCTCTGGGCGAACACCTGCGGGGTGATTATTCCGATCGCGTCATGCTCTCGCGCTTTGCACAGCGGGTGGACATCATCACCTACGAGTTCGAAAACATCCCCTCCTCGTGCATCGAATTTCTCTCGCAGATCACGCCGGTGTACCCCGGTGCACAGGCGTTGGCCTGCGCCGGGGACAGGTTGCGCGAGAAAAGGGTTTTCAAGGAGCTGGGCATTCCAACTCCTGCCTTCAGGGCGGTCGATTCATTGTCGGAGCTGAACGCGGCGATCGGGGAAATCGGCCTGCCCGCCGTGCTGAAGACTCGCACCCTCGGCTATGACGGAAAGGGACAGTTCGTATTGCGCAATCGTGACGATGTGGACCGGGCGTGGCAGATGCTCGGTGGCTTTTCCCTGGTGCTGGAGAGTCTGGTCGCGTTTGATCGCGAAATATCTGTTCTCGGGGTTCGAAACCAGGCCAAAGAGATCCTGTATTATCCGCTCAGCGAAAACGTCCATCTTGACGGCGTATTGCGGTTTTCCAAGAGCTGCCCGAAGGATCCGGCGCAGAAGCAGGCAGAGGAGCTGGCTGGAAAACTCCTGCGGCATCTTGATTATGTGGGAGTACTGGCCCTGGAATTGTTTCAGGTCGGGTCCGCGCTGCTGGCCAACGAGATGGCTCCGCGCGTGCACAACTCCGGTCACTGGACCATCGAGGGGGCCATGACAAGCCAGTTCGAGAATCACTTGCGGGCCATCGCGGGGCTGCCCCTTGGAAGAACCTGCGTTACCGGGCACTCGGCCATGGTCAATTTTATTGGCAGACAGCCTGATCTGGCCGCGCTCCTGGCGCTGCGCGGCCTGCATGTCCACCTTTACGGCAAGGCGGAGCGGCCGGGGCGCAAAGTCGGGCACGCCACGTTGTGGAGCAGAAGCGGGGCTTCTTTCAAGGAGGGGTGCAGGACCCTGCGGTCGTTGCTGTGACGGCTGTCACGGGGATGCCGGGCTAAAACGGGCGATTAGCCTCGGCGGGGAGATGGAAGCGCAAATGCGTGCAGATCGCCTCCCGCAGGAGGGCTATTCCGCATCGACCCGCAGCAGGTCTTCCTCGTCCATATCCTCGGGGTATTCGCCCGAGTCCAGATCGCAGAAGCCGAAGCCGACGGAACACATGGGCAGGCCCAGGAGCTCCACCAGGCTCAGGTGGCGGTCAACGGCCAGGGAAAAGCCGCAGTCCTGATCCGGGCAGTGCAGGATGTCGATGATTTCTTCGCTGGTGGCGTCGTTGTTGAAGAGCTGGGCCAGCAATTCGGGCTTGCCGCCCTTGCTCCTGGTGTTTCCCCTGCCTTCGGGGTCGAGGGACTGGGAGGGAGAGTTGTAGGAGTCGAGCAGCTCGCCGTCCGAGAAGAGCCAGTAATTGAAAAGCTCTTCGTCGAGGGTCTGCACGGCCAGGGCGGGGCACCCGAAGTAGCCGGATAGATCTTCGGCCAGATCGGTGAGAGCCGTGGTGTCGCCCTCGTCACTGTCCATGTCGTAGACAGTGGTCAGGTCATCCTCGGTTGGAGAAACAAAGGCGCTGCGACCCTGGTTGCCGAGCTCCTGCAGGATATCCTGCCCCTTTGGACCTTTGAGCGTGATGTTAGCGTAGGTGGTTCCCATATGGGGTTTCTTGAAACAGATTATGGTTCAAGATGCAAGCTTATGATCGGGCGGGATTTCAAAATTTAGCGATGCTGTGTTTTCCGGTATTTGCGCTACGACCCGGCCCGAACCGGCGGGCTTCAGGCGGGCGGGGCAGGGAGTATGCTTTTCTTGGGACTTGAGAAAGGCCGGGCCTTCGCGTAACCCCTGATAGACGGAGGGGCGAACCGCGCCGGGTCGCTTGAACCGAAATTTGCGTTACAATTCTTGCCGCCCTGCCCTTGGCGCGGCGCTTCTTTACGACATATTCTTATTGGAGGATTCATGAGCGCAGTGAAGGCGATGTGTACCGATACGGCGGGCAAGGGTGTGGTCATTCAAGGCAACATGGCCTTTGCGGTGGGCTGCGTGCGGGCGGGCATCCACGCCGTGGACGGTTATCCCGGCACACCCAGCACCGAGGTCATCGACAAGGGGCTGTCCCAGGTCCAGGACATGATCACCGTGGGTTGGTCCGTGAACGAGGCAGTGGCAGCGGGCGTCGGCTTTGGGCATACCCTGGCCGGCAGCGACTGCGTGGTGACCATGAAGATTCCGGGTCTCTTCCAGGCTGCCGACGTGGTCACCTCCGCCGCCTTTTACACGGGCCGGCGGGGCAGCCTCGTCTATTACATCGCCAGCGACTACACGCCAAGTTCCACCCAGCATCTGGTGGATCCGCGTTATATGCTCAAAAGCTGCTGCATTCCGGTCTTCGAGCCGCGCAGCCACCAGGAGATGCACGAGGCCGCCCGCATTGCCGCGGACCTGGGGCGCGAGTTCAGCACCCCCGTGGCGGTCATCGCCAGCGGTCTGCTCTGTCACAGTGAAGGCCTGGTGCGCCTGATGGAGACGTCCACCCGCGAAAAGGCTCCGCTCCCGGAGAAGATGAGCGATTTTATCACCCTGCCCGTGCGAGCGCGGATGTTCCACGATCAGGTCCGCACCACCCGCATCCCCGCCCTGCGCAAAATGGTCGAGGAAAGTCCACTCAACGTATGGACCAGGGGCGGTGGCAAAATCGGCATCATCACTCACGGCGTGAACGGCCTTTTTGTAGAAGAGGTCCGGGCCGCCACGGGGACGGATATCGATGTTTTATCCCTGGGCTTTACCTATCCCCTGCCCATGGATCTGATCCGCCGTTTTTGTGAGAGCATCGACGGGCCGGTCTTTGTCATCGAGGACGGCTACCGTTTCATCCAGGAGGCAGCCCTGGCCGAAGGCATCGCCGTCACGGGCAAGGGCGAGGACGAGACGATCACCGAATGGACTCCGGCCCTCATCGCCAGCCGTCTGGGCCTGGCCGCACCGGCCAAGCAGGCCGCCATGGCCAGCCTGCCGCGTCCACCCATGATCTGCGCGGGCTGCCCCTACCGGCTCTTCGGGCAGATCGTTGGCAAGATGCGCGCCAAGGGCAAGCTCGAAGCCGTGTTCGGCGACATCGGCTGCAATACCCTGCTGCACTTTTTAAACGCCATGGATACGGCCCTGGCCATGGGCGCGAGCGAAGCCAAGCGTCTTGGCTATGTCCTGTCCCGGCCCGAGGCCGCCAGCAAATGTCTGGCCGTGCTCGGTGACGGCACCGAATGCCACAGCGGCATGGACGCCACGCGCAACACCATCTTCCGCAACATTCCGGGCGTGAAGGTCATCCTGAACAACGAATGGACCGCCATGACCGGCGGCCAGCCTTCGCCCACCTCGCCTACCAACCTGGCCGGGGACCCCAACGTCTTCGACCTGAACGCCAGCCTCAAGGCGCACGGTGCCAAGGTCGTCGTGGTCAGCGGTTATGACAAAAAAGCGCTGGAGCGAGCCCTCAAAAACACCCTCGCCGCGGCTGAAAAGGGCGTCTTCACCACCCTTGTGGTCACCGGCGTCTGCATCCGCAAGATGCCCAAGGAGAGCTACGGCGTGAAAATGGCGGTGGATCCCGAACTGTGCGTGCGCTGCGGCATGTGCCAGATCTGTTCGGGCATCGAGGCCGACGCGGAAGGGCTGCCCTTCTTCAACAACATCTGCACCGGCTGCGTGAGCCAGAATCCGGCCTGCGCGCAGATGTGCCCCAAGGGCGCCATCGCCCCGGCCAAGGATCAGAGCGCCTGCGGCCTGACCAGCTGTCCGGACCTGCCCGTTCCGCCCGAGAGCATCGATCTCCCGGCTACGGGCAGCCTGCCTGCCTTCCTGTCCGTGGGCATCCGCGGCGTGGGCGGCCAGGGCAACCTTTTCTTCGGCCGCGTCCTGACCCAGCTGGCCTACCTGCTGGGCTACGACAAGCAGAACATCGTCAAGGGCGAGACCCACGGCATGGCCCAGATGGGCGGGCCCGTCATCAGCACCTTCGCCTGCGGGAGCGTCCACTCTCCCGTGCTCATGCCCGGCACCTGCCAGTGCCTGGTCAGCATGGAACGCAGCGAAGTCTTCCGGCCCGGCTTCCTGGAAATGCTCAGGCCCGGCGGCACAGTCATCCTGGCCGACACGGTCATCATGCCTCCGCTCTTCAAAGCCGAGAACTACCCCACGGTGGAAGCCGTGCGCGAGGCCCTGGCCGGGTACAAGGTCATTGATGTGGATGTGCTCGGCACGGCTCTTGGCTTGGGTGACCCCACGGGGCGCAGCGCCAACGTGGTCATGATCGGCGTGCTGAGCACCCTGGCCCCCTTCGACTCCTTCCCCGACGAGTACTGGCTCCAAGCCCTCAAAAACGTCAGCCCCAAGCCGGTCATCTGGCAGGGCAACTATGCGGCGTTTCTGGCGGGGCGGAAGCTGGGCGGAAAATAGGTGATGCCCCGGTGGGCGGGACGCGTCCCACCCACCATGTGCAATTGAATTGAAAAAGGGCGCCTGTCATTGACGGGCGCCCTTGTTTTGTCTTGTGTTCTAGAGGCCCTGGTAGCGTTGCAGGCCCATGAGGCGGTGGAATTCTTCCGGTTGCGCGACTTCGGTCGCGTTTTTCTTGCGGGCCCATCCGAATTCGTCGAAGCGTGAGCCCTGAATCTGGATCAGCGCCCGGGTCCCGCCCGGCCCCAGAACAATGGTCTCGTAGGCGCGAAGGACTTCGGGCAGGGTCGTTTTTTCCAGGGCCCGCACCAGCCGGTCGCGGCTGTCGAAGGCCGCGTTGCCAAGGCGCAGATCGGTTTCCAGCGGCCCGAACTCCTCGCTCAAGGTGTCGGGAGTTTTGGTCATGGAAGCCAAAATTCCCTGGCGCACGCTTTCGAATTCATGCTCCGTCACTTCCCGCATCTGCGCCAGCGCCTGGAAATAAAAGGACTCGAACCTGTCGGCCAGACCCGCCGTGCCCTGCACCGGGCTCTGCACTCCGAACCCGATTCCGGCGTTGTGCGCGAACATGACCGGGAAGCTCGTGGCTACGTAGCCCAGTTGCTCCTCGGTGCGCAGTCTGTTGAAGAAGCGGGGGGAAAGCAGTCCCTCAAGGAGCAGCATACGCGCCTTGGAGCGGGGGCCGGGCTCGGGGTCGAGGAAGAGTTCGACCAGGGCGCTGTCCTCCAGGACACTGTCCTTGCGGTAGTCGGCGACCACGCCCTGTACCGGTGCGATGCGCATCGCCGCCGGAGGGATGCCCGCTTCGGGTCCGACGAGGGGCTCCAGGGTCTGTACCAGCCCGTGCAGGTCGCTTGCGCGGACATTGCCAAAGCCAAACACCGTGAAGCGCAGATCCTGGCGCACGGCGCGCAGGTAGTCGCCCAGATCCTGCAGGGTCAGCCCTTTTGTGGCTTCCTCGATGACCCGGTGATCCCAGGCCGGGACCTTGAGCAGGCTGCGCATCGAACCCATGGCCTGGCCAAAGAGGCCCTGTTTTTCCATGTTGGCGAGGGCGCGCAGCTGTTCGGTCTTGGCCTGCTCGAAATCTTCGGCGGTGGTCTCCTGCTTCAGGAAGTCCAGCACCCGGGGCAGAAGGTCGGTCTGATGCTGGCTGAATCCGCTGATGCTGATCACGATTCCTTCGTCGCCGGACACGGACAGGCCGAGCCCCGCCTCCATGGCCTGATAGCGCAGCCCGGCCTGCTTCTGGCTCCATAACTCCAGCAGTACGCCCTGCAGGGCCGTCTGCTCCAGAGTGGAAGCGAAATGCCCGGATTGCAGGCGGGTCATGAGGATGGCCTTGGGCTCCTGCCGGATGGTTGACTGGCCGTGCCACAGCGACAGGCCCGGTTTGCTTGCGAGCTTGCGGGGCACGGTCTCGCCCGTGGCGGGGACCAGAGAAAAATCATCGGGCAGGAAGGGGTTCAGGTCCGGCAGGCGCAGGTCCATGGTGGCGGAAAGCCCGGCCCAGCGGGCGGCGTCCGCGTCTGTCACGGACCGCACGCTGTACGGGGTCTGGTAGAAGAAGGCCTCTCTGTCCACGGGCTGGTCCGGGCCGACCTCAAAGATGCGCGCGTTTTCGGGGCGCAGAGCCGCAAGCACGGCGTTCACGGCCTCACGGTCGAAATAGTCCAGGCGGTAGGGGCCGAAATTTACGTCCTGCACCGGATAGCGCAGCATCAGCACGGCGGCGGAGGCGACAAAGTCAAAGCCGCTCGCCAAGGGGGCGAATCGGAATTCCATGTCCCACATGCTTCGCAGCTGGTCGAAATACGCCTGGTCAAGGCCTTTGTCGCGCAGCAGTTCCAGATAGGCAAATATGGTGGCCAGCACCTCGTCGCGCCGCTGGTCACCTTCTTCGGTCAACTGCACGAAAAGGGACAGGGTCGCGCCGTTGCGCAGGCTGGTGCTGTCGCTGCTGGCGGACAGGTGCAGGGCCAGACCCTTGTCGCGCAGGACCTCGACCAGGGAGTGAGAGGTTTCCGTGCCGAGCACGGCGGACACGACCTGCAAGGGCTTGGTGCGCTCGTTGGCCAGTTCCTGGGGCAGGACGAACTCGATGCTCACGCTGCGTGACTCGCGTACGGGGCGCACGCCGATGACCACGCCCTTTTCGGTATCCGTAACCGGCGGGACGGCGGGAATCTCCACCCGGGCCTGGCGGTCAGGGATGACGGCAAGTTCCCGCCGGGCCAGGGTTTCCAGGTCGTCCAGGCTCTGCGGACCATAGAGCACGCCTTTCATGATGTTTGCCGAATACCAGACACCGTGGAAGCGAACCAACTCATCGTGCAGGCGGCTGTCCGGCTTGTCGGACAGGGTTTCCAGATTCCCACCCGTGAAGCGGGTGGCCGGATGGGTCGGATTCAGGGTCGAGAGCATGAGCATGGCCAGGCGGCGTCCGTCGCTATGCTTCTTGGATTCCATCTCCGCGTTGACGGCGTTTCTCTCCTTGTCCGCATAGACGGGGTCGAGCAGCGGGTGGGCCAGGGTGTCGGCCATGCGGCGCAGGGCCTCGGCAAAGGCGGGCGGATCGACCTCTATCATGTACGTGGTGGAGGTGTAGCCGGTGCCCGCGTTGGTCTGGCCGCCGTTTCTGGTGATAAAGGATTGGTATTCCTCGGACCCGGGATAGGACTTGGAGCCCAGAAAGAGCATATGCTCCAGGTAGTGAGCCAGGCCGGGCTGGGAATCGGGGTCGTCGATGCTGCCCACGGGCAGGGCCAGAGCGGCCGCAGCCTTTGAGGCGCGCTCGTCATGCACCAAGAGCACTTCAAGGCCCGTTTCAAGAGTCAGCGCCCGGTAGGCGCGGTAATCAGTGTCCGGAACGCGCACCTGCGCGGCCTGGGCCTGCAGGGCGATAAACAGGAAGAAAAGGACAAAGCGAAGTATGGGCATGGGTGCTCCTGAAGCGTGTTATCAATTCATTGGGGCAATGGCGGCGCTCAGATGGCCTCCTCGGCCCTGAAGAACTCCAGCAATCGTCAAATCACAACCTGTTTACGTAAATACGTCGGGCGGGCCGTCAAGGGCTAGTCTGAAAAAGCCAGCCGCGCCCCCAGCCCGATCAGCAGACCCCCGCCCAGGCGTCTGAGCCAGCGCGCGCCTGAACCTTTGGACAACCGCTGGTGCAGCGCACCGGCAGCCACGGCCAGGACAAGGCTCCACATCGTGCTGGTGGTCACGAAGGTCAGCCCCAGCGCCAGAAACGACAGACCGGGATTGGTGGCATTCGGCGCGATGAACTGCGGTATGAGGGCCATAAAGAAGAGCGTCACCTTGGGATTGAGCACGCTGGTTATCACGCCCTGGACATAGATGCGGCCCGGGGACTGCTTCGTCGACACCGCATGGGACGCGTCTTGGCCGTACGCAAAGAACATGGTCAGCCCAAGATAGACGAGATAGACCGCCCCGGCCCATTTGATCATCTGGTAGGCTGTGGCCGAGGCCATGACCACGGCGGCAAGTCCCAGGGCTCCGAGCAGCGCGTGGATCACGCACCCGCTGGAGATTCCAAAGGCCGATGCGATGCCTGCGGCGCGGCCCTGCGCTGTGCTGCGGCTCAGGATGTAGAGAGTGTCCGGGCCGGGATAAAGGTTCAGGGTCACGGCCGTGATGAGGAAAAGCGGGTAATGGATGACTTCGATCATTTTGATCCTCGTTTGCAGGGTCTTGCACCGGAGCCGGCCAATGTGTAGCGCAGAACCCATGCATGCTTTCATGAAACTGCTGAAAAAATCACCGGGCGGGGCGGTTTTCAACCCGTGGCACCACCTCGATCCCCTGCACGATGCCGCGCCCTGCGCTCCAGCCGTGCGCCGGGAGCAGCTCGCTTCGTATCTCGGTGAACGCCAAAAGGCCACGGTCATTCTTCTGGCCGAGGCCCTGGGCTATCAGGGCGGGCATTTTTCGGGAATCGCCATGACCTCCGAGCGCCTGCTTCTGGGGCATCTGCGGCACAAGAGCCTTGGCCCCGAGATGGTTTTTGCCTGCCAGGCCCGGCGTACCAGCCGAGAGGACGTCAAGCCGGACGGCTTCACCGAACCCACGGCCACCATTGTGTGGGGAGCCATGGCGGGGCTTGGCGTGGACCCGCGCGACGTGATCCTGTGGAACGCCTTTCCCTGGCATCCCTACAAGCCTGAAAAGGGTTTCCTGAGCAACCGCACGCCCTGCGACAATGAGGTCATGCTCGGGCAGCCCGTGCTGCGGGCGCTCATGGCCTACGCCTCCGGGGCTCAGATTCTGGCCGTGGGACAAAAATCTGCCGCGCTGCTTGCGGCCATGGGCATCACCGCTCCGGCCTTAAGGCATCCGGCCAACGGCGGGGCCGGGCAGTTTCGGGCCCAATTCGGGCGGATCATGAAAAATCGCCGGGGATGATCGCCCACGTTGACACGCCCCTCCCGGCAAGGGATATGTCGCGGGAAACGTGAACACCGCACAGAACCACCTGGAGAAAACCATGAAATATCCGACCCCCTACGCACCCGATTTCAGCCCGCGTGATCCCCTGACCGGGGTGGCCGAAGAATTTCCCGCCCGCTGGTCCCCGCGTTCCTTTGTCAAGACCGCCATTGCTGACGAAGACCTTAGAATCATCCTCGACGCGGCCCGCTGGGCGCCGTCGGCCTACAACGAACAGCCTTGGCGCATACTGACTTCCACGGAGGAGACGTTCGATACGTTTTTAAGCCTCCTTGTCGATGCCAATCAGAAGTGGGCGGTAAACGCCTCGCTCATCGGTTTCATGGTCGCCAGGAAGAATTTTTCCCACAACAACAAGCCCAACCCCACAGCCGTGTACGATTGCGGCTCGGCCTGGATGTCCCTGACCCTGCAGGCCAGAAAGCTCGGCCTCTACACCCACGGCATGTCCGGAATCAGGAAAGAGGCCATCTACGACGCCTTTGCCATCGGCCGGGACGAATTCGAGGTCGTGGCCGGGTTCACCATCGGCATCCTGGATGCGAAAGAGAGCCTGGGCAAACCCTATGTGGACTGGGAAGGCCCATCCCCGCGCAAGCCCCTGACCGAAGTCTGGAAACAGGGCGCCTGGTGAAAGACGAAGGGCCGCGTCCCGTCAGGTGCGCGGCCCTTTTTTCTGTCTGAACGAGAATCCTAGCTCAGCACTGCTCCGTCGGCCATGCGCACCACGCGGTCCGCGCGCTGCGCATAATTCTCGTCATGGGTGACCATGACGATGGCCAGCCCGTCGTCTTTGAGGTCCGTGAGCAGATCCATGACCGCCTCGCCTGTGCCCTTGTCCAGGTTGCCCGTGGGCTCGTCGGCGAAGAGCACCGTCGACTGCTTGACCAGGGCCCGGGCGATGGCCACTCGCTGCTGCTCGCCGCCGGACAGGTGGCCGGGCAGTTTGCCGCCCTTGCCGCCAAGGCCCACCCGTTCCAGGCACTGTTCGGCCCGGGCGATTTCTTCCCGGCCGACGGGCCCAAGCCCGTTCATGAAGGGGAGCAGCACGTTCTCCTGCGCCGTGAGATAGGGCAGAAGATAGTGGAACTGAAAAACAACGGCGAAATCGCGGTTGCGCAATTCGTTCAGACGCTTGGGCGCGAATCCCGTCACATCATCGCCCTGGTACAGTATCTGCCCCTTGTCCGGAGCTAGCAGAGTCGAGAGCACGTTCAGCAGGGTCGTCTTGCCGGAGCCGGAGCGGCCGACGATGCTGACGAACTCCCCGGCACCCAGGGACAGGCTGACGTCCCGCAAGGCAGGCGTCTGCACGCCTTCGGACTGAAAGGTCTTGGTTATGTTCTTGGCTTCAAGCATAATTCCTCACAGGGAAATGAGCGCCGTGGACGGCTCGATGGAGGCGGCCTTCCAGGACGGGAAAAAGGCGGCCAGGACGGAGACTCCGACAATGAGCAGGCAGGTCAGGGCCAGATGGCCCGGGTGCATGGTCAGCACCGCCTCCTTGGACATGTCCAGCAGGGCCAGGACTTTGAGGCTCAGGGCGTACCCGCCGAAGTAGCCGATGATTCCCGAGGCCATGCCGATAAGGACGGCCTCGAAGCAGAAGATGCCGAAGATGTTGCGGCGGGAAAATCCCAGGGAGCGCAGTAGGCCGATCTCCTTGATCCGCTCGTTGACGGAGGAGAGCATGGTGGCCCCGACCATGCAACAGGCGATGAAGAGGATGACCAGGCTCACCGTCAGGATGAGGTGCTCAACGAAATGCATGGCGTACATGCGCTGCTTGACGATGGACTGCAGGGCCTGGACTTCGACGTCAGGGAGCTTTTCCTCCAGCTGGGCCACGATGTCCTCGATGGGGCATCCGGCGCACAGGGCTGAAACTTCCACGAAGCTGACGTGGTCTGGTTCGCCGAAGAGGGCCTGGGCAAAGTCCATGTTTGCAAAAAGGACGGAGTCGTCGTCGCTGCCGGTGGCCTGGATCACGCCCGCGACAACGGCGGTCTGGCCGCCCAGCTCGAAGTTGTCGCCCACGGCGAGTCCGAGCTTTTCCGCCGCCTTGGCTCCGGCCAGGATGCCGTTCTCAGTGACGGGGAAGGCTCCGTCCAGGGCCCAATAGCCCTTCAGAACCTTTTCCCGGTCAAAGCGTACCCCGACCACGCCCACAGCCACGTCGCCGATTTTGGTCATGGACACCAGCTTGGGCGCGATGACACTGATGCGGTCGCGGTATCCGATGGACAGAATTTTTTCCTCGACCTCGCTCTCACGCAGGTCGGTCATGCCCATGACCATGTCGCCAAGGGAGAAGCCGCCGTAGCTGACAGTCAGCTTTTCGCTTCCGGGCATGACCAGGATGTTGGCCCCGAAGGCGTTCAGCTTCTTCTCCAGAGATTCGCCCACCACCCGTGAGACGTAATTAAGCGAAACGATGGACACTACGCTCAAGGTGAAGACCAGGAGCAGCAGGAGGGTTTTCAGCCACTTCTTGCGCATGGTGCGCAGGGGGATGGTCAGGATGTTCACTGAAAGAACCTCTTTCCGGCGGCCAAGTCGGAGGTCGCGATGACAATGGAGTCACCCTCCACGGCCCGTTTCAGTGGCGCGGGGTTGCATCCGCCTTCCACGTCTCCGATGCGCAGGGAGTGGAACTTCATGCCGCAGTTGTTGCAGATCATGAAGTCCTTGTCCTGGGAATAGCCCTTTTTGGCGTGATAGCAGACGTCGCAGGCGTCGAAGGCGACACGGATGGCCCCGTCGGAACTTTTGAGCACGAAGAACGTGAGTTCGACTCCCGCGTCTTTGAAGCGGAAATGGTGCGCCTTGCCGTCGGAAACACGGTCGACGGGTATGATCACCTGGCCGTTTTCCGCTTTGACCTCCTTGTACTGTGAGAAAAAGCCGAGAAAGGCCGGGGCCGGTCCTGCGACAGCCAGGAGCAGCGTTGTCAGCAGAAGTGTTCGCAATAATTTCATCTTGCCTCCGAAAATAATGACGGGTCTTGCGCATAGTGCGCGAGCTCTGATCCAAGCACAGGGTGTACCAACAGCTTTCATCTTTGATTTCAGCTTGTTGGATTGGTGGCTTGCACAAGTGTGCATCACGTGTTGTGCAAACCGGACTTATTTGGTCAGATAATGCACAAATTTCCGGAGGGAAGAGCGGACGCTCACGCGCCCATGATTTTTTTTGCGGAACATGAAGCTTTCCGAAAAGAATAAGTTTTTTATTTCGGATAGATGTATTTGAGCGTGCGTTTTTGCGTCCTCGTTTTCAGGGCCGTTGCAGAAAAATCCCTTCGTCGAGCCGGCCGAACGGGTCAAAGGCCGCCTTTCTGGCGAAATGCATGGCCAGAAAGGACGAGACCGTGGCGGCGGTGAAAATCGCGATCATGATCATGATCTGGTACACGATGGCTACGGCCGGGGAGGAGCCACCCAGGATCTGGCCGGTCATCATGCCCGGCAGGGACACGATGCCCATGGTCGCCACGGTTCCGATCTGCGGCCCCACGGCGGCGCGCAGGGCGTTGCGCAGGAAAGGGCGCACCGCTTCCGTGCCGTTTGCGCCCAGGGTCAGATACTGGATGCGCACCTCCTCGCTGGCACGCAGTTCGGAGAAAAAGCGGTCCAGGGCCACGACGTTGCTGCGCGGGATGTTGCCCAGCACCATGCCCATCAGCGGCACCAGGTAGCGCGCCGAGGAGATGGTGGCGAAGTCGAAGACCAGTAGGAAGCAGAACAGGATCATGAGCGATGTGAGCAGGTGCGCGGGCAGGACCGCCCATAGGCATTTTTGCCAGGACAAGAGGCTCTGGCGCAGGATCGAGCCCGTGGCGACGACGATCATGACCAGCACCCAGGCCACGTTGACCAGCAGCATGTCCAGCCGGAAGATGTATTCCAGGTACACGGCAACCAGGGCCAACTGCCCCGCCATGCGCGCCATGGAGATGAGCAGGTCGCGGGTCAGGCGCAGGCGCAGGTGGCGGAAGATGAGCACCGGCAAGACCAGGATGAAGGAAAACATGACGAGGGAGGGGATGGAAATGGCCATGGTTTCGTTCATTCTTGCCTCCAAAGCGTCCCGGATTCGAGGCGGACCTCGGCGAAGCCGGCGTCCAGCCACTCTTGGTTGTGGGTCACGGCCAGCACGGCGCGGTCCGTATCTTCGGAAAAAAGGCGGATCACCGCGCGCATGGAATCGAGGTCCAGGCTTGAGGTGATCTCGTCCAGCAGGCAGAAGCCGCGCGCGAGTTGCAGGCCCTGGATGATGGTCAGGCGCTGCTGCTCACCGCCCGACAGACGGGTGAAGGGGTTTTTTTTCAAGTCCGGGTCCAGCCCGACGGCCTCCATGAGCCGGTCCTGATCCGTGCGGTCCGCTTGCAGGTGGCGATTGGCCGCAAAGGTGAAGGGCAGGTCCAGATATTCCACCGCCGTTCCGTCAAAGGGCAGGGGTTTTTGCCCGATGTACAGGAACCGGGAGCGGTGGGCGGCCAGATCGGCAGGCGTGACTTCGACCCCGTCCCACAAAATCGCGCCTTCATCCACGGGTTCGAACAGGAGGGCTGCTTTAAGCAGGGTGGACTTGCCGCCCCCCGACGGTCCGGTCAGGGCAAGGTGGTCGCCGGGTGCAACGGTCAGGCTCACCTTGTCCAGAATGACCCTCCCCGCGCGGCGCACCGTCACATCATGAAATTCCAGCATGTTTTCTCCGTCTTGCACGAATCAGTCGCTTTGGCGTATGGCAATCATCGGGTCCGGGGTCAAGGCGGGCTGTTGGCGACCTTGTCTTGCCCAGAATGGTAATTTTAATATACTAATGGAAATTAATGATTCCAATGCAGATGAGTCGTTATCCATTTGATTTCAAATTCTATTTATAAAAATGGAAATTTTTCATTCCAAAAAATGTCGCGCAGCGTACGCCTTGTAGGACCAATGAGTTTTTGCCCCGTCGTGTCGGACATG
>Ga0180017_100410_pt1 | contig 15160 bp, 11 predicted proteins | sample KR46_S_MetaG_FD_129674 | JGI IMG/M metagenome (GOLD analysis project Ga0180017, IMG submission 129674) | Groundwater microbial communities from the Olkiluoto Island deep subsurface site, Finland - KR46_S_MetaG | ecosystem: Environmental > Aquatic > Deep subsurface > Groundwater | place: Finland...
CCTGTCTCCTGTCCCCTGTCTCCTGTCTCCTGTCCCCTGTCTCTCTGAACCACCCCTGACTCCTGAATTTTGAATCCTGCCTACTTGACTCGATCAGAGTCCGCCCGGTCATTCCTTCGGGAACGGGCAGGCCCAGGATTTCCAGTATCGTCGGTGCCACGTCTTCCAGCCGTCCTTCGCGCAGTAAGACCCCCCGCGTTTCGGCGGATACCAGCAGAAAAGGCACCGGGTTACAGGTATGCGCCGTATAGACACAACCTGCGCCGTCCCGAACCATCTCCGCGTTACCATGGTCGGCCGTGACCAGAGCCACCGCACCGGTAGCCAGCACTGCTTCGATAACCCGCCCCAGACATTCGTCGACGACTTCGACGGCCTTGACAGTAGCCTTCAGGTCGCCGGTGTGTCCGACCATGTCCGGGTTGGCGTAGTTCATTATCACCACATCGTACTCACCGAACTTCTCCAGGAAGGTGTCCGTAACCTCACGTGCGCTCATCTCGGGACGGTGATCGTACGTGGCCACCTGCGGTGAGGGGATCAGAATCCGATCCTCACCCGGGTACGGCTGTTCGATACCGCAATTAAAGAAGAAGGTCACGTGCGCGTATTTCTCCGTCTCGGCCAAGCGCAACTGCCGGACGCCGTGTCGGCTTAGAACCTCACCCAGGGTGTTGGTAAGCTTCTCCGGGGCAAAGGCGACCGGGGCCTCAATGGCCTTTTCATACTCGGTAAAGCAGGTGAAGTAGACGGAAGGCGGCTCGGGCCCGCGGTTAAACCCGGCAAAGTCACGGTCCACAAAACTGTGCGTGATCTGGCGCGCCCGGTCCGGACGGAAGTTGAAGAAAACCACCCCGTCCCCTTCCTCAATCTGCGCTACCGGCTCTCCGTGGCGGACAATGATGCTCGGCTGGACGAACTCGTCGGTCTCTTCCCGCCGGTAGGCCTTTTCCACGGCGTCGCGCGCTGAATCGGCGGGTATTCCATCACTGTACACCAACGCTTTGTAGGCCCGCGCCGTCCGCTCCCAGCGCTTGTCCCGGTCCATGCCGTAGTAACGGCCCATCACCGTGGCCACGGCACCGATCTCCAGTGATTGCAGTTTGTCTTCCAAGGCATCGATATATTCCAAGGCATTAGCCGGTGGTACATCCCGCCCGTCCAGAAAGGGGTGGACATACACCCGTTTCACGCCTAGGCCTTTAACCATCTCCAGCAGCGCAAACAAGTGCTGAATGTGACTGTGCACCCCACCATCGGAGAGTAGCCCCATCAGGTGTAGGGCCTTTCCCTGATCGCGCACTCCGTTTATCGTATGAACCAAGACAGGGTTATTAAAGAAGGAACCGTTACGGATGTCGCGCGAAATTCGGGTGAGTTCCTGATAGACCACTCTTCCGGCCCCGAGGTTGAGATGACCCACTTCGGAGTTGCCCATCTGCCCCGGTGGCAGTCCTACCTCTTCACCAGAGGTGATCAACGTTGTCCGCGGATACTGATCCCAGAGTCTGTCCCAGTTCGGGGTGCGCGCGGTTGTGATCGCATTCCCCTCACCGCAACAGGCCAGCCCCCATCCGTCAAGCAAAACCAACACCAGCCGGGTTCTTGCCGGAGACTGCTTTTCCTGCATCGTACCCTCCAGGCGGTGCCAGGCACCAACTCATAAATTACTGCGGCGGATTTAGGGTTTCCACCGTGGCCTTGATGATACCCGCAAAGTCGGCTGTTTTGAGACTGGCCCCACCGACCAAAGCCCCATCAATGTCCGGTTGGGACATCAGTTCAGCGGCATTGCCGGGCTTAACACTTCCACCGTACTGAATGCGTACAGACGCCGCCGTCCCCCGATCATACAGTTCTCCGATCAGGCGGCGAATGAGGGCGTTTACTTCCTGGGCGTCACCGGGGCTTGCGGTCAGTCCGGTGCCGATCGCCCAAACCGGTTCGTAGGCCACCACCAGACCGGTGACCTCGTCCGCCGCCAGACCGGCCAGGCTACCATGAACCTGCCTTTCAATGACGGTCGCGGTCCGGCCGGTCTTTCTTTCATCTATCGATTCTCCCACACAGATAATCGGCACCAGGCCGTTATCCAGGGCCGCTCGGGCCTTCTTGGCGACGTTCGCGTCGGTTTCACCGAAGTACTGCCGGCGTTCGGAATGGCCGAGGATGACATAGGTGCAACCGCTCTCCCGGAGCATCTCCGCGGAAACCTCACCCGTGTAGGCACCCTCAGCGGCCCAGAACATGTTCTGAGCCCCCAGCCTAATGTTCGAACCCTCGAGGATCACCGACAATGGAAGCAGGGCCAGAAACGTCGGACAGACGAGGATTTCCACGCCTTGGACATCGGCAACCGCCTTTTTGAGTTCCTCAACGAAAGACACCGCCTCACGTGGTGTCTTGTACATTTTCCAGTTCCCCGCGATAATCGGAGTACGCATAAGACCCACTCTCCCTCTTTTCAACGGCCGCCGCCGCTATTATGTCCTAAATCACAACTGTTGTAATGATGTTCTCCTCTATCTTTCCGACGACTGACGACTGTCGACTAACGACTGTTAAGGGCTTCGACGCCTGGCAGTTTTTTTCCTTCCACCATTTTCAGCGAGGCACCCCCGCCTGTGGACAGATGAGTAACACGGTCGGCCAGTCCGGCCTGGTTGATAGCCCGGACGGTGTCGCCGCCACCGATGATGGTAACGCCGTCGCTTTCAGCTGTGGCTTCCGCCACGCCCTGTGTACCGGCGTCAAAACCAGATACCTCGAAGAGCCCCATCGGGCCGTTCCAGAAGACCGTCTTGGCTTCCCTGATCCTCTTCCCGAACAGTTCCACCGAACGGGGACCGATGTCCAGAGCCATCCAGCCCTCCGGTACGCTGTCCGTGTCCACGATTTCCCGCCGGTCGGCCTGATCCCGTGAGGGAGCCGCCACGAGATCCACCGGGAGCAGCAGATCCATCTTCTCCCGGGCCACCTTCTCCAGCAATCCACGGGCCACATCCAGCCGGTCGGTCTCGACCAGGGACTGAGCCATATCTTTGCCTTGGGCCGCCAAAAAGGTATTGGCCATGCCACCGCCGATGATCAGGCAGTCGGCCCGGGCCATCAATCGCTCCAGGACGCCGATCTTATCCGAGATCTTGGCACCCCCGACGATGGCCACAAACGGCGGTGCGGGTTCGGAAACCAGCATCCCCAAGGAGGTGAGTTCCTTTTCTAGCAAAAAACCGGCCACGGCCGGGATGTGCGCCGGGATGCCGGCAGTGGAAGCGTGGGCCCGGTGCGCGGTACCAAAGGCATCATTCACATACACGTCCGCCAGAGAGGCCATTGCCCCGGCAAATTCCGGATCGTTGACCTCTTCTTCGGGGTGGAAGCGCAGGTTCTCAAGTACGGTTACATCACCGTCCGACATCGCCCTGACGGAATCCTGCGCCGCCGGTCCCACACAGTCTCCGGCGAAGCCGACCTCCCGCCCCAGCAGAGCGGACAGTCTGCCGGCCACCGGCCGGAGAGAGAAACGGGGATCGGGTTTACCCTTGGGCCTTCCCAGGTGCGAAGCCAGGATCACACGTGCACCACGGTCGATGAGATAGCCGATGGTCGGGAGGGCGGCTCGGATGCGCGTATCATCAGCCACTTCCCCCTCTTCATTAAAAGGAACATTGAAGTCCACACGTACGAACACGCGCTTACCCTGAACATCAATGTCCCGCAAGGTCATTTTCTCCATAGGTTCTTCCCCCCAACTCTTGGTGTGAGTATAAGGTTAGCATTCTCTACGGAATCTACAAAAATGCTCCAGGCTCCAAAGAACGATCATCACAGACGTAGACCGGAAAGCCTGGTGTGTAGTATTCCGGACCGACCTCCATTTTAGTAGCCCCTGGAAGCAATGTACAGAGCCAGGTCTACCACCCGGTTCGAGTAACCCCATTCGTTATCGTACCAAGCCAGCACTTTGGCCATAGTGTCCTGGATCACTGCCGTCGAGAGGCCGTCTACCGTGGCCGAGTGCGCATTCGAGTTGTAATCCGTAGAGACCAGCGGCAGGTCGCTGTAATCCAGGATACCCTTGAATTCGGTGCTGGACGCCGCGTCTTTAAAGTCTTGGTTTAGCTGAGCGGGTGTAACCTTCTGTTCCAGATCTACCACTAAGTCGATCAGAGAGACGTTGGGTACCGGCACGCGGACACAGAAGCCAGTCAGTCGGCCGGCCAGTTCCGGAAACACCAGGCCCACGGCAGCAGCGGCACCGGTTGTGGTCGGAATCATGGAGACGGCAGCCGCACGCCCCCGGCGCGGATCCTTATAGGGCATATCCAGTAGCTGCTGGCCGTTAGTGTAAGCGTGAACCGTATTCATAAAGCCCCGGATGATGCCGTATTTGCGGTGCAGGATCTTGGCAACAGGGGCGAGGCAGTTAGTGGTGCAGGAGGCATTGGACAGAATGCGGTGTTTGGCAGGATCGTAATTTTCCTGATTAACGCCCATAACCACCATGAGATCGGCGTTTTTACTGGGTGCGGAGATGATCACCTTCTTGGCCCCGCTCTCCAGGTGCAGGGCCGCACGCGTGGCATCGGTAAAGGCCCCGGTCGATTCCACCACGACGTCTGCGCCTAAGTCCCCCCAGGGGATGAGTGTGGGATCCTTTTCGGCGAAGACCCTGAAGGTCTGCCCGCCGGCCGTGAGACTGTCTCCGATCCCGGACACCTCGCCAGAGAAACAACCGTGCACGGAATCATATTTAAAGCTGTGTGCCAGGCGGCTGGTGTAGTCTTCCGTCACCGCCAGCCGGCGGGACTTGTGGTTGACGGCCACCACCTCTACGTCCGTCCTGGAAAGCGCAGCTCTCAGCACCAACCCGCCAATACGACCGAAACCGTTGATACCCAGCCGAACCGCCATGAGTCCCCCACTCCCTTTTCTGTATTACTCGGAACGTGATTTGAAAGATAACCGGCAGTTAATCATTCAACTGGAATAGGTTCATTAAACAGGAATTAGGTACGTCATTGCTCCAATCCTAACACATAATGACCCCGAACTGAAGCATTTGTATACATAATACGCTGCCTAATACACCTTATTCGTTCTCCCCTGACAATAGTTTCCGGGCCATTAACTCCAGTTTACGCAGGCGGTGATTTACACACGATTTGCTTAAGGGAGGATTGCTCAGCTCCCCCAGTTCGCGCAGGCTGACATCAGGATGCGCAAGCCGGAGCTCGGCCAGTTGCCTAAGCGGCGGAGACAGCCGGTGCATACCGATATGCTCGCGAAGCAGGCGGATCAGTTTCTCCTGACGTACACCGGCCCGTACCGTCTTGTTTAGGTTGGCGGTATCACAGTTAACCAAACGGTTTACTTGGTTGCGCATCTCTTTGAAGATACGGGTGTTCTCAAAATCCAGCAGCGCTGCGTGGGCACCCATCAAGTTCAGGCAGTCGACGATCTGATTACTGTCCTTGATATAAACCACCCATTTCCGCTTACGGGTGGAAACCCGGGCATCCAGACCTTGGCGCTGCATTAGTTCAGCGATATTTAGGGCATCGGTCTCGTTGTCGAGGAGGATTTCCAGGTGGTAATCGGATTGGGGACTGGATACGGAACCACGAGCCAGAAAGGTGCCGCGCAGATAGGAACGGCGGCAACAATCGCGGCTTAGGAGCCTTTTGTAGTTGCCGGTCTTAACCTCTCCGGCACTGACCGATAAACCGAGCTTTGGAAGTGCCGGGATCAGATTCATCCCGTCCTCAACCTGTACAAGGTAGCGGTTGTTCTTGCGCAGCCGGGCCTTCCGGCGACCGGAAACACGCGCCGGCAACTCCAAGGTTTCCTTCAGGCCCTTGAATACCTTCCGTGCCACGGCCGCATTCTCGGTACTCACGTTCAGTACCGGACGTCTGTGGGCCACTCCGATGCCGGTTACCTCGCCGTTAAACCGGACCAGGGCGGCCAGTTCAGCGACACGGCAACAGAAGCGCTCCTCGATACGGGCCAGTTCGTTCTTGGCTTGAACCGAAAAGGACAGCGGAATCAGCCCCCCCCTTTCAAGGACTTCGTTGAGCATTATTATAGCATACGACCTTGAATAATGACCTTTATTATTTTGATAGAGCGCAAAAATAATGCACAATCTCAGTTGTGCTGGTTATTTAAAAGCTTATCCTGGCCTATTGTGCTATACCAATGATTCTTCTCCGTTACTACCGGTCAATGTCCCGGTGCCTTACAGCCACCCGAAAATCAGCCTCTGAGAGGTGCTGACCCAGGAAATTGGCTAGGGCCACCGAACGGTGGCAGCCCCCCGTGCAGCCGACAGCAACTGTGAGTGTGGTTTTCCCTTCGTTCATGTAGTGGGGGATCAAAAACTCCAGCATCTCGACCATGCGCTGGTTGAACTCTCCGGTGACCGGAGAGGCGAACACGTAGTCCCGGACCCGCTCATCGTGGCCCGTTAAGGGTCTCAGCTCCGGTACGTAATGCGGGTTCGGCAGGAAGCGCACATCCATAACCAGATCCGCATCGAGGGGAATGCCGTATTTGAACCCGAAGGACACAATGGTAATCGCTAAGCGGTTCTGACCGCCCTCGTCCCCGTACAGGTTACCGATCTCCTGCTTCAACTGGTTGACCGTCAGGTTCGAGGTGTCGATGACCTTGTTAGCCAATCCGCGCAGTTCCATCATCTGGCGCCGCTCTTCGGCGATGCCTTCCACGATCTCGCCGGACGGACTGAGCGGGTGCGGACGGCGGGTCTCCTTGAAACGGCGGACCAGAGTCTCGTTGGTCGCCTCCAAGTACAAAATCTCGTACTTTAGCCCCTGATTGCACAGTCCCGCCAGGACATCGGCCAGTCCGGAGAAGAACTGGCCGCCCCGAATATCAATCACCAGGCCAATACGTCGGATCTGGCCACGGGTTTGAGCGCACAGCTCGGCAAACTTCGGAATCAGTTCGGGCGGCAGGTTGTCCACGCAGAAGAATCCGAGGTCCTCAAGACAGCGCATGGCGAGGCTCTTGCCGGCACCTGAAAGTCCGGTGACAATGACCAGCCTGTTGTCCATCCTTCTCCCTCCCATAAGAGAAGTGTGAGGTGAGATATTCCCACTTCCAACATCTAATCTCCCACTTCCAACATCTAATCTCCCACTTCTCAGATCCGGGCCAGTTCTCCTTTGAGATAATCTATCACCTTTACCGGTCCGGGATCTACCCCGTAGAGCGCAGCCAGGTAGATACTCGCGTAGTCACCAATGTAGATCAGAGAATAAAGTCGCGCCAGTTCCGTCGTTCCGGACGAGTCAATCTCGGTAATGCCTCCCACCTTCTTCACCATCCCCCCGGTGATCTTCATCCGTGCTTTCACCCGCGGGTGATCACCTTCGTTCCGCAGAAAAACCAACCAGAGCTTCTGCAGCAGAGATTCCGGAACCTCAAAACCGACCACCTCGTTATGGTTCAGTTCGGGGAAGACATTCCAGTAGGCCGGGGCCTTGGCGTTTTCGTTGACCTGACCCTTCCAGCGCTGTGCGACTACCTCGGTGGTACCGGACGCGGCCCAGATTACGGGGATGCGGTTCTGCAGCTTAAGAGCCGTCTGCTTGGCCGGATTGTTCTCTACGGGTGTCTCGGGACGGTACTTTTCACGGAGTTCTTTAAGGTGTCTAACCAGGCCTTCAATCTCCGTGGAGAGGTCTGACAACAAGCCCAGCTTCTCCAACGCAACCAGCATCGGAATGAAAAGGTAACCGCTGGCTGATCGCGGGGATATCCCACCCGGAATCTTAACCAGGGGTACCCCGTCCTCTAAAGCCATCGCGGCCAGTTTTCCGCCCGTGGTTACCACAATGATAAAGGCCTTGCGTTCACGCGCCTGCCGGTAAGCACTAAGCGTCTCCTCGGTGTTTCCCGAATAACTCACGGCAAACACCAGCGTCTTTTTATTAATAAAGGCGGGCAACGTATAGTCGCGGTTTACCACCACCGGTATTCGGACCTTGTTTCCTACAAACACTCGAAGTAGATCACCACCGATGGCAGAGCCCCCGAGTCCGGTGACCACGATCTGTTCCGGGCGGAAATCGGTCGGGAGCAACGCCGCCCGGGCTAGAGTAAAAGCCTGAGCACACTGTTCCGGCAGCCCCCAGGCAGCGTCGAACATACCCATTGTATCAAGCTGTTTCAGTTCCTGAACGGCATCCAGGTTTACACCGGCCACAAAAATCTCCTCCTAAATGATTTCTCGAATAATCTGTTTGGATCATATAGACTTCGTAAATGGGAGGCCTCACTTCTCAATTGGTTCCGGTCCGGCTTCCAGGACATCCTCCACGTAGGCGCGAAGAACCTCCGCCACTCCCCAGGCCTGTGCGAAACACCCCCGTGGGGTCACCGGATCGTTGCCGTCGAAAATCTCTGAAATGAATCCCACCCCGTGGTCGCGCAGGTGATCACGGAAGGGGTTGATGAAGCTGGCCGCCTGGCGCCTGCTGTCCGGCGAATAATCGTACGTCTTCCGGTAGGCGGTAATGAAGGGTCCCATCAGCCAGCTCCAGGTTGTTCCCTGGTGGTAGCCCCCGTCCCGCTGCACCCGGTCTCCGATATACACCCCGGAGTACACCGGATCGTCAGGGCTGAGGCTCCTGATCCCGTAGGTAGCGTACAGCTTCTGCCACACACGGTGGACAACCCGCTTACTCTGCTCCTTGCTGAGCATGCTGTACGGGAGGCTCACGGCCAGAAGCTGGTTGGGCCGTAGCCGACAGTCCCGCTCCTGCTCGCTGACCACGACGTCACAGAAGTGACCCTCACGCTCATTCCAGAATAGTCGCTGGAAACTCTCCCTGGTTCTTTCCGGAAGGCCGGGATAGGGGAACTGTTCACCGTACTGGCGACAGAGCAGTTCCAGGACGTTCAAGGCATTGTACCAGAGGGCGTTAATCTCCACGGCCTTGCCGTGCCTGGGCGTGACCACCCACCCGTCCACCTTGGCGTCCATCCAGGTGAGCTGGATGTCCGGTGATCCGGCGGTGATCAGTCCGTCCTCATCCGTCCGGATCTCGTAGTCGGTGCCGGTGCGATAGGACTCCGCAATCTCCTTCAACACCGGGAAGATGATCTCCTGTATGAACTTGAAATCTTTGGTATATTGCAGAAACTTGTACACCGCCTGGAAATACCAGAGCGAAGCGTCCACGGTGTTGTATAGGGCGTCCTTGGCGCCGATCTTAAAGGCATTCGGGATGAGACCGTGGCGGCACTGGCGGGCGAAGGTAAACAGGATCTCCCGGGCGTCGTCAAATCGGCCCGTAACCAGGGTCAGTCCCGGCAGGGCGATCATGGTGTCCCGGCCCCAGTCGGTGAACCAGGGGTACCCGGCGATCACCGTCTTGGTGCCGGTAGCGCGCCGCTCAACAATAAAGGCATCGGCGGCCCGCACCAGGGTCCGTACCATCGGATCGTCGTAGCCCGCGCTGTCGACCAACAACTCGATTCGTTCCCGCTCCCGGCTCAGGAGGGCTTCGCCGTCTAAATCCTCGAAGTCGGGATCAACCGTGGCAATCAAGGCAAAGGTCCGGGACTCGCCCGGTCCGATTTCCACCTCAAACCGACCCGGGATATAGTTGTCCTCAAAGCAGGGTTCCCCGCGTTCCCGTTCCGCAGCGTAGGCAATGCCCCTAAACCATTGACCACCCGGCAGGTAGCGTCCCGAACCGCACAGCAGGCGCAGGGGAGGGAGGTCTTCACGGGCCTTAAGCGATACCCCGCGGGGGATGACGCGCTGCTGGAAGTCGAGTTGACCCTCGGCGGTCATATAGTGATACCCCCGGCAATTAACCAGCGGCGTAATCTGCAGTACCGCCGGTTCCAGGCCGTTATCCACCTGGTACAGAATCACCGTGGTGTTTTGACCGTAACACATGAACACCGTTTTGCGCACAGCGGTGTCGCCGAAGCTATAGATGAAGGTCGGAAAAGGTTCGAAGCGAACCTGCTGCAGGTGGATGAAGCCGGAGTCCGTAACCCCGTATCCGGTTTCGTTCGCGGCTAGGTTGTAGGTCACCCCACCTGCGGAGTAGCGTTCGTCCAGCTTGGCCAGTTGTACTACGCGCCAGCCGGGCGGGTTGTGGGCGGCGACCAGCAGTCCATGGTACTTACGCGTGTTCGCGTTGATCAAGGTGCTCGCGCCGTAACCACCGATACCGTTGGTTACCAGCCATTCACGCTCGATACCATGTCGGAATGTGCGCCAGCTTTGTTTTCCGAAATGCAACGGGGTGACCCCCTTCAGGCCCAAAAACTTTCAGATTAGAGAATCCCCGACTATCAGGTTGCCCCGATCCCGGTTGGTTTACCTATCGCAAGAGCGAGTGCGCCCATCAGACCCATCCGTTCGCCCAGCTCGGCGGGAACCAGACGGGCTGAAGCATAGGCTTCTTTCAAAGCATAGTTTCTGGTTTCCCCGCGAACGAGGTCTAGGATCAGCGGTCCCGACTCCATTACGCCCCCGCCCAACACCACCAGGGAAGGATTGAGGAGGTTCAGAATATTGGCGATACCGATGCCCAAGTAGCGGGCGGCCGTCTGAATAAGGTGGAGGGCCTCGGCGTCACCCCCGGCGGCCGCGTCAAAAACGGTCACGGCAGTGACCTCATCCGGTGCTTCGGCGGTCCGGACGAGGATTCCCCGCCCCCCGCCGGACGCAATCAGGGTCTGGGCCTGGCGGGCGATGGCACTTCCGGAGGCCAATGTCTCCAGACAACCGCGGCTGCCGCAGGAGCAGGGTGGCCCGTCCGGATCGACCACGGTGTGCCCGATCTCACCGGCCGCGAAACCGGCACCCCGATAGAGGCTGTTGTTCAGGATCAATCCACCGCCGATACCGGTACTGACTGTAATGAACACCAGGTCGCTTGCCCCGCGTCCGGCACCGAAACGGTGCTCACCCAGGGCAGCAAGGTTGGCATCGTTATCGACCAGTACCGGCAGGTGTAACAGTTTTTCCAGATCGCTACCCAGGGGAGCATTCTCCCAGCCCAGATTCGGAGCCTGGTGCACCACGCCGGTCTCCGAATTGAGCGGGCCGGGGGCTCCGACCCCTATGGCGGAGACCTCGGTTACAGGCACATCGGCCTGGTTACAGACTTCCTCAATGGTGGATGCTATGCGCCTAATCACAGCGATATAACCATTCTCCGCGGCGGTGGGAACCTTGATCTCGCTGAGTATCCGACCCTGAGCGTCGGCCAGCCCGGTATAGATCTTGGTCCCGCCAAGGTCAACCCCAACATAGTAAGCCAAAGCATCACACCTCCTTTGCTCACCCCAAAATAAACCGCTCGATGGTATCCGCCACGCCGTCCTCATAGTTGGCTGGGGCCACGTGGTCGGCGAAGGCCTTCACCGGCTCCGGCGCATTACCCATCATTACGCCTAGGCCAGCCCACTCCACCATGTCAATATCATTGTAGTTGTCCCCGATGGCCAGCACTTCCTCGCGCCTGAAGCCGTAATGTCCGGCTAGCCACTCGAGGGCTAGGCCCTTGGTTGCCGTCGGGTGCGAAAACTCCAGGAACTGCGGTTTCGATTTTGTTAGGTGCACAATCCGGCTCAGAATCGGGAAGGTCTCACCGAGCAGGCGGTCGATATCCGGGGGTTCTGCAATCGCCACCAGCTTGGTGGGGGCGCGGTCGCCCAGGAAGGAGATCAGATTTCCCACGGGAAAGGCATCCACCCCGGAAAGGGCGGCGTAGCGCCGACCGTACACGGTCAGCTGCTCCATGTAGAGTTTGTCGTTCAGGTAGAGGTTTATGTGGTGTTTGTCCGGTTTGATGAAGGTAATTACGGAATGAGCCACCTCGGAAGGAAGCGGCCGGTGGATCAGGTACTCTCCGGTCTGGGGTTGGGCGATAAGCGCCCCCTGGTAAGCAATGATCGGCATCGTGATGTTTAGTAGCTGGGCAATCGGCTGGGCGGAACGGAACATCCGTCCGGTAGCCAGGGTCACGGCTACTCCGGCCTGCTGGGCGGCTCTGATGGCCTCCCGGTTGCGGGGCGTAATCCCGAGTTGGTTGTTAAAAAGCGTATCATCCAGGTCAATGGCCAGCAAGCGGTATGGCGGCAAGCCCGTCCCCTCCCCTTACCCTGTTTCCGCCAATTATACCACGCTTCCCACGTACGGGGTGAGTCAGGGCACGGTCCCCTGACTTGATATAAGGTTTTTCATAGAAAAAACCAAAAACTAATTAGTACTTCAGGCACGGAGCCGGGACCCGTATCGGGTAATACTTCCAGTTCCCGGCCCTTCTCCATGGTCACCACCTGCTGGATAGTCCGCAACAACTCCTGCCTACGAGCGGCATCTATTTCGCTGGTGAAAATATCCTGCAAATTCCAGGACAACGCCATTTAGCACACGATAGCCCGAGGAAATAACAAGCAAGATGTCTTTCTATCCGTGGACGCTGGTATGCCTGACCAACCTGTAAAGGGTGCCACAACCAAAAGCGTGGAGACTATCCTCGACCGCCTGCTCTCCATCGTTGCCCAATTGTTAACCTTTCTCTAAGTGCGCAACTAAAGTCAACAAAGATTCGGCACGTTGTCCAGGTGCGCCGCCTCTTCATTTACTACGCGACTACGCGAGGGTCCTACGCGAGGGTCGGTTACAAGATGTCCCAGATAGGTCCGTATGTGGGTAGGTCAAATACGTTGGTAAGCGAACCGGTTGAACACGTAACCGGAAACTGCTTGATGGAAAGAGTAATTGGACCCATTTAGGTCAAACAAGTATTGGATGAAGCTGACAGTTCGGCGACCGTGAGCCATTCAAGGCTTTCTAAAAGCTAAATCCGAAAATCCGAGGGCCTGACCCCCCGGAAGACGGGCCCGCTGTACCGCTTCCGGCACTACATTGCCCGACCCCGCCGCCTCGACCGTCACCGGCACAACCGGCTTTTGCAGTTCCTCCCCATATAACAAATTCTACATTTTCTTTAACCGCCAATACCCCAGCAAGAAAAGAGCCAGGGCCCACCCTCCCACCAGGACCGCCTGCCCAGTGTCCGCCCAGGCTGTTGTCAGCGTGGAGCGCAGCAGTTGGGTGGCTGGAGTAAGGGGAGAAAGCCAGACCAAGTGCTGCAAGAACACCGGCAGCCGCTCCACCGGGATTAGAGTACCGCTTAAAAAGGTCATGGGCACCAGGATGAACTCGTTAACCAGGGACTGGTCGTCAAAAGAACGCAGCCACAGGCCGATGAGCACGCCCAGGGCGCCGAAACAGAGGGATGCCAGCAGCATCGCCAGGAAAAAAGCACAGTTAAGACTCAATGTGGGCATGAGCAGGAACACCAGCACCAGTACGATTAAACCGGCCAGCAGGCCTCGTATGGCACCGGTCAGAGCGTAACCCAGACACAGGGAAAGCTCGCCTACCGGGGCAAGGCGGTAGGCATCGAAACTCTTAAAGTGGAGGCGTTTATAGAACATGCGTACCATAACTGAAGTCACCCCGCTGTTGAACAGGGCCAGGGCCACCACGCCCGGCACTAAAAAGTCCAGATAACTCATGCCGCCCGGCATGAGCATCTGTAACCGCTGCCCCGCCCCGAAACCAAATGAGAGCAGAAAGATCAGGGGGGATAGCATGTAAGTGGCCAGATAAAGCCAGAACTTACTCCGCCAGTAGATCATTTCTTCCCAAATAATAGGATACCAGGAGGGCGGAAAAAAAGCGACCTTTGCCAAACCACCGGTTTGAGTGTAATGTAAAGGGCCTGGAGCAACACCATCCCCTCCACTGGTTGCCGACACACCCATGCCCTCGACAAAACGCCCCGGGGAACTGGAATTTACTTCTCTCCGTTCGGCCAAAGACAACCCACCCTTTCCATGATACACGTCCCATTTTATGTCACTGCATTAGTCTTCCCGCCTCAGCTTCAACAAAAAGTAAGCTAGGAGGTACAGGGCGATAAGCCAGCCCAGACTCTGTAAAAACCAGCCCAGGTGGCCGGCGCCGGTCAGGGCGAGAGCGCGCAGGTTGTAGACAGACGCCGTTAGGGGCAGGCCCCAGCTTAAGCTTGCCAGTGGCCCGGGCAATTGCTCCACCGGGAAAAAGGTACCGCAGAAAAAGGTCATTGGGAACACGATCAGGCTGGTAAACATCAATGTATCTTTATCGCCCCCGGCAACCATAGCCACGGCAACGGCCAGGCAGGCAAAGGTAAGGCAGACGACAAACAACTGGACGAAGAAAAGTGGCGGCATAAAAAAACCATGTACGAAAAAATGCGCAGCCAGAAACACAAGCAGGGCCAGGACAAAACCCTTAGCCGCAGCTCCCAGCACTTGCCCGATTAATAGGGAGGCGTTGGAAATGGGAGCCAGCAGGTACTCGTCCAGCACCCGGAAATAAGTACGCCTCAGGGTAAACCAGTTCACCAGGTCGGAATAGCCGGCCGACACCGCCGCCATCACCACCATGCCGGGAGCCAGAAACCCCAGGTAACTGTCCGTAGCCGTAGCCGCGGGGTCACCCAGGTTCCAGGCAAATATGGCCAGAAAAATCAGCGGGCGGTTGATGCCGCCGATGAAAAAGCGCCACCAGCGCCGCCGCCAGACCAGGCCCATGGCCAGCACGATGGGCAACCAGTCCAGGCAGCTTCCGGCCATGCGCCGGGCAGCAGAGATCCCTGCCGGGCCGGCACCGATAGTTTCTAGTTTACTTTGCGGCCAGTTCTCTTGCTTCACGCCCAGTCAACTCCACGAAAACATCCTCTAAATTGGTACGCCGCACCACTGTGTCGCAGTCTTTTTCCTGGGCATAATCCCGTGCCTCGCTGCGGCTGTGGAAGAAGCACCGCTCAGTGCCCTGCTTGTTCAAAAACTCCACACAGTACTTGCCCAGACTTTCCTTAAGCTCAGCCGGGGTACCTAGGGCGATGAGCCGGCCGTGGTCGATAATGCCCACCCGGTGACAAAGGCTGTCCGCTTCTTCAATATAATGAGTGGTCAGCAGTACCGTCATCCCGTCCCGGTTCATCAACTGGATTAAATCCCATATTTTTCGGCGGGTCTGAGGGTCCAGGCCGATGGTCGGTTCGTCCAGAAAGAGCACAGGCGGATGGTGCACCAGCGCCCGGGC
>Ga0180017_100414_pt1 | contig 14957 bp, 15 predicted proteins | sample KR46_S_MetaG_FD_129674 | JGI IMG/M metagenome (GOLD analysis project Ga0180017, IMG submission 129674) | Groundwater microbial communities from the Olkiluoto Island deep subsurface site, Finland - KR46_S_MetaG | ecosystem: Environmental > Aquatic > Deep subsurface > Groundwater | place: Finland...
AGGGCTATCTTTTCAACCGGCCCCTTTTTCTTACTGCTTGCCATTGTATAACTCCTTGCCGGCTTTCGCCAGTACCGCTCTTCCCAAGAAAGAAGAGAAAAAAGCCCTCGATCGGATTTGAACCGATGACCCCCACCTTACCATGGTGGTGCTCTACCTACTGAGCTATGAGGGCTTATAATAAAATGGTGGGAGAAGATGGATTCGAACCATCGTAGACGTTGTCAACGGATTTACAGTCCGCCCCCTTTAGCCACTCGGGCATTCTCCCACGTGCTTATTAATTCAGCTTCTCTATAATAGTTTGTTTTTGCTTTTTTGTCAACTGTTTTTTTATGTTTTTTTGCCAATTTTTTTCCGAATCCGTTGTAGGGCATTGTCCACCGATTTATTGCTGCATTCCAAAACCCCAGAAATCTCGTAGTAGGAGGCTCCCTGAATATAGTAGGCGAGGACTTTTTTTTCAAAGCTGGACAATTCCCGTTTAACATCAATCATCAATTGTTCCAATTCTTCTGCTTTGATTAATTCCACCCCCGGCTCCACGCTTTTTTTCGCGGCCAGCCGATCAATAATGATATGCTGAGGTTCTTCTTCTGATACCGCCGCATAAATTGACACCGAATTATTCAGCGGCATATGTTTCTGGCGGTTAGCTGAACTGATGGCGGTTTGGATTTGACGCTCAATACAGAGATTGGCAAAGGTTGAAAACTGCGCTTCCCGGTCGGGGCGAAAATTCCAAATGGCTTTTAGTAAACCGATCATCCCCTCCTGAATCAGGTCTTCATTATCTCCGCCGACCAGATAATAGGATCGCGCCCGGATCAGCACATTTTTTCGATACTTCTCCAGCAAGAATTCTTCGGCGGCCTTGTCACCTTGCTGGGCTATTTTCACAATTTCTGTTTCTGATTGTTTATCCTTGCCAGTCTTTATCATTTTACCCTCGCATTATTCCTTAACGCGCATTTTGTTAAATTGATCCAGAGTATCCGCATCCATAAAATCACTAAGCTTAAGCCCTTGTTTTTGACCATTTTTCTTCTTATCATCACGAAATTTTTTCAACACTGCATCCATATCCTGGATCAGCTCGCGCACCGGAACCCGTTCTGCCCCACTGGCCATGACCATCTGCTGCAAGGTAAAATCTGACGTCACCACCTGAACATTGTAAGCCTTTGGCAGGCTATAAACCAGTTTTTCAATATAGCTATCGGCGGTTTTGTTTTTCTTGGTAAAAACTACCTTGATTCGCCCCACCAGCTCTTCCCGTTTTTCCAGTGATTGCTGCTGATAGGCATCGAAAACAAGGATGGTTTCCCATCCTTTGAATCCGCTATAGCCATTTAAATCATTGATCAGCTTTATCCGCGCCTCTTCTAGCTGAATTTCGGAAAGGCGCTTTAAATCCTCTGAACCGTGGATGACATTATAACCATCCACAATTAATATAGTTTTCATTGAAAGCGCTGTTTGGCAGCCTCTGCAAAAATAATCGCTGCAGCGGCCGAAGCATTAAAGGATTCGATCTCACCATGAACGGGAATAGAAACCGAAAAATCGCATTGTTTTTTAACTTTTTCGCTGATTCCAGTGCCCTCATTGCCGATGACAATCGCCAACGATCCCTTATAGTCCGCTTTATAATAGGGATTGCCTTTGATATCGGTGGACATGATCCAGAACCCTTTTTTCTTGAGTTCATCAATCGTCTGACTGAGATTGGTCACCTTAACAATTGGGGTATGCGATACCGCTCCTGAAGAAGCCTTCACCGAAACAGCCGTTAAGGAAGCCGAGCGACGATTCGGAATGATCACACCGTCCGCCCCACAAATATTGGCACTTCGGATAATCGCCCCCAGATTATGCGGATCGGTTAGATGATCCAAAATAACAATAAAGGGGTCTCGCCCCTTGGCTTTAGCATGACTTAAGATATCTTGCAGGTTACTATAGGGGAATGGTGCCATCAGTGCGACAATTCCCTGATGAACCTGACCATCGGCCAGATACTCCAGTCTTGCTTTTTCGACGGAATGAATAATGATATTCTGTTTTTTTGCCGCGTCGGTAATTTTTTTAAGGACATGATCGGTGTTATCTTTTAAGATCAACAGCTTATCAATTTCCTGACCAGAACGGAGCGCTTCCATGACCGGGTTTTTTCCGACAATTATAAATGTTTCTTCGGTAATGCCATCATCTTCGCGATTAAAACCATCATGTTTGCGGGGCGATTTCCGATCGTCAAAACGACGCGGTCCGCGATCCTCTTTAGGCCCTCGATTGTCAAATTTCCGGGGATTTTTGTCATCCTTGGTAGCACGTTCTTCATATTTATGACTGCTTTTGCCAGTCTTCGGTCCCCGTTCATCAGCATTTTTTGCTTTCTTGTCGCCTTTTGTAGAATATTTAGATTCGCTGCCTTTGGCTGCCTGATCATTTTGTTTCACTCTTGGCTTATCACTGGTCTTACTGCTATTCGATCGACTATTTGATACTCGTTTCATTTTTTCACCTATTCTTTTATTTTTTTTCGATTTATTTCTTGATAAATCGATTCCGGCATTGTGTTGCTATATTATGTTGAATTAAAGCATGTTGCAAATTAAACGGGGATTGCGCAGTGTCCGGGCGTGGGTCTGCCCCCTTGGTCATCATGGATCACCGCCTAATAAAATATAATACAGTTTAAAACTATTATTCGTTTGGTTGAGTTGTATTGGTCGAGATTTCTGCATCTTCTTCTGGTTTTCGTTTGCGCGGTGGCAACGGCCCATAGTATTGGTAATAATGGGTCTTGATATCGCCATTATACAGTTTTCTGTTTTTGGTTGAAGCTTCGCCAAAGAATTTCTCAAACTTTTCATAACCCGTAATAATAAAATAGGACCAATCCTCAAGACTTCGAAAGACCTTGCCCATATCGCGATACAGGCGCTGGATTTCTTTTTCTTCACCGATCCGCTCGCCATAAGGTGGGTTGGTGATAATCACCCCATATTTTTTCTTGGTGGAAATGGATTGGACCGCTAATTTTTGAAAAGCAACCAAATCTGCTACCCCGGCCAGTTCAGCATTGGTTCGTGCCTGTTTTAAGGCATCGGCATCACAGTCAGATCCCAACAGCAAAAATTCCTTGTCGTTGATGGCATCCCGGGCTTCTTGTCGGGCCTGTTCCCACAGCTCAGCCGGAATGGCATCCCAGGTTTCGGAAACAAAATCCCGCTTCAGACCTGGGGCAATATTTTTGCCAATTAAGGCCGCTTCAATGACGATCGTTCCCGATCCGCACAGGGGATCAAGAAAAACCCGATCCGGCCGCCACCGCGATAGATAAACCAGGGCTGCTGAGATGGTTTCTTTGAGCGGCGCTTCATTGCCATATTGGCGGTAACCACGCTTGTTAAGACCAGACCCGCTGGTGTCGATGGAAAGGGTCACCTCGTCCTTGAGAATTTGGATATGAATGGGATACTTGCCACCATTCTCATCAAACCATTCGACATGGTATTTTGATTTCAGTCGTTCTACCACCGCTTTTTTGACGATCCGCTGTCCATCGGACTTACTAAAGAGGGTTGATTTGACGCTGGTTATTTTAGCCGCCGGAAATTCTCCATCAACGGGAATCCAGTCTTCCCAGGGTAAGGCCTTCGTTTTCTCAAACAATTCATCAAAGGTTTCGGCCTTAAATCGGCCAATCTCGAGCAGCACCCGATCGGCGCAGCGCAGCCACAGGTTTGAGCGGGGAATCGCTTCTAGTGTGCCGGCATAACGGATTTTTCCGTTCTCAACCTCCGTTACCTCGTACCCTAGTTTTTTTATTTCGTCCTTTACCACACTTTCGATTCCAAAAGCAACCGTGGCAATTAAATTTATTTTTTTCGGCATTCATTTTTCCTTTATCTTTATTTTTTGATCGTTATTTTGATCCTATTTTCAACTATCAATATTACATTATAGCATAAGATTTCAATTTAGTCTTAATAATTTGCATCACAACCAAAAAATAAAAAACCGATATGACCATCGCACACCGGTTTTTTGTATGAAAATTTATTTTTCTAAAATTTCTTTATTTCTTCATCTCGGCCGAAGACCAGAAATCCTTGATATTGTCCCTTATCCCAGGCGGTAATCTGTTTGCCAAATTTTTTCTTCATCGCCACCAGATTAACTCGGTAGCCTTTGTCCCGCCAGCGGTCAGCTGCACCAATAACATCTACCATGCTATTGGTTTGCGGGTCGTAAAAGATAATTATTGCCGGCTCGATTTGTCGGGCATCTTTTTGTTCTTCCATCAGAATGGTAATGATCCGCTCAAAGCCAATCGAAAAACCAACTGCCGGTACCGAAACCTTGTTGTATTTCCCGATCATATTGTCATAACGGCCGCCGCCAGCAATCGAATAACCATAGGGGCCATAGCTGACTTCAAAGATCAGACCAGTATAATAGCCCATCCCACGGATCAGCGAAAAATCAAAAACAATTTTAAATTGATCCTTGGCGAGTATTTTGACGGTATTGATCAGCTCGGTTAATTCGCTAATTGCAGCGGTATCTTCGACCCACTGGGCTAAATTGTCCAGTTCGATACCCGTCACACAGGCCATCAGCGTATCGACTTGTTCCTGCTGGTGACCCTTTTCGATCAATTCACTGCTTACCCCAGCTGCTCCGATCTTGTCCATCTTATCCAGTGCAATACAGACTGTCCCGACCTGATCGGCCGCAAACCCGGCTTTTATAATGACTTCACTGAGTAGCTGGCGATGATTCACTTTAATGGTGAAGCCGGCAAATCCCATCGCCAGCAGCGCTTTGGCGGTGGTATCGATCAGCTCAATCTCGGCCGCAACGGTGGGATCACCGATAATATCGATATCACATTGTTTAAATGCCCGGAATCGTCCTTTCTGTGGTCGTTCTGCCCGAAAGACATTACCAATCTGAATGGCCTTAAAGGGGGTTTCCAGGACTTCCTGATTATTTGAATAAAACCGACTCAGCGGCAAGGTCAGATCGAATCGCAAGCCCATGTCACAAAGATCTAAAACGCTGGCCTCCGGATTAAAGTTAAGCTTTTCGCCCCGTTTCAAAATGGTAAAAAGCATCTTTAAGTTCTCGCCCCCGTCACTGCCCAAAAGCAATTCCAGGTTTTCCATGACTGGGGTCTCAATCCGACTAAAGCCATGGGCGCGGTAAACTGCCAATATCTGTTGTTCCAGGCGATCCCGAATCTTTGCTTCCTCGGGCAAAATATCCCGGGTACCTCTTACTGGTTTTGAACTGATCATCTGGTCACCTTCTATACTAGATTAATTTGTTTAAATGCTTTTTTGCCCTTTTTCAGAACAATTTTTCCGTCTGCAAAATCTGCCAGCGTCACCAGCAGCTTAAAATCTGTTACTTTTTCGCCATTTAGCAGAACCCCACCCTGTTCGATTAAGCGACGACCTTCACTGCGGCTGGCAATCAGTTTGGCCACTTCCAGTAAGGCAAGAATATCGATGCCCGCTCCCAGCTCAGCCTTTGATAGTTCTACACTAGGAATCTCGGCCTCACCCTGATCTCCGGCAAAAAGTTTTCGGGCGACATTTTGCGCTTCCTGAGCCGCTTCAGAGCCGTGAATAATCTCGGTAACTGTATAGGCCAGGATTTCCTTGGCCTGGTTGATTTCAGCGTCTTTAAGTGCGCCTAAACGACGCACCTCATCCATCGGAATAAAGGTCAGCAGTGCCAGACATTTTTCGACATCGGCATCAGCAATGTTTCGCCAGTACTGGTAAAACTCATAGGGCGAGGTTTTTTCCGGATCCAACCATAAAGCGCCCTTAGCCGTTTTCCCCATCTTAGTGCCTTCGCTGGTGGTCAGCAGGGAGAAGGTCATCCCAAAGACCTGGTCAGCATCTTTACGCCGAACCAGTTCAACGCCAGCGATGATGTTAGACCACTGATCATTTCCGCCAAACTGCATCTTACAATTTTGTTCTTTATGTAAGACATAAAAATCATAAGCCTGCAGCAGCATATAATTAAATTCCAGAAAGGTTAGTCCTTTTTCTAATCGTGATTTATAGCAATCTGCCGTCAGCATCCGGTTAACTGAAAAATGGGCACCGATTTCCCGCAAAAATTCAATATAGTTAAGCGGTAGCAACCACTGGGCATTATTCACCATCACGGCCTTGTCATCTTCAAAGGTCAGAAATTTTTCAAAAACTTTTTTAAATTTCTCGCCATTTTCTGCAATCCGTTCTGCTGTCATCACCTGACGCATATCGGTTCGTCCGGACGGATCCCCGATCATCGTGGTTCCGCCCCCGATCAGTGCAATCGGACGATGTCCATGCCGTTGCATGTGGGCCATCACCATAATCTGAATAAAGTGTCCAATATGAAGACTGTCCGCCGTCGGATCAAAACCAATATAGAATGAAACGGATTCCTCCACCAATAATTTTTTAATTTCTTCTTCGTGGGTACATTGTTCAATAAACCCCCGCTCCAGCAATACGTCAAATACACTTTTCATTCTTCTCTGTCCTTTCCTAAGTCAATGGGGCTTTCCCCAGCATTTTTTCTTTTTGTTTAAATTATTCCAGTGGCTTCTCTAAATCCAACTGCGCTTTTTTTTCTTCCCAGCGGGTTAATGCTTCTTCGAAAATAACCTTAATCACGGCAAATACCGGAATCGCCACAAACATCCCCAAAATCCCAAAGAGGCTACCTCCGACAATGACCGAGAACAGCACCCAAAATGGGTTGAGTTCGACAATTTTTCCTAAAACATTAGGCGCTAAAACATTGCCGTCAAACTGCTGTACAATCAGAATCCAGATGCCTACCCAAAGCGCCTTGATTGGTTCATCAATTAAGGTAATAATGACGGCTGGTACTGCTCCAATAATTGGACCAAAATAGGGAATTACATTGGTGATCGCTACAATTACGCCAAATAAAGGGGCATACTCCACACCAATTACTAGCAGTCCCAAATAAAAGAGAAATCCAATCAGCATCGACGTAAGAATTTTTCCGGTAAAATACTTGTAAAAAATTTCGTCGATGGTCAGGATTGCCCAGTGAGAACCGTTATACAAGGTTTTATTCATCACCGCTTTAGCAAAACGATCGACCTGATCACTGACTTTTTCTTTATCTAGCATCAGGTATAAACCGACAAAGAACACAATAAAGAAGGAGATTACAAAACCGATCGTCCCTTTTAAAAAGACGAAGGCAAAATTCCCGATGTTCTTGATGGAATCCGGATTTGTTCCAAAATATGATGCAACCTGGTTTAGCATATCCCTGGTGGTCATATTCTGAAGACTGTCAAGGGCAAACTTCAGTTCTGTCAAAATATCCTGGGCGGCTCCACCATTAGCCAGACTTTCCCCCAGATAATTATCGATGATGGTTAAATACTCGGGGGTTTGAGAAATCAGCCCCGTTAAACTTTCTACCACCGATGGAATCGTTGCATAAAAAAACAACACGATTAAAATAATGGTAATGACATAAACAATCAGAATCGAAATCAGGCGAATCGCTCCGGCTTTATTCTGGCTTTTGGGAATGGTCTTAAAAATAAATTTTTCAATCCCGCGCATTGGTTTAAACAGAAGATATGCCAAAACCACGCCCAACAAAATCGGCCTTAGAACTTCTAAGGTTCCAGTTATGAATCCACCGATGGTTGCCGTAACCACCCCAAAATTATCCAATAATTTATATATCAAAAGCAAAATCAATATACCAACTAAAAAGTAACTGTATTTTTTTACCAGTTCGACATCAATTTTATGTTTCAAAGGCTCCTCCGATACTGTTTTTAATTCGAATTATATCTTAACATTTTACTCGAAATATTTAAAGCAGTTTCAATCAGATTCTTAAATTATGATTAAACTAAAATAAAACCGCCACGAATTAAAGTTTTCCTTGTCTTTTAGAGAAAACTATCATAATATTTTTATAGCTAATTATTTTATTTAGGAGTAATCATGATTTATATCGCTATTATCCTTTTCGTTATTTTCCTGGATCAGTATACAAAATATCTGGTTCTTGCACATATAAAGCCTCTTGATACGCTGCCGCTGATCCCAAATGTTTTCCATTTAACCTATGTCGAAAACACCGGTGCGGCGTTTAGTCTGTTCACCAATATGCAGATATTTTTGATCATTATGACCTTGATTTTTCTGGGGGTACTGATTTACTTTTTAATCAATATACCTGACATCAAAGAAAATCGGATCATCAACATCTCCCTTGCCTTTATCATCGGTGGCGCCGCCGGTAATTTACTGGATCGTCTGCGACTCGATTTTGTGGTCGATTTTCTTGATTTTCGAATGATCAAATTTGCCATTTTTAATTTCGCCGATGTGTTTGTCGTGTGTGGCAGCATCATTCTTGTCCTGGCCTTATTCAATAATAAAAATTTTTTAGAGAACAATGACTTTGGTTCGCTGGATTAAGTCCATTTAATGAAGTCCCCTCTAACCAAAACGCTTCCCTGAAAAGAACACACCATTGTTTTTTCACGGAAGCTTTTTTTGTCTATTTTTTTGTTCCTTACTCTGTTTTTTCCAGCAAGCTGAGCATACTGTCGCCAGTCGTACAAATATGGTCACAGGCAGCCAGATTGGCTTTTTTACACTCACCCTTTTCAATTTGCCGAATAATTTCCATATGCTGATTCACCAGCGGCGTTTTATCTTCAATCCGATGCACATACTCCGCCCGAAACCGCTGCATCTGTTCCCTCAGGCTATTAATCATGGTTTGCAGTTTGACATTTTTCGATGCGATATAAATTGTCTCGTGGATTTGCATATCATGTTTAATGATCCCCTCTTCATCATTATGCAAAGCCGACTCCCCAAATAACTCATTGGCTTGATAAAGCCTGGAAATCACGTCCTTGGTGGCATTCATGGCGGCCAGCTCGGCGGCCAGACCTTCGAGCGCCCGGCGGATTTCCATCATCTCTTTAAGGTCATTCACCGACATCGGTGTCACATAAACGCCCTTTCTGGGCACCATTTTTACCAGACCTTCCAGTTCAAGTTTTCTGATCGATTCTCTTACTGGGGTTCTGCTAACACCCATTTGTTCAGCCAGTTGAACCTCCATTAAACGTTGCCCCGGCTGAAGTTCACCCGTAATAATGGCACAACGAATCGTTTCAAAAACGATTTCCCGCAGCGGCTTGCATGAACTTATATCAAGACTTAAACCTTTTTTTTCACTCCACATCATCTTCACCTCCACTTTCCTCTGTTTTACTTAAAAAACATAGGGTAAATTTTTCTTTAAAGTGTTGCCAGGCTTTTACTGCCATTTCCTGATCCCGGTAATACCCAATGACTGTCGATCCACTGCCGCTCATGACAGACATCAGTGCTCCGTGAGCCAACATCTCTTTTTTGATGGCTGCTATTTCCGGATAATCCGCAAAGGCTATCGTTTCAAAAACATTTCCTACCGCCTCTTTCAATTGATCGTAATTACAATCTTCCAACATCGCCATAATCGCATCAATATCAGGATGTTTTTTTATGATTGAATTGTCCAGTTTTTTAAAGGCCCAGGGGGTGGCGATATCGATATCCGGTTTCACTACCAGAATCGCCATCTTTTGTAAATTTTTTAGGGGCGTTATTTTTTCCCCGATTCCTTCCACCAGAGCGGTACCGCCAAACAAGCAATAAGGCACATCCGCCCCAATGGTAACCCCAATTGCCAAAAGCTCGGCCTGCGAAAGCCCCAATTGCCAAAGGGTATTCAGCCCTTTTAAAGTTGCCGCAGCATCGCTACTGCCACCAGCCAGACCTGCCTGAGCTGGGATTTTTTTTTCGAGATGAATCTTAACCCCTTGTTTAATAGCAAACTGTTCTTGCAGCTTTCGGGCCGCCTTAATTACCAGATTACGCTCATCTAAAGGCATCGTCTCCTCATTGGAGGTCAGCACAATCCCCTGATCCCGGGATTCAAAGGTCAGGACATCAGCCAGTTCAATGGAATGGTTAATCATTTTCATTTCATGATAACCATCTTCCCGAATCCCGATGACATCTAAAGATAGATTTACTTTTGCTCTGGCTTTTAAGATAACCCTGTTCATATTCCCTCACATTGTACTCATAATATTGTATACTTTATCCATTATAGCATAATCGCACTTTTTTGGAAATAAAAAATCATGGTTACAATCCGTTTTTATGGTGTATAATCTAGACATCAAGCGCTTGTACACACTATAAAACTAATCCATAGGAGACTAGACCATGCCGATTCATTTTGACAACGATTGGGAGAACCTCATTCAACAGGAACTCAAATCCGGATACTACCAAAAACTGCGCCATTTTTTGATTAAAGAATATCAAAGCCGGGTAGTTTATCCACCGATGGAAGATATTTTCAATGCCTTTCACTTGACACCACTGTCACAGACTAAGGTTTGTATTATCGGCCAGGATCCCTACCATGGGTCGGGACAAGCCCATGGACTGGCTTTTTCGGTCAAACCCGGGGTTGCGATCCCCCCTTCGCTGCTTAATATCTATAAAGAACTAGCAGCCGATTTGGGCTGCCCGATTCCTAACCATGGCTGTTTAACCACCTGGGCCGAGCAAGGCGTGCTACTTCTCAATGCCGTTCTGACCGTCCGCGGCGGTGAGGCTGGTTCTCATCGCAATGTGGGTTGGGAGATTTTTACCAGCCGCATCATTGAGCTATTAAACACCCGCCAAGAGCCGGTTATTTTTATTCTCTGGGGTCGCGATGCCCAAAATAAAAAAGCCCTGATTACTAATCCCCGGCATCCCATCATCACCTCTCCCCATCCCAGCCCCTTGTCTGCCCACCGCGGTTTTTTCGGCAGCCGACCTTTTTCAAGAACCAACGCGTTGCTGAAAGCCCGAGCGATTGAGCCGATTGACTGGTGTGTTAAAAACATCGATGCGGCTATAAGCGAAAAAGAATGGCTCTGATAATTATATCAGAGCCATTCTTTTTCGCAGATCGACGATTTCTTCAAGACTGAGCTGACCTGGGGCTGTTTTACCGGCTCCCGCCGCATAAGTCAGGGAACCGCCGCACAGATCAGGCGCTATTCTGGTTATTGCTCCCAATGATCCCATTGCAATGGCAATCATCGGCTTTTCGGATTTTTCATTATAAGCGAGGGTTGTCTGGATTAAATGGCGAACGTCATCCATTGAATGAGGCATCACCGCAAGTTTAAGCACATCCCCGCCAGCATCCTCCATAGCACTAAAAACAGCGGCCATTTCCGCCGTAGCCAGCGTTTTTTCAAAATTATGATGGGATACCAGCCACTGCGTTTCAGCGGTCTTTAAAGCACCTTTAATCGGTTCTAGAAAAGCAGGCTCACTAGCCAGTTCGACGTCCACATAATCGACCCGATTACTTTTTATTGCGGCAAGCACGGCGATTAGCCGGATCGCATCCGGGGTTTCAAAAACGCCGCCTTCCCGGTGGCTGCGATAGGTGTAAATAAGCCCTTGATTAGGCATTCTTGTTTTAATTTCCTTTAACAGCTCGATTTCTTCGCCAGTTGTAAGTGTTACTCCCGGCATAAAATGATCCCGCCGCCATTCCAGAAAATCGCAGCCGTTAGCCACCCCCATTTCAACATCGGATAATAATTCATCGCGACTGTTGCTGATCAATGGAATACATGCGCTAAAGGCGTTTTTTCTAATTAATTTATGCACTTTTTTTATATTCACAAAACTGTTCCTTCCGAATTGATGATTCATTGTCGCAAATACGCCTCACGGCGATTGGCAAGCCACTTATTTCTGGTTTAAAATTCCAATATTCTTAATTTCTACCGAGATGGTCCCATCTGGATTATTTTTAAACTCAATAATATCATTTCGCTTTAGCTGATCCATGGGAATACTGATTTCAATGCCCGTATCAGTAACAAACTTTTGTTTGGCAAATATTTTCTTTTCAATATTCGCAGTGACCGGAATCTTCTTCTCATAGAGACCTTTTTCTTCCAGGTACTCCTTAAAACCCTCCTGAATGGTCAAATCTCCATCAAAAACCACCTTAGCCAGATTGTCCACATCAATTTCGCTTTCGGTCTGATAATCGTCTGCCAGCACTGTTTTGGCAGTATTGAGTTTTTGATAATCACCACCATATTCCCTGGCTATCACTTCTTTGACTGTTTTATCGATAATGTCAAAGGCCGCTTTTTCAGAAATTGCCGGCTCACAGAAAATTAATTGATTGGAAATATAATAATCCTTCTCGTTATTGATTGAATATTTTTTTTCTTTGATCAGAACCGCATCACTCGCCAGATTAAAAAGAATAAATTCATCCAATTTTTGACTTTCCGTTGGCAGTACACAGGGCTGAACCAGGATATCATTGGTCAGACCCTTGTCGGTATTGACATAGTGGATATAACCCTGTTTATAATTAAACTTAAATACGCCGAGATACGTTTCATGTTCGATATTAAAATCCACAAAGACCAGATCAGCGGATGGTATTTCAATGTTGTCTTGCATATAATCAAAAAATAACTGAGATATTTCCGAACTGATCCGAACCAATTCATGGGGATTATTCTTATAATCAATAATCCGATCTTTAAAAGGGCTACCCGGGCGAAAAACTGTCCGTTTGTTTTCAGGATCTTTTACTGATCTTTCGACATGTTTCTCGACATATTCTTTCACTGATACAGTCATATTAAGAAGCATGTCCGATAACACTGGGATGCTGGCGTTGGTGTCCAATACGTGCAGGATTGCTTTGTTAATGGTGATTTCTGATTTCATTTGATTTCCTATTCTGTTTTGGTCAAAGTATTTTATGCGTTTATGGATCTGTGCTATCTATGATTTCGATATTCAAGCCGATTTACCACCAGCTGGTTACAAATTGGTTATAATAAATTTTTGGTAAGAAAAAAACAGCCACGAATGACTGTTTAAGCACGTTTATGGTACGCCCAGAGGGGCTCGAACCCCCAACCTACTGGTTCGAAGCCAGGCACTCTATCCAATTGAGCTATGGGCGCACATAAGTAGATTAAAAAAGAATGATCTGCGATAATAACCAAACCGATTCAGATTTATTAAATTTTGGAGCGGAAGACGAGATTTGAACTCGCGACCCTCGCCTTGGCAAGGCGATGCTCTACCACTGAGCCACTTCCGCTTATTTAAATGGTGCGGATGAAGGGACTTGAACCCATACATCATTCGATACTAGATCCTAAGTCTAGCGCGTCTGCCAATTCCGCCACATCCGCTAAGGCAATGTTACTATCTGTAACGTGCCTGATTATAATAACAAAATAGATGTGATTTGTCAAGTCGTTCGATAACTTTTTTTCTGTTTTTTCTAATTTTTTTTAACTTTGCTACTTATTCAATACTATCTTTGAAAAGCTCTATAATATGACTCTTGGATCCATAGATTAAAACCCGATCTCCCTGCTTAATCTGATCTGTCGAAATAACGTGATTTATAATCACATCACCCCGCTTGATTAATAAAACATTCAATTTATAGGTGTGCCGAAAATTTGTCTCAAGTAAGGTTTTATCTTTAATTTCCGGGGGGATGCAAGTTACAAAAACCTCGGCAATGAGTTTGTCATGAAACATCTCTAAAACTCGGACATTATTACAAAAAGCACCCTTCTTTTTATTTTTAGCCAGCCGTTCTACCAGTTGGTCAAATTTTCATATAATCCATTTGCTACGGGTTATCACCAAAATTACAACCAGAAAAATGAGCGAATAGAGAATTGTCATCCAATTAATCTGATCGCTGGAAGAGCGAATAAACAGATTGACTAAAAGCGAAACCCCTGACACAGTTAAAAAAGATAGCCAAATAGCATCATCACCCGCGCCAAGTTGCGCCTCACCGTCGAATTAAGGATCAATTCACTCTCTCTGGTGGTGAAACCGCTGTTAGTCATGCAGGAGACCGCCTGGAAACGGGCCTTATCCTCCCGTAATCCAGTGAGTCGGAAAAGCACAGTAAATATCTCGACTACGATAAAGTAAGCGATGATTAGGACAAAAAAACTGACAAGCGATAAATTAAAACTCATTTTGCTCCTTTTTTGCTAACCCTTGCATCCTAACCTATGGTTGATTGGGCTTTGCTACTCTATACTATACACGATACTGTATCTTGACTCAATTTTGGTTGTTTAAAAAAGCGTGTTCTCAGGAAAATAAATAAAAAAAAAGTGCGTCGCATTCTGCAGCTTTACACTTGTGTTATCAATATCTTAACTATTTAATGGAGCGGAAGACGGGATTCGAACCCGCGACCCCCGGCTTGGGAAGCCAGTGCTCTACCACTGAGCCACTTCCGCATTATTTGTATTATAACAATTTTTACTTCACTCTGCAAGCGTTAGTTTTTAGATACGTTTTTTTTAATTAATACTAATTCATGCATCGGCAACTCCATGATCTTCTTTTCTAGATTTTTTATATTAATAATTCTTATATTATCAATATCGTAACTAAGCAGCAAAAAACCGCATCATCTGCGGTTATATTTTAAATTTGGTGACCCATGGGCGACTCGAACGCCCGACACCCTGATTAAAAGTCAGATGCTCTACCAACTGAGCTAATGGGTCATATTGTATAAGTTATGTTTCGTATGAATTATGTTAGGGTTCGTATTTTTAATAAAAACTCTTCTCATCCTGATTGGATGAGTTTTTACTAAAAATACGTTTGCCTTCGCACGTCGTTTCGCTACCGCTCAACTTCCGACATATTTCATAAATGAAATCAGGCTCAAGCTTCAAAGCTAATGGTGGGAGAAGATGGATTCGAACCATCGTAGACGTTGTCAACGGATTTACAGTCCGCCCCCTTTAGCCACTCGGGCATTCTCCC
>Ga0180017_100417_pt1 | contig 14869 bp, 8 predicted proteins | sample KR46_S_MetaG_FD_129674 | JGI IMG/M metagenome (GOLD analysis project Ga0180017, IMG submission 129674) | Groundwater microbial communities from the Olkiluoto Island deep subsurface site, Finland - KR46_S_MetaG | ecosystem: Environmental > Aquatic > Deep subsurface > Groundwater | place: Finland...
ATGGGCTTTGGCGGCATGGATCTGACCCCCTTGGTGGATTTATGCGCCAGTCTGAAGGTTCCCTACACAATCAAAAAAACCGCCATTGGGCCGATCGTATTTGAAGAACGACAGGAAAAAAATCCCTGTTCATTGTGTGCCCGAATGAAACGCGGCGCCCTTCATGATCTGGCCATTGAACGCGGCTGTCGAACCATCGCCCTGGGTCACCACGCCGATGATGCGATTGAGACCTTTTTTCTTAGCCTCTTTTACGAAGGCCGGATCAACACCTTTTCACCGGTTACCTATCTGGATCGAAAAGACATCACCCTGATCCGTCCCTTAATTTTTGTTAAGGAACGGGACATTATCGGCGACCCGGAAATAAAAGCGTTACCGATCATCCAAAGCACCTGTCCGGCCAATGGCTATACCAAACGGCAAGACATCAAAAACATGATTAAAAATCTCCGCAAAACCATCCCAGATCTGGATGATCGAGTTTTGGGAGCTATCCAAAACAAGGAACAACTAAATCTGTGGTTTTAAAGAATTTTTAATGATTTTTTATTATAGTAAGATTAAGAAAGCAGGTACGAAAATGAATGAGAAAATACTCGTTGTCGATGATGAAGCGTCGATTGTTGATTTAATAAAACTGGAACTGGAATTTGAAGGTTATCAGGTGGAAACGGCCAGCGATGGCGTTGAAGCCGTCGAAAAAGCATTGGAGATCCACCCGGATCTGATCGTGCTGGATATTATGCTGCCAAAGAAAAACGGTTATGATGTCTGTCGGGAGCTTTCTCCTCAATTGGGTGTTCCGATTATCCTCTTAACTGCTAAAACCGATATTATTGACAAGGTTTTAGGACTGGAGTTGGGAGCGGATGACTACCTGACCAAACCCTTTGACAACCGCGAGCTGTTAGCCCGGATCAAAGCCCACCTGCGACGTTCAAACATTACCATTGAGCCCCAAAAACAGGAGTCGCTGCAAAAAAATGGCGACTTGAGCATTTATGCCGATGAACGGATGGTGATGCTGGATGGCAAAGAAATCCATCTCACGCCCAAAGAATTTGAATTGCTCTTTTTGCTAGCCTCCAATCTGGAGCAGGTTTTTCCACGCGATACCCTACTTGAAAAAATCTGGGGCTATGATTATTATGGTGATACCCGAACGGTTGATATGCACGTTCAGCGAATCCGCCGTAAAATTGACACCCAGGGCAATAAATACATCCAGACTGTTTTTGGAATTGGATATAAGATGAGGAAACTTTAATGCAACTAAGCTATCGGGTTCGCATGATCTTATACAACATCCTTCTTTTTGCTTTTGCATTTTTGATTGTTGTATTTTGTGTTTTTCAGGGAACCTCCTACTACTATATCAATCAAACAAAAGATACCTTGCAGAAAACAGCCCAGGACTCCACCTTGTTTATCAGTCAGGAATTGAAGAATGTCCAGAGTTCTGATTCCCTTAAGAACAGATTTAACGCCAATAGTCTTTATCTTGCAAAAAGCATCGCTGAAAACAAGAATCATCGAGTCATGCTGTTTGATACCGAAGGAAACCGCATTGCTGACTCTGTTGAAGAAATAACGATTCATAATACACTAAAAACAGAGGTTGATCTTGCTTTAACAGAAAACGCGCCAGTGTTTACTTTAAAATCTATTAATGATGCCCGAATGGCCTATTTTGCGGCTCCCGTTATTATTGATAATACGGTGGTTGGTTACATTGGTTTTATTTATTCAATGCGCGAAATGGACACATTTTTACGGGTAGCCGGGATTCTCTTTGGGATTGGCGGGGTACTTGGTCTGATGGTACTCGTTTTCGTGACGATGACCTTTTCCAAACATTTTTTTCAACCGATTAAAGATTTAACCAAGATCTCTAATGAAATTAATAATGGCAATTATAATTTAACCATTTATTATAAGCACACCGACGAGATCGGGGATCTGACCCATGCCTTTAATAGCATGGTTACCAATATCAACAATGTCATCCTGCAGCTTGAATCAGAACGAAAACGACTGGCCGGGGTCTTGGCTTCAATCGATGATGGCCTCTTGGCGATTGATAAAAACGGCAATATTATCACTTCAAACTCTTATATCAAGACTTATTTTAACGTCAGCAATCCCAAGACGATTTATGATTTTCAATATCAATCTTTTTTGCGGGATATTTTTGATAGCCTCAAAAATGGCAAAGACCATATTTCTGAAGAAATTGACTGCAACAACCGGAATCTGCTGCTAATTGGCAGTCCCATCCGCGAAAAGGGATTCGAAGAAAACTACATGATCATCATCCGTAATATGACCGCTGCCCGGCATATTCAGGAAGAACAGCGGAAATTTATCAGCAGTGTTTCTCACGAATTGCGCACCCCCCTGACCACCATTATCGGTTATACCGATATGCTCACCCGAAGACAGGTGGCCGATCCGGAAATTATTAACCGCTCGCTGAACACCATTAATCGCGAGGGACATCGGCTATTGCGCTTGGTTGATAATCTTCTGAATGTCAACAAATTTGATAAGGCTGAATTTGATTTCAAAAAAACAAACCTGAATATTGTTCTGCTACTATCTGAAGTAGTTGAACAAATGCAGATAAAGGCCAGCCAATCGGATGTTGTGATCAACTATGTGTCAGATGAACTCCCCGAAATTCTCGGCGATTATGACCGGCTCCAGCAGGTCTTCATCAACATCATTCATAATGCCATCAAATATTCAAACCGCGGCGATATCATTGATGTCATATCTGCGATTGAGGATAATCATATTGTCGTCTCAATCCGCGATTATGGTCCGGGTATTTCAGAAATTGAACAAAAACGAATTTTCAATGCTTTTTATCGGGTTGAAGAGGATCGTTCGCGAGGTTATGATGAAGGTGGCTCCGGCTTGGGTCTTTATATTGTTAAACAGATTGTCGAAAAACACGATGGAAAAATTGATATCGTCAGCCAGGTTGGTGAAGGAACCAATATTATTGTAACCCTTCCGATTTTGTCCGTCTTAATCTATGGAGGTGAAGCCGATGAAAATAATAAATAATAAATTACTTATCTGTTTTTTTATACTATTGACCTTGCTCACCACCAGTGGTTGTCAGAATCTCTTTATTCCCATGAATATGCCGGTTGTTTTGCGAAATAATCCGGCTTCAAACGAGCCCTTACCACCGCAAATCAGCATCCAATCTTATACCATGGTTTCCCCCGGGATGGTTCAGGATATTACCAATAGCGGGAATAATCTGATCCTCTTCACGTATGGCACCACCCATAATATTGACACCTACAATACTGAAACAATGCAGTTGTCTTCCTTTGTCAATTCTGATAAAAGAGCATTGAGTGCCCTCTATGATACCTTTGATACCGGCATCTATTATGCCGAAAAATTGATTGACCCGATAACTGGCAGTATCGGCACCCAGATAATCTGGTCGGATGTCAATAAAAACACCACCCGGGTGATTTCCCAACCTGAAGAAAATGTCATTCAACACTTTGCTATGGGAGATTCCGGCCAGGTAGTCTATGCCAATAACAATAATCAAATTGTTATGGCCGACAGCGAAGGCAATCGCCAGATTTATAAGGTTCTTAACAACTATAACATTCTGGCTGTTGACTTTATTAATAAAGAAAAACTGATTGTCTTTTTGGCTACCGACCCCCAAAATGAAGAGCGCACGAATCTATACTATACCAAGATTAATGATAATTCTTCAGAATTGTCTGCCACCCTGATTGCTGACAATGTCAATAGTTTTGACATTAATGATTTAAACAATCAAGTTGTTTTTGTAAAAAATGGCGGTGATAGCCAAACGATCCGGATCTGGGATACCAATGCGGCAAACGCCAGCATTATCGCCAACGGTTCTTATGGGTCTGTCCACTTTACGCCAAACGGTGAACGGGTCATCTTTACTCAAACAACGCCAAATTCTGATACGCAGTCCCGGTCAATCTGGATCATCGATGTCAATGGTAAAAATCCCCTCCAACTGACCGCGCCGCTAGGCATTAATTCAGAGATCATCTGTCACCCTTACAAATCAGTACTTTTTTTCTCAGTCGAAAAAAGTTCAAACAGCATCAACTCAACAGATGATCACACCCTATCCCAAACCTATCAACTCACCTATAGAATTGACTAACCCCTACATCTCAAAAAAACGATCGCTATCTAAAAGATAGCGATCGTTTTTTACTTGCTGGTTGTTATTTGCTGGTCATTCAGATTTTTTACATCATCTGAACGCGACCCTGATAGACAACCCCACGTTTGGGATCTACTGAAATCAGTTTGCCATGTTCTAGCGTTTCTAGCGCTTTAACAACATTGACAATAACCGGAATATCATAATGAAGTCCGGCAATCGCTCCTTCTGAGCTGAGTCCGCCTTCTTCGGTAATAATTGCCGATGCCAGCGGTAAAATTTGATTGACCTCTGGTGTCAAGGTTTTTACCACTAAGATATCGCCTTCCTGAAAATCATCCAGATTAGCCGAGGTAATGAGTTTCGCAAGGCCGGTTACTGGTTTTTTACCAATCCCAACACCATTAATAATGGCATTCCCAACCGTATGAACCTTGATCATATTGGTATTTCCCTGAACACCCAGGGGCACTCCAGCGGCAACGATGGCCAGATCACCAAATTGGATATATCCCTGTTCAACTGCCTTTTTTACTGCATCCATAATCATCGTGTCCGTGTCGCCAAATTCCGGCGTATAAATACAGTTGACACCCCAAACCAAAGCGAGCCGGCGAATCGTTGTAACCTTATCGGTAACTGCCAGAATTCCGCAATCCGGGCGATATTTGGAGATCATCCGGGCAGTGTGTCCAGACGAAGTAGCGGCGATGATGGTTTGCGCATTAAGCTGCTCAGATATCTGGCATGCCCCTTCGCTGACAGCATTGGTAATGGTCAGCTCGCCATGATCCGGTTTCTTTCGACGGGCATATTCTTCTGAATCTTCGCTTTTAACGACAATATTAAACATCGTTATCACGGATTCCACCGGATAGGATCCCGCTGCAGTTTCACCGGATAGCATCACGGCGTCAGTTCCATCAAACACGGCGTTGGCGACATCGCCCACTTCAGCCCGGGTCGGTCTGGGGTTACGCATCATCGAATCCAGCATTTGGGTAGCGGTAATGACCGGTTTACCGACAAGGTTGCATTTTCTGATAATGCTCTTTTGAACCAATGGTACATCTTCGGCAGGTATTTCTACCCCCAGGTCACCTCTGGCGACCATAATTCCATCCGACACATTAAGAATCCGGTCGATATTCTCAACACCTTCCTGATTCTCAATTTTAGAAATGATGTCGATCCGATCTCCGCCATTGCGTTCCAGAACCTTTCTGATTTCTAAGACATCATGGGGCTTTCTGACAAAAGATGCCGCTATATAGTCAACTTTTTGTTGGACTCCAAAAATAATATCGCTGCGGTCTTTTTCTGTTAAAGCCGGTAATTCAATGCTCATACCAGGTAGGTTGATACTTTTTTTGCTGCCCAGGGTACCGCCATTTAAAATGTTGCAAACCATCTCATTATCAAAAACATCTTCGACTTCCAACTGAATCAATCCATCATCGATGAGAATGCGACATCCTGGCGACACTTCATTCGGAAGATTCGCGTGTGAAATACTGAAGCGTTTTTCATCTCCTGAAATAATTTCAGTCGTTAGTGTTACCTTTTCTCCGGCAACCAGTTCCACCTTTCCGGCACTCAGTTCTCCGGTTCTAATTTCCGGCCCCTTGGTGTCCAACATAATCGCAACCGGTATCCCCAGCTCTTTACGGACTTCTTTTATCCGCTGAATTCTGGCCGCATGCTCTTCGTGACTACCGTGTGAAAAATTGAGTCGTGCCACATTCATCCCATTGAGAATAAGCTCTCTTAATATTTCCTTTGTATCTGCTGCTGGTCCCAGGGTGCAGACAATCTTTGTTTTTTTCATTTTCTACCTCTTTTCTAATTTAATTACTATTATAAAATAACAAATGCGGGAAGCTTAAGATAAGTCCCAGATGCATCGTTACTATTTATTGTTTTAGGCTCTGGCTAACCAGATTACATTTTTATTCATCTTAATACTTTACTCAAATGGATAATACTGATGCCATATCATAAATGTCTTGTCGGAAGATCTTTGGCATCTGCAGGGCTTCTGCAATGGGAATACCCAGATATGAGCCACACCGCTGCGCCATCACGGTTCCTGTTTCTTTCTTGATAATTGCTAATACCGCATTATAGCCCATAAAACTGGCCAGATTGCGATCCATGTTGGAAGGTGACCCACCTCTTTGGATATACCCCAAATTTGTCCCTTTAGTTGTTACCTGGGTTTTTTCTTCAATCTTGACACAATAATCCCGGTAATTGCCGCAGCCCTCTGCCAACATCACAATGCTGTGAAGTTTTCCCCGGTCTTTCCCCTGGAGCAGCCGTAAACAGATGGCATCCAGGTCGGTCTCAACCTCTGGCAGAATTAATGCCTCGGCACCTCCCGACAAGCCCGAATAAAGGGCGATATCTCCACATTTTCGACCCATCACCTGAACCACATTAATGCGATTATGCGAGTAGGTGGTATCTCTGATTTTGCTGATCGCATCTAGCGCTGTTGTTACGGCCGTATCAAAGCCAATGGTATAATCAGTAAAGCCCAGATCGTTATCGATGGTGCCAGGAATGCCGACCACGCTGACCCCTAATTTCTGCAATGCCAGCGCACCATTCATGCTGCCGTCGCCACCGATGATAATCAAATGTTCAATGCCATATTCTTCTAACACCTTGGCACTTTGTTTAACTCCAGCCTCGGTTGCAAAAAAATCGCTTCTGGAGGTCCGCAAAACGGTGCCGCCGCGCTGCAGAATATCTGCTACTGAGTAGACACTAAACGGAGTAATATCGCCTTCCAGCAAACCTGCAAAGCCCCGATTAATCCCATAGACCTCGACCTTATTAAAGATTGCCGTTCGAACAATGGCCCGGATAGATGCATTCATGCCAGGGGCATCACCGCCGCTGGTTAAGACTCCAATTCTCATTTCTACTTGACCTCCACATTTTTCATTCCTAAAATTTGTCCTAATTCGGTGATCAGTGCTTCTTCAAGGGTAACCCATAAGTTCTTATTAGCCCCAAAATGTTTATCTTCGTTTCTCAGGTATAATACCACTGGCACCGGTCCCGGATACTTAATTAGAATCGACTTCACCGATTTTATCAAGGCCTTTTCTGTTAAATCAGCTAAACTCAACACCAGTTTTTGGCGACTCTGGACTCCACCATTACTCACATACCTTGTCTTGTTTTCGGTTACTGCCAGGGTTTCTTTACTCTTAGGCGGCTCTCCGATGGGATAAATCTGAGCTGCAATCACTGAGGTTCTAGCCTCTTCATTATAATTGATCCGACCCTTGATCACCACGGGCTGATCCTGTTTTAAATAGCGGCGATACTCATCATAGGTTTTCGGAAAAACCACTACCTCGATTCGTCCATATAAGTCTTCTAGGGTCATGAATGCCATCATCTGACCTTTTTTTGTCATCATCGTTTTCATTTCGACAATCAAGCCACCAATACTGACCTGCTGTCCGTCCCTGATGCCAGCATCTTTTAAATCCTGATAACTATCGACAATATTAGAAAATAGGGTAACGGTTTTTTTTAGGATATCTTCATATTTTTCCAGTGGGTGGCCAGTAACGTAGAGACCTAAGACCTCTTTCTCCAGGGCTAATCGTTCCTCTTTAGAAAACGGCTCTTTTTGAGGAAAGTGGTCTTCCTTCAGATTTGTCAGTTCTTTTGATCCACCCAATCCGGCGATATCCAACAGCGACATCTGACCAGAGATACGATCTTTCTTTTCTCGCTGCACCTGATCGACAATCAATTCTGCGATGGCCAGCATTTGCGCCCGGCTGCTACCGATAGCATCAAAAGCACCACCTTTGATGAGACTTTCAATGCTCCGTTTATTCAGCGATTTCAAATCCACCCGTTCACAGAAATCGCGGAGATTCGTAAAATCGCCCTTGGCTTTGCGGGCTTCAATGATAGCAGCAATAGCATTTTTTCCAAGCCCCTTAACTGCTCCCAAACCAAAACAAATTGAATTGCCGGTGACACTAAACTTCTCATAGCTGGCATTAATACTGGGTGGTAATACATGAATACCCATTTTTCGGCAATCTTCTATATATTTCGCCACTTTTTTCTCATCATCCATAATACTCGACATTAATGCCGCCATGAAACCAGTAGGATAATAGCACTTCAACCAGGCCGTTTGATAGGCGATAACAGCATAAGCCGCAGCGTGCGACTTATTAAAGGCGTATTTGGCGAAATCTTTCATTTCTTCAAAGATTTTTTTTGCCGCCGCCTCTGATACCCCACGGCGGATGGCACCATCTACGATAACTTTTCCGCTTTCATCTAGCTCGCCGTGAATAAAAACCTGACCTTCGGCCTCCATCACACTAATCTTTTTCTTGGACATGGCCCGCCTGACCAGATCACTCCGTCCCATCGAAAAACCAGCTACATCACGAAATATCTGCATCACCTGTTCCTGATAAACCATACACCCATAGGTAACGTTGAGGATGTTCTCAAGAATGGGATGATCATAGACAGCATCAGACGGATTTTTTTTGTTTTCAATATAGCGGGGGATCTGTTCCATTGGCCCTGGCCGATAAAGAGAGATTCCGGCGATAATATCTTCAAAGCTCCCGGGCTGGAGTTCCTTGATAAACTGCTGCATCCCCCGGCTTTCCAATTGAAAAACACCCAGGGTATCACCTTTTGAGAGCATCTCATAGACCTTGGCATCATCCATTTCCAGACTGTCCAGATCCAGGTGCTCACCGCTGCTGTGCTCAATATTTTCCAGTGCATCGCGGATCACCGTTAAGGTGCGCAGACCCAGAAAATCCATTTTGAGCAATCCCAGATCTTCCAATAAACCCATCGGAAACTGGGTTGTAATCACATCATTGTTTCGATAGAGGGGAATATACTCGACCAGCGGCAAATCAGAAATGACCACCCCAGCGGCATGGGTTGAGGCATGCCGGGATAAGCCTTCGATCGACTGAGCCGTTTTAACCAGTTTGGCAATATCGGCATCAGCATCTTCCATTTTTTTGAGTTCGGGGTTTTCTTTCAAGGCCTCTTCAATGGTGATATTGACGCCCGGATGCATCGGTATTTCCTTAGCTACCCGGTCAACCAGATTATAAGGCATATCCAACGCCCGGCCAACATCCCGAAGCGCACCCCGCGCAGCCATGGTTCCAAAGGTGATAATCTGAGCCACCCGGTCTTCGCCATACTTGTTGACCACATAGTCGATAACTTCCTGACGCCGTTCGTAACAAAAATCAACGTCAATATCTGGCATTGTTATCCGCTCCGGGTTGAGAAAACGTTCAAACAGCAACTGATATTTGATCGGATCAATAGTGGTAATATCCAAACTGTAGGCAACCAGGCTGCCGGCGGCACTGCCCCGGCCGGGGCCAACCATGATCTGGTTGTCTTTGGCATACTTGATAAAATCCCAAACAATCAGAAAATAATCGTCAAAGCCCATATTGTGAATGGTTTCCAATTCGTATCCCAAACGATCCTGCAATTCTTTGGTCAGGGTTTGGTATTTTTTTGCTAATCCTGCCAGACATAGGCTTTTCAGGTAGTCTTCGGCCTTTTCGCCGGGTGGCAATTCAAACTGCGGCAGATGGGTTTTTTCCAGGTCAAAGCTGACCTGGCAGCGCCTGGCAATGCGGTTGGAGTTTTCAATCGCTTCCGGCAGATCAGCAAACAGCTTGCTCATTTCCGCCTGACTTTTTAAATAAAATTCATTATTGGGAAAGCGCATCCGTTTCTCTTCCGAAACGGTGGCGGCAGTCTGGATACATAAAAGAATGTCGTGGTTTTCACTATCTTCCTTATTGACATAATGGACATCATTGGTTGCCACCAGTGGAATGCTCAGTTTTTTTGACAGCTGAATCATCCGCTCATTAATCAAGGCTTCTTCCCGCAGACGATGATCCTGAATTTCAAGAAAGAAATGCTCCTTACCAAAAATATCCTGATAAACAAGACATCGTTCTTCTGCTCCAGCTAGATCATTATTTAGAATCATTTGCGGGATTTCTCCAGCAATACAGGCTGACAAGCAGATAATGCCATCACTGTGTTCCCTTAAACAAGCATGATCAACCCGTGGTTTGTAATAAAACCCATCAATAAAACCCTTTGAAACAATCTTCATGAGATTTTTATAGCCGAGGTTATTTTCTGCTAGCAGAATCAGATGCGCCCGTTCTTTGTCATAAACCGGATCTTTTTTTTCAAGCCCGCGCGGTGCAACATAGACTTCACAACCGATCACCGGGTGAATTTTTTCGTCAAGGCAGGCCTTATAAAAATCAATCGCACCAAAGAGCACCCCGTGATCGGTTAGCGCAATACTCTCCATGCCCTTTGCTGCAACGGCCTTGACCAGCTCTTTAATTCGGCCAAAACCATCCAACAGACTATATTCACTATGTACATGAAGATGTGTAAATTGTTTTTCCATCTTTTCTTCCACTTTACTGTTTAAATTTGCTTTCATGCTTTTCTGATTATTTCCGATTTCTTTAGTTTTTATTATAACATAGATTCTTAAAAATAAATAGATATTTTGTCCCGGGAGGATGATATTGATCCCGGTATTTGATATCGACTATTTCTTCTTCATTATATACTATTTTTTACAGATTATTAATTTTCATTTAAAATGATTTGTTTCAACCGTCAATTATATTGTTATTTTATTAACATTGTTTTTTTGCCGGTAATCCTTTACATTATTTCCGAGTTATGTTAATATATGTTCGTAATCAATTTTACTATTGTTTGCGAAAAGATTTACTAATTTCATATATTGGCAGGAGTTATGGAGGGCCGTACTTTCGTTTTTACATTAAGAGAATATGTAAATTTGTTAGTATGTGCTTTTTTTGTTTATTTTTATTCGTTTTCTTTTGGTTTCATTATGTTTTTTAACATAATCAAATAAATAATAAAATAAATAGGGGGTTATACTTATGAAAAAGTATATCTTATCACTGGATGCAGGAACTACGAGTTCAAGAGCGATTTTATTTAACCATGACAGCGAAATCGTCAGTGTTGCACAAAAAGAATTTACCCAAATCTATCCAAAAGCCGGTTGGGTTGAACATGATGCCATGGAAATTTGGGCTACCCAAAGTGGTGTTGTAACTGAAGCGATGTCAAAAATTGGCGCTACCGCTGAAGATATTGCTGCTATCGGTATCACAAACCAACGTGAAACAACTGTCGTTTGGGACAGAAAAACTGGCGAACCTATTTATAATGCCATTGTTTGGCAATGCCGTCGTACCGCATCTTTCTGTGATGAATTAAAGGCTCGTGGATTAGAAGATTATGTTCGTGAAAACACTGGTCTTGTAATCGATGCTTACTTCTCTGGAACAAAAATCAACTGGATTTTAAATAACGTTCCTGGTGCTCGTGAAAGAGCTGAAAAAGGCGAACTGGCTTTCGGAACTATTGATACCTGGTTAATCTGGAAATTAACTGATGGTAAGGTTCATGTAACTGACTATTCTAACGCTTCCCGTACCTTGGCCTTTAATATTAAAACCCTTAAATGGGATGAAAAAATGTTAAAAGAACTGGATATCCCAGCTTCTATGTTACCAGAAGTTAGACCATCTTCAGCTGTTTACGGAACGACTGCTCTTTATGGAACAGAAATTCCAATTGCCGGTGCTGCTGGTGACCAACAGGCTGCGCTCTTCGGACAAGCTTGCTTCGAACCTGGTATGGCTAAAAACACTTATGGAACCGGTTGCTTCATGCTGATGAACACCGGCGACAAACCTGTTAAATCTAACAGCGGTTTGGTTACAACCATTGCCTGGGGCTTAGATGGCGAAGTTGATTATGCCTTAGAAGGTTCAATCTTCGTTGCTGGTGCTGCAATCCAATGGTTAAGAGACGAAATAAGACTGGTCGACTCTTCCCCTGATAGCGAATACTATTGTAATAAAGTTGCTGATACCAATGGCGTATACATGGTTCCTGCTTTTGTTGGACTAGGTGCTCCACATTGGGATATGTATGCTCGTGGCGCAATCTTGGGCTTAACCCGTGGCGCCAGTAAAGCGCATTTAATCCGAGCCACTGTTGAATCCTTAGCTTATCAGACAAAAGACGTTCTGGATGCGATGGAAAAAGACTCTAACATCAAACTGGCGGCATTAAAAGTTGACGGTGGTGCTTGTTCTAACGATTTCTTAATGCAATTCCAGGCTGATATTTTAGGCGTTCCCGTTGATCGTCCTTCAATCGTTGAAACAACCGCTATGGGTGCTGCTTATCTTGCTGGTTTGGCTGTTAAATTCTGGGATGGCAAAGCCGATGTAACTGCTGCCTGGAAACTTGACCGTTCATTCAATCCTGCTATGGATGCTGATGTTCGCGCTAAATTATATGCTGGCTGGTTAAAAGCTGTTGAATCCGCTAAAGGCTGGGAAGACGCAGAGTAATCTGTATAATCTAAGCATTGTTTGATCATTCTATTGTTGGGGTGTTTAAAACACCCCGGCAATTTTGATTTTACTCTTTCCTATTTTTGTGATTGTGATATAATGAATTTACAAATACGATCCAACCGGGAGGAGTTTTATGTCAACGAGAAAATGTCTTCTCATGTTTCAGGACAACCCGATTATTGTCGCTGTTCGTAATCCTAAAGATATTTACGATGCTATTCATTCAAAATCGCAGATCATCTTTTTGCTGACCGGCAATGTCTATAATCTAAAAAAAATGGTTGAGCTTTGTACCAAAGCTGACAAACACGTGTTTACCCATTTGGATCTCATTAAAGGTTATTCCCAGGATAATTATTTTATTAAGTATCTAAAAGATGAGATCAAACCGACGGGAATTATTACCACCAAAAACAATATTATCACTCGGGCAAAACAGGAAGGTCTGATGACTGTCCAACGTTTATTTTTATTGGATTCTTCTGCCATGGATATTTCAATTACTTCGGCAAAAAAAATCAAGCCCGATGCCATCGAAATTTTACCTGGTTTGGTTCCAAAGCTAATCGCAGCTGTTAAAAAGGAACTCGATATTCCAATTGTTACCGGGGGATTCATAGAGACAGAGGAAGAAGTTCGTTCGTGTCTTGCTGCTGGCGCATTATCAGCCAGTACATCTCACAAGCCGTTGTGGGAAAAAATAGAACTTATTCGAAATGAACAACGATTGTTACATAAAGAATAAGCTAAAATAAAATACAAGGCAACGGAGAGCCATACTGTTTTCTTAAATGAATCCTTATTTAAGAAAATTGTATGGCTTTTAATTTTTTATTATTCTTAGGAGGAATATATTATGTATGATATCGCCATTATTGGAGCTGGTATAGCCGGTTCCTACATTGCTCGGGAATTAACCCGATACAAACTGGACATTGTTTTATTAGATGGAGAAAATGATGTTGGAAATCAGATTACAATGGCCAATTCTGCCATTGTTCATGCCGGCTTTGATGCCCCGGCCCATAAATTAAAAGGAAAATTCAATACCGCTGGAAATCTCATGTTTGACAAGGTTTGTGAGGATCTGGATGTTCCCTTTAAACGATGTGGTTCACTGGTTGTCGCCCATAACGAATACGAAATGGCAACCCTGCACGAGCTTTATCAGAATGGCTTAAAAAATGGTGTCCCAGGAATGAAAATCTTATTTAAAGATGAAGTTCATGCCATGGAACCGCATATCCATGAAGATATTTGCGGTGCCCTTCATGCCCCGACAGCAGGGATTGTATCACCTTTTGAACTGTGTATTCACGCCGCTGAAAACGCTGTCGACAATGGTGTTACCCTTAAGCTGAATTACCTGGTCACTGATATCTTAAACCACAACGACCACTTTGAAATTGTTAGCGCCGCCGGAAATGTCAAAGCGAAGTATGTCATTAATGCTGCCGGTTTGTTCGCCGATGATATCTATGCCATGGTTGGCGATCCCTACTTCAAACTGCTGGCTCGAAAAGGGAATTACTTTATCTTTGATAAAGAGGCCGGTTATCTGGTTAATCGTGTTATTTTCCCATGTCCTTCAAAAAAGGGTAAGGGTATCTTAGTTGCACCTACCGCTCACGGCAATCTGCTGATCGGGCCGGATGCTGAACCGGTCTACAAGGGCGATACCTCTACCACGACTGAACGCCTCGACTATATCAAAGAAAATGCCCTTAAAAATTGTCCTTCGCTACCATTTAACAAGATTATCCGCTCTTATGCCGGACTTCGAAATACCCCTGTAAAGGATACCTTTACAACAACTGATGGTGATTTTATTATTGAAGAATCGCCCGTTAAAGGATTTATCAATGTGTCTGGTTATGAATCACCGGGACTTACCTCAATCCCAGCTGTTGCACACTTTGTGGTTGAAGAAATTGTCAAGCCAATGTTTCCCACGATTGAAGATAATCACGACTATAATCCCAAAGTTCGTAAACATCTGCGTTTTGATGAAATGACCGAGGAAGAAAAGGTCGCGATTATCAAAGAAGATCCCAAATACGGCAAGGTTATCTGTCGCTGTGAAACCATCACCGAAGGTGAAATCATCGATGTTATTCACCGCAGTGCCGGTGCCCGAACCGTTAAATCGGTTAAGAAACGATGTCGTGCCGGGATGGGACGCTGTCAGGGC
>Ga0180017_100418_pt1 | contig 14830 bp, 10 predicted proteins | sample KR46_S_MetaG_FD_129674 | JGI IMG/M metagenome (GOLD analysis project Ga0180017, IMG submission 129674) | Groundwater microbial communities from the Olkiluoto Island deep subsurface site, Finland - KR46_S_MetaG | ecosystem: Environmental > Aquatic > Deep subsurface > Groundwater | place: Finland...
CACGGCCAGATCGACCGCCTTGTTCCAGGAGTAACCAAGGACCATCACCCGCCCCGGCAGGGGGCGGCGGTCATGCGCGCCGTCCACGGCCAGTTCATAGAGGCGCAGCCACAGCCCCACGTGCCAGGGCCGGGCCAGGGCGCATTCACGCAGCAGCCCGGTCCCCATGTCGAGCCTGGACGAGCGCAGCCAGGCCGTGGCCAGCCGCTCGCGGACCAGAGGCAGAGGCAGCGTCGCTTCCAGATCGCGGTAGATTCCCGCTGCGGCCAGCCCGTCGCCGGACACCAGCAGGACGTTGGCCTGGGCATAGGCAAAGAGCGGGCCAAGCCCCTCGGGCGGCGCGAGCAGGATCGGGGTCAGGGCCGTGGACAGCGGCGACCAGTCGCCCCGGATGCGGCAGAATTCGTAAAGATGGTGCCACCAGAACAGGTTGCGCGGCGCGTGGCGCAACTGGCCGGTGATGCAGGCGAGCTGGTCCGCGGGTCGGCCTGCCATGGCCAGCCGGATTTCGGGCGTGACCTCGGCCTGCCAGTGGGCCATGACCGAGCGCAGGGCCGGGATCAGGACGCGCGGCAGGGCGGGCAGCCGCCCCAGGGACTCGGCCAGCAGCGCGGCGCACTGCCCGTCAAAGGGGTTCTCGCCCCAGGCAGCCAGGAGCAGGTCCGCCGCTATCCGCGAAAACACGTCGCCCGGTTCGCGGCTGTGGGCCAGGGCCGTGGCCGCAGTGGCGTGCAGATGCGCCTTGCCCGTGCAGCCCAGCAGCAGCGGGCGCAGCAGATCGCCCGGAAGACCGGCAAGATCGGTGGAATGTGCCATGGTTACCACCTATGCGCCGCACTGCGAAAAGTCAACAGCGTGCCGCTGACGGGTGCGCGAAGCCCCTTTCGAAGCACCCGGATTTCTGCTAGATGTCGGGCATCATGGACATGTCCGCATACCCCGAAGCCCTGCGCCCTCCCGCCACGCTGCCCCCCTGCGCCGGGCTCCAGCCCGCCTTCAGGCAGCGCTTCTCCGGCTGGCACCTGGGCATGGGCACGCCCGACACCCTGGCCGGGCTCCTCCGGGGACTGACCATGCTGGGCGCGGATGACCCCGGCTGCCGCAGCGCGGCCATGGGCATGGGACTGTGGGGCGCGCAGGCGCATCCCCTCTCGCCCGCCCTTGGCGCGACCATTGCGCCCGCCACCCTGTCTGCGCATCCCGGTCTGGCCGCGCTCATGACCAGGCTGGCAGCAGCGCCGCCCCTGGGCGACAGCGATGCCGAGGCTGTCGCCGCCTGGCACACCCTGGCGCGAGGCAACGATTTGCCGCTCATCCTGCGTTTCCTGGCAGCGGTCATGCGCGACCGGGTCAAGGGGCTCTCCTGGCTGCGCCACTGCTGGCAGGATTTGATTTTTTTGAACCGGCCCGAGCTGGCCCAGGCCGCCCTGGACCTGATTGCCTGGGACGCGCCCGCCCAGCCGCTCAAGGCGCGGCTGATGGCCGAGCTGGCCTTCCACACCCGACCAGCCGACGAGGCACTCCCCCTGGTCGCGGGACTGGACCCGTCCCTGTGGGGACTCTGGCGCGCCTGCGCGGGCGGCGAACTGCTGCTGCGTCTGGGAGAATCCGAAAAAGGCCGGGATGCCCTGACCATGCTCTGGCAGGCCATCCCCTGGCACGTCAACCTGACCCTCAAGCTGCACGACCTGTACGCGCCGACGCCCCTGGCAGACGAAGGCAGGGACGAAACCGCGTCGGTGGCCGTGCTCCTCTACTCGTGGAACAAGGCGGACCTGCTGGCCGACACCCTGGAGAGTCTGGCCGCCAGCCACCTGGGCCGGGCAGGCGTATTTGTCCTGGACAACGGGTCCACAGACCGCACCCCGGAGGTGCTTGATCGGGCGCGCGGGCTGTTCGGGCCGCAGAATGGACACGCCCCGCTCAACGTCACCACCCTGCCGGTCAATGTGGGCGCTCCAGCGGCACGCAACTGGCTGCTCTCCCTGCCCGAGGTGCGCAAGACCGCCTGGGCCGCCTTCCTGGACGACGACGTGGTCCTGCCGCCAGACTGGCTGACCCGGCTGCTCGACGCGGCACAGGGGCGTCGCGATGTGGGAGCCGTGGGCTGCCGCATCACCTCGGCCACCCCGCCCCACGGGCTCCAGTCGGCGGACTACAACCTCTTTCCCCAGCCGCCCAGGCCGGTGCAACCGGGCGAGCTGCCCAGCCGGGTGCTGGTCTTCGACAACTGCGCCGGGTCACCGGACACGGGGTTGTTCACCTATGTGCGGCCCTGCCTCTCGGTCTCGGGCTGCTGCCACCTCGTATCCATGGCCGCCGTGGAGCGGGCGGGCGGGTTCGACCTGCGCTACACCCCCTCGCAATTTGACGACCTGGACCGCGACCTGCGCTCGGCCCTGGCCGGGATGCCCGCCGTGTACGCCGGGACCCTGGCCGTGCGCCATGTCCAGCATTCGAGCCTGGCCAAGGCGCAGACCGTGCGCCAGACCGGCCACGTCATGGGCAACAAGCTCAAACTCGACACCAAATATTCGGACGACGAACTGGCCGCCCTGGCCCGCGACAACGCCCGCCTCCTCTGGGACGACCTGGAGGCCAAGCACGCAGCCCTGGTTGGCCGGCTGGGCAACGGTGCGTAACTGCGGCTTCGGACCGCCAGTCAACCAAGGAAAGGGAATCATGGAAGATGTCAGGGTATACGCCGATTTCCACCGCATTTCGCCGGAGCTGTTCGAGCGGATCAGGGACTCGATCCCCTTTGATCAGGTGGAATACGACGGCGACGTCCTGCGCCTGGACCACGAGGGCGTCTACCTGATGATCGACGATTTTCTGGAGCTGATCCGGGACGCGCTGCCCGAGGGCGGCTACGGACACGTGGAATACATCGACAACCTCGAATGGGTCGTCACCCGCTACACTATCACCCCTGGCAGGATCGACGAAAAGCGCGTCCTCGTGGACAACGTCCTCGACGCCCACATGCGCGACCACGGGATGTAGGCTGTCCGAACCGCCCGAAATTACAGCAACGTCCGGCGCGCCCCTTCATCGGCCAGATGCACGTCCACGGCCTTGGGGGCGATCTCCTCGTCGGTCACGGCATAGCTGACGCGCTCGCCGGGCTCCAGGCTCTGGAATCCGTCGCGCACGATCTCGGTGTAATGGACGAAGACATCCAGGCCGTCGTCGCCGGTGATGAAACCGAATCCCTTCTTGTCGTTGAACCAGGTCACTTTGCCTTCGCGCCGCACGGGAACCTCCGGTTGCATGATCAGCGTGGAACGGGGTGAACCATCCTACCCCGTGACGGAACCCTTGGCAATGTCCGCGCCCCGGAAAGCGCTGCGCCACGACTCGTATGCCTCGCGGCTGCCGGAAAAGGCCACTCGGCCTGCCTCAAGGACCAGCACCCGGTTGATGGCGTCGATCATGTCCCCGGCGTGGTGGGTGACCAGGACAAAGGACAGACCCGCTCCGGACAGCCGCGCCAGCGACTGACGCATGAGGGCGCGCGAGGGCGCGTCCAGCCCGGTCAGCGGCTCGTCGAGCAGGAGCAGGTCCGGTCCCGGCGCCATGGCCCGGGCCAGGAACACCCGCCGCTGCTGGCCAAAGGACATGCGCCGCAAGGGACGGTCGGCCAGATCGACCAGCCCGACCCGGTTCAGCCACTCGCGGGCGGTGACCAGCTCGTCGTCGGTGGGCTCGTCGAACATGCCCACACTGCCCCGGAACCCGGAAAGCACAGTCTCCAGCGCGCTCACCGCCCAGCCCAGCTCCCGGCCATAGGCGGCCTGAAGCGCGGGCGAGACCACGCCCAGGCGCGGCCTGGCCTCGTCCATGGGCATGCCGCCCAACCGGCTGACGGTCCCGGCCCCGGCCTCGTCCGCATAGGGGGCCAACTCCGAGGTGATCAGCCGCAGCAGGGTGGACTTGCCCGCTCCATTGGGGCCGACCACGGCCCAGCACTCGCCGGGCAGCACCTGCCAGTCAACGGCGTGCAGGATGCGCGTGCCGTCGCAGACCACGGAGACATTGTCCATGCGCACCAGGTACGGATACCCGCCATTCGCGGATTGGGACTCCCCAGGCTCCGTGACCGGCAGGTCGCAGGCGGCCAGCCGGGGCGCGTCGTCGGCCAGTCCGCGCAGGGCGGCCTCCCGACCGCCTTCGGCCTTGATCCGACCGCCGTCGAGGATGGTGACATGTTCGACGCAGTCCGGCACGTCACCCGCCCGATGGGCCACGCAGACCAGGGTGGCCCGCGCCTCGGGGCTGGCCGACGCCGCGTCGAGCAGGCCAAGGATCTCCCGGCGCGTGGGCGCGTCCAGCCCCTCCAGGCATTCGTCGAGCAGGAGCACGTCCGGCCTGGCCGCCAGGGCGCGGGCGATGAGCACCATGCGCGCCTGCCCGGTGGAGAGCGTGCCCATCTCCCGGTCCGCGAGATGGCCAATGGACAGCTCGTCGATGATCGCGCCGGCCAAGGCCAGCTGGGCATCGGTAGGCTCGTCGTAGAGCAGCGGGGTGTCGAAGAATCCGGCCAGGATCACGGAGCGGGCCGAGGCGCGACGGGCGTGGAGAAAATAGAAATCCTGCATGTCCGACGAGACCAGCCCGATGCGCTGGCGCAGGCCGATGGGCGAGGATTGCGGACCGTGGCCAAAGTCAAAGATGCGGGATTGGCCTTGCGTTCTCCCCGCTGCCTGTCCCGCCATTTGGTCGGGCGCGATCTCGCCACGCAGGAGCTTGAGCAGCGTGGTCTTGCCCGAGCCGTTTTCGCCGATCACGGCGGCGTGGCGGCCACGCAGGAGTCGCCAGGAAACCGGGCCGAGCAGCCGGGTCTGGCCGCGCGTGACCGAAGCTTCGGTCAGTTCAATGAGACAATGCATGTTTCCATTGTCCCTTTTCGATCCCTGGTTGGCAACCCTTTTGCCTTGAATGGTCGGAGGGTTCCGGCCTATGCTGTGCCCATGAGCGCAGAGACTCCCAAGGCCGCCGTGGCCATGACCCATGTGCCGGACTACGACCCGGCCCGGCTCGACACCGCCGTGGCCCGACTGCTCGAAACGAGCGGGCTGACGCTCGCGCCGGGCACTCGCGTGCTGGTCAAGCCCAACCTCGTGGCAGCCAGGAACGCCCGCCACTGCACCACCCATCCCGAGGTGGTCCGGGCGGCCTGCGCCTATCTGCTCGACTGCGGGGCCAGGGTGACCGTGGCCGATTCCCCGGCCTTTGGCCCGGCCTCGCAGGTGGCCCGCGCCTCGGGGCTGGCCGAAGCCCTGGCCGGGCTGGGCCTCAGGGTCGCTGGCCTGGGCCGCCCCGCGCCCCTTGCTCTGACGCGAGGCGGGACCATCGGCCTCTCCCGCGACGCCCTGGAGGCCGAGGCCATCCTCAATCTGCCCAAGCTCAAGGTCCACTGCCAGATGGTCATGTCCGGCGCGGTCAAGAACCTGTTCGGCTGCGTGGTCGGGTTTCGCAAGGCCTTTGCCCACCACCACCTGGGCGCGGACCGGGACATCTTCACCGCCATGCTCATGGACGTGTACGCGGCCCTGCCCCGGACGCACCACCTGATGGACGGCGTCCACGCCCTGCACCGCGACGGCCCCACGGGCGGCGACCCTTTCCGGCTCGGCCTGCTGGCCGCGTCCGCAAGCGGCGTGGCCCTGGACACCGCCGCCTATGCCGTGCTCGGCCTCGCGCCCGGACACGTGCCGCTGTGGCAGGAGGCCGTGGCCCGGAACATGGCCGGGGCCGACCCGCGGGGGCTTGTCTATCCCCTGGACGCGCCGGACCGGTTCGACGCCGCCGGGTTCATGCTGTCGCCTGCACGCGCCCTGCAATTCGCGCCTTTGCGCCTGCTCCGGGGCCGGGTGCGCAGCCTGTTGAAACACTTCACCAATTCCTGATACCCCTTGCGCTCGCTCCTGCGGGACGGTACATTGCGGCCATGTCCTTGCTCTTGCGTCACCGCTTCATCGTCACCGGGCAGGTGCAGGGGGTCGGATTCCGGCCCTTTGTCTATCGCATCGCCGCTGCCAACGCGGTCACGGGCACGGTCAACAATTCGAGCCAGGGCGTGATCATCGAGGTGCAGGGCACGGCGGAGCAGGTGGAAACCTTTGGCTTTGACCTGACCGACAAGCTGCCGCCCCTGGCCCGAGTGGTCAGTCTGCACGCGGAACCCACAGACCCGGTGGCCGACGAAAGCGGCTTCACCATCCTCAAATCCACGGGCGGGGCAGGACATTCGGTGCTCATCAGCGCGGACGTGGCCACCTGCCCGGACTGCATGGCCGACATCGCCACCCCCGGCAACCGCCGCCACCGCTATCCTTTCACCAACTGCACCAACTGCGGCCCGCGCTACACCATCACCCGCTCCATTCCCTACGACCGGCCCATGACCTCCATGGCCTGCTTCCCGCAGTGCCCACAGTGTCAGGCCGAATACGACGACCCCATGGACCGCCGCTTTCACGCCCAGCCCAACGCCTGCCCGGCCTGCGGCCCGCAGGTGTGGCTGACCGACCCTGCCGGGACCACCCTGGCCAGGGGCGACGAGGCCATACGGATGCTGGCCGAGGCGCTGGCCCAGGGACGCCTCGCGGCGGTCAAGGGGCTGGGCGGTTTCCACCTGGTCTGCGACGCCGCGTCGGACAAGGCCGTGGCCGAGCTGCGCCGCCGCAAGCACCGGCCCGACAAGCCGCTGGCGGTCATGCTGGCCGACCTGGAAGCAGTGCGGCAGTTGGCCGTGGTAGTGCCCGCCGAAGAGCCGTGGCTGACCGGCATCCGCAGGCCCATTGTCCTGGCCGCCAAGCGCGAGCCGCTGGCCGTGTCCCCCCTGATCGCGCCAGACACGAATTTCCTCGGAGTGATGCTCCCCTACACGCCGCTCCACCACATCCTGCTCGACACCTTTGCCCAGGCGGGCGGAAGCGAGATTCCGGCCCTGGTCATGACCTCGGGCAACCTGTCGTCCGAGCCCATTGCGCTGGGCAACCGCGAGGCCCTGGCCCGACTGGGCGAACTGGCCGATCTTTTCCTGCTCCACGACCGCGACATCCTCATCCGCACCGATGACTCGGTGGTGCGGGTCAACCCGGCCTCTGGCGGGCCGGTGCTGCTGCGCCGGGCGCGCGGCTTCGCGCCCGAGCCGGTCTTCCTGGCCGAGCCCGGCCCCACGGTGCTCGGCACCGGCCCGGAGCTGAAATGCACCCTGACCCTGACCAAGGGCGATCAGGCCTTCCCCAGCCAGCACATCGGCAACATGGCCAACCTCGAAACCCTCGCCTTCTATCGGGAAATTCTCGACCACATGCAGGACATCCTGCGCGTCAGGCCGGAGCTCATCGTCCGCGACCTGCACCCGGACTACATGACCAGCGCCCTGGCCGAAGAGCTGGGCCAAACCCTGGACATCCCGGTCATCAAACTCCAGCACCATGTGGCCCACATCCACGCCGTGCTGGCCGAGAACAAGTTCACGGACCCGGTCATCGGACTGGCCCTGGACGGCACCGGCCTTGGCGAGGACGGAACCATCTGGGGCGGCGAATGTTTGATGGTCGATCCGGAAAGCCTGGAACACCAGCGGCTGGCGCACTTCTCCCACATCCGGCTGCCCGGCGGCGAGGCTGCGGTGCGGCAGCCGTGGCGCATCGCCCAGGCCGCCCTGTGGGAGCTGGGCGTGACCGCGCCGGGCGCGTACCCCTGGCCCTGGCTCGCCCAGTTCGAGCAGGAGAGCGCATTTCTGCCCCAGATGCTCACAAGGGGCGTCAACTCGCCGCGCACCAGCAGCTGCGGACGCCTCTTTGACGCCGTGGCCGCCCTGTGCGGACTGACCTCGGCCATCTCCTACGAGGGACAGGCCGCCATCCTGCTGGAAAAGGCGCAGGACATGACCGAGACCGGAGCCTACCCCTGCCCGCTCAAATCGGCTGATCCGGTCTCGCTGAACACCCTGGAGTTGGTGGCCGCAGCCCTCGACGACCTGGGCCAGGGCGTGCCGGTTGGCACAGTGGCCCGGCGCTTCCACCTGGGGCTGATCAACGGTTTGACCGAGATGGCCTTTGCCTTCTCCACCCTGCTCGACATCCACCACGTGGCCCTGTCCGGCGGAGTCATGCAGAACCTGACCCTGGCCGCCGAACTGCCGCGCGCCCTGGAACGCGCCGGGCTCATCCCCCTGGTCCACCGCCACCTGCCGCCCAACGACGGCTGCATCTCGCTCGGCCAGGCCGTCTGGGGCCAGCGTTACCTGCGGCTGCACGAATAACCAGCCTCTTCCGCCTGACCGACGACACGAAAAAAGGCCGGAACTCGCGTCCCGGCCCTTGATATCTCCATGCTATTACAGGCTACAAGGAGACCCGGCTCACGCCTTTGATGGCGGTCAGTGCTTCGCGCACCGCATCGCCCGGCTGGGTGTGGACGATGTACACGGTCTGGACCTGATCGCCCAGGCGGCGGGAGTTGTTCTCGCGGATGTTGACCCCCATCTCGCCCATGACCGTGCCGAATTTGCCGAACATGCCGGGCGTGTCCTCATGGGTGATGAAGATGGTGTAGACATCCGAGCCCTCGTCATCCACGGTCTGGCCGACGTTGACCGAGTTGTTGAACTCGCCGCGCCGCAAGTAGCCGGTGACCACCTCGGCGATCTCCAGGCCGGTGCGGATGCCCGCGTTGCGGGTGGACGCGCCCAGGTGGGCGGACAGGACGATGTTGTCCAGCTCGCGCAGCTTGCACTCAAAGGGCATGCCCTCGCGCTTGGGCTCTGTCTCGTAGCAGTCGAGCGCGGCCCCGGCGATGGTGCCGGTCTTCAGCGCGTCATACAGAGCATCCTCGCTGACGTTCCTGCCGCGCGAGGCGTTGATCAGGAAGGCGGTGTCCTTCATGATCTTCAATTCTTCCTCTTTGATGACCGGCTCGGCGCCGCCGCAATGCAGGCTGACGAAATCGGACCGCTCCAGCAGCTCGGGAACTGTGTCCACGTATTCAAGGGGGGCGTCGATGGAGCGGTACAGGTCAAAACCGATGACCTTCATGCCCAGCGCGCCCGCCTTGCCAGCCAGGGCCTGACCGATGCGACCGCAGCCGATGATGCCCAGCGTCTTGCCGAACAGTTCCACCCCGCTGAACCGCTTCTTGTGCCAGACGCCGTCCATGAGGGTGTGGTGGGCAAAGGGCACGCGCCGGGCGATGGCGAACATCAGGCCCAGGGCGTGCTCTGCCGTGGCGTTGGTGTTGCCGTTGGGCGCGAACTTGACGATGACGCCAAGCTCCTTGGCCGCTTCAAGGTCAATGTTGTCCGTGCCCACGCCGCCGCGGCCCACGATCTTGAGCCGACCGCCGTCGCGCACGCCCGCTTCGAGCACGGCGCGGGTGACCTTGGTGGCCGAGCGCACCAAAAGCGCGTCAAAGGAACCGATCTCGCTGATGAGGTCGTCCTCGTCGCGCTTCTCGGTCTCGATGGTGAATCCTTCCTTTTTCAGATACTTGACGGCCTCGTCCACCAGCCCGTCGTTGGCAAGTATGCGCATGGCGTCTCCCCCCGGTTATTGAAGTTTCTTCAGTTCGGCTTCGAGCTTGCCGAGGTATTCGGCGAGCATGTCGGGCGTGATGTCGCCCATGTGGCCTACCCGGATGACCAGACGGCGGCCCTCGGCCTCAAGGGCGGCGTTGAGCTTGCCGTAGCCGGGATCCATCAGATACCCCTGCCCGCGCAAAGACTCCTTGACGCCCTTCTTGAGCTGGCCCGTGGTCACCCCTGCCGGACAGAGCACGGCAGACACCGTGGGCGAGCGATAGCCCTTGGGCGCGAACATCTCAAACCCGTCAAGTCTGGACACCCACGCCTCGACCATGCCCCGCATCTCGGCATGCCGGGCAAAGCGGTTGGCGACACCCTCCTCCTTGACGATGCGCTCCAGCTGCACGCACATCTGGTTGGCCAGGGTGCAGTTGGGAGTGGTCAGGGTCTGGTTCTTGCGGGCGCGCTCCAGCTGCTTGGTGATGTCCGTGGTGTGGCCCTTGCAGGTCACGGTCTTGGACTTTTCCTCGGCCTCGCGGCTGATGAAGCCGATGCCGAACCCGGCGGGCAGGGCCAGGGACTTCTGGGTGGCCGTGGAGTACATGGCCGCCCCGGAGTTGGCGAGGTCCAGGTCCGCGCCGCCGAAGATGGACACGCCGTCCACCAGGGGCATGGCGCCGTGTTTGCGGATCAGGGCGCAGACCGCCTTCATGTCGTTGGTCACACCGGTGGAGGTCTCGTTGTGGGTGAAGGAGACCACGGCAGGCTTGAGCTCGACCAGCTTCTTTTCCAGCACAGCCATGTCGATGGCCTGCCCGTAGTCGAACTTGAGATTCTCGGCTTTTTTGCCGTTGGCCACGGCGATATTGTAGTAATGGTCGCCAAACGCGCCCACGGACACGTTGAGCAACGTCTCGCCCTCGGCCACCAGGGAGCGGATGGACGCCTCCATGGCCGTGGAGCCGGAGCCAAGGAACAGGACCGGCTCGTAGGCGGCACCCGCCCCGGCCAGTATCCTCAGATTCTCCCGGATGGGACCGAAACGCAGGTCGTTCTCGGTGTCGCGATGCCCGAACTCGGGCAGCAACGCGGCCTGCTTGACATCGTCCCGAATATAGGTCGGGCCGGTAATGAACAATTTCAAAGGCGCAAAATTCGGCTTATTCATGGATCGTGTCCTTCACTGAATTTAACGGAAAGGGAAAACCCCGACCACCGTTCCAAAAATGTCCCCGTTCATATAACGGGACCGGCCCAATGTCCAGACAGGCCACAATGTCGCTGATTATTCCCCTGCCACTCCAATTCCCAGAACATCATTCTCTCCCCCACCAACCTCCCCACCATTCACTCCCAAAACCCCGCCCCCTTCCCAAAAAACTTCGGCCAGCCTGTCCCGAGGGGCAGGCTGGCCGATTCATCTCTTCAGCGCCGCAGGTTCGCCTGGGGTCACAGGCTCCCGGCCCTTGACGGGTCCAGGGCAGCGCCCTGGCCGCCAGAGGCATTCCTCCCCTACAATTCCAGCCCCCAGCGGCACCAAATCTCCTTGCGCCAGGCGGTGAACGCCTCGGCAAAGCCGTTGATGGGCAGTTCGATCTTTTCGCCGGTCTTGCGATCCTTGGCCTCGACGATGCCGCTTGCCAGCCCCTTGCCGCCCAGGACCAGCTGCATGGGGTAGCCGATGAGGTCGGCCTCGGCAAACTTGACGCCGGGACGTTCCTTGCGGTCATCAAAGCAGGCGTCCACACCAAGAACGCGGAGCTGCTCATAGAGCTCGGCCGCCTTGGCGTCCACGGCCTCGTCCTTGCCGCCCAGGGAGATGAGCACGGCCTCGAACGGCGCGATGGAGGGCGGGAAGCAGCAGCCTGCCTCGTCGTTGTTCTGCTCGATGGCCGAGGCCACGATACGCGAGACCCCGATGCCGTAGCAGCCCATGACCATGTATTGGGTCTTGCCGTTCTCGTCGAGGAAGGTGGCTTCCATCTTCTTGGAATACTTGAGGCCGAGCTTGAAGACGTGGCCCACCTCGATGCCCTTGGTGAACTCGATTTCGCTGCCGCACTCCGGGCAGGGATCGGTGGGTTCAATGACGCGCAGGTCGGCGAATTTCTCGATCTTGCAGTCGCGGCCCAGGGAGAGGTGGCGGACATGGGTGTCGGCACCGTTGGCTCCGGCCACCCAGTCGGTGGCGAGGCAGAGCTCGGCATCGGCGTAGACCGGCACGCCCTCGGCCAGCCCGACGGGTCCGGCAAAGCCCACGGGCGCGTTGGTGAGCTTGCGCACCAGGGCTTCGTCGGCCAGCTCGATCTCGTTGCCGCCCACGATGTTGCGCAGCTTGACATCGTTGACTTCGCGGTCGCCGCGCACCAGGGCGGCCACGGGGTTGCCGTCCACCACAAAGAGCAGGGTCTTGATGAGCGTGTCGGCGGTGATGCCGAGAAAGGCGCAGACCTCGTCCACGGTATGCCGGTCGGGCGTCTCCACCTGCTCGATGGGCGGGCACGGGGCGTTGCACAGGCACTCGCCCTGAGGCACGGCCACCTTGGCCTTTTCGAGATTGGCCCCGAACTGGCAGGATTTGCAGGAGGCGATGGTGTCCTCGCCGGTGTCGGCCAGGACCATGAACTCATGGGAAAAATCGCCGCCAATGGCCCCGGAGTCGGCCTGGACCGGCTTGAAGCGAAGCCCGATGCGCGAGAACGCGGCCTTGTACGCCTCGAACATGGCCCAGTAGGACGTCTCGGCCCCGGCCTCGTCGCGGTCAAAGGAGTAGGCGTCCTTCATGATGAATTCGCGACCGCGCATGAGGCCGAAGCGGGGTCGGATCTCGTCGCGGAACTTGGTCTGGACCTGATAGAGATTGATGGGCAGCTGCTTGTAGGACTTGATCTCGCCGCGCACGAGGTCGGTGATGACCTCCTCGTGGGTGGGTCCGAGACAGTAGTCGCGGCCATGGCGGTCCTTGAGGCGCAGGAGCTCCTTGCCGTAGTAGTCCCAGCGTCCGGTCTCCTGCCACAGGTCGGCGGGCTGGACCATGGGCATGGACACTTCCATGGCCCCGGCCCGGTCCATCTCCTCGCGCACGATGCGGGCCACCTTGTTGATGGAGCGCAACCCCAGCGGCAGGTAGTTGTAGATGCCGCTGGTCAGCTTGCGGATCATGCCCGCACGCATCAGAAGCTTGTGCGACACGACCTCGGCGTCTGCCGGGTCTTCCTTGAGGGTCGGGATGTAATAGCGGGAAAGACGCATGTATTATGATCTCCTTTCGCGTAAGAACGCTTCGATTTCCTTCATGAATTCCGGCAGCAGGTTGGCATCGCCCCGGACCTTGCGCACGACCTCGCCCCTTCTGAAGATGATGCCCAGGCCGCGGCCGCCCGCGATGCCGATGTCCGCCTCGCGCGCCTCGCCCGGCCCGTTGACCACGCAGCCCATGACGGCCACGGTAAAGACCTCCTCCACCCCGCGCAGGGCTTCCTCCACCTGCTCGGCCAGGGTGATGAGGTTGATCTCGGTGCGCCCGCAGGTGGGGCAGGAGATGATCTCCGGCCCGCGCTGGCGCAGGCCCAGGGCGCGCAGGATCTCGTAGGCCACGCCGATCTCGGCCACCGGGTCGTGGGTCAGGGAGACGCGCAGGGTGTCGCCGATGCCCTCCCACAGCAGGATGCCCAGGCCCACGGCGGATTTGACCGCCCCGCGCACCAGGGTTCCGGCCTCGGTGATGCCGATGTGCAGCGGGTAATCCACCCGCTCGGCCATGAGCCGGTAGGCGGCGATGGTGTTCAGCACCGACGAGGTCTTGAGCGAAATCTTGATGTCCGTGAAACCGCGCCGCTCCAGCATGGCCACATGGCGCAGGCCGGACTCGACCATGGCCTGGGGCGTGGGTCCGCCGTGGCGATGCAGCAGGTCTTTCTCCAGCGAGCCGCCGTTGACGCCGATGCGGATGGGCACCCGGCGCTCCAGGGCGGCGCGGACCACGATGTCCACCTTGGATTCGTCGCCGATGTTGCCGGGATTGATGCGCAGGCCGTCCATGCCCGCCTCAAGCGCGGCCAGGGCCAGCCGGTGGTCGAAATGGATGTCCGCGATGAGCGGCACCGGGGAACTTGCGCGGATGGCCGCAAGGGCGGCAGCGGCCTTGTCGTCGGGCACGGCCAGACGCACGATCTCGCACCCGGCCTCGGCCAGGCGGGTGATCTGGGCGACCGTGCTCAGGACGTCTCGGGTGTCGGTGTTGCACATGGACTGGACGCGGACCGGGTTCTCGCCCCCGATGCCGACGCCGCCGATGTCCACGGCCCTGGTCTGTTTTCTTTCCATTGGGAGAGGGACATTACGCAATTTCCCGGCGCAAGCCAAGGGGCGCTTTGTCACCGTCCCGTCATGCGAATATAATTGTTCTCGCATGAAAAACGGCTAGAGTTTTAGGAGAACGGGTCTTTGGGCTCGCCCTCAAAATTCCCAAGGGGAGGAAATCCATGCATCTTTCAATCCGAGCCAAAATCATCTCAACAGTGTCCGGATCGCTGCTGCTCCTGTGCGCCGCCATTCTCACGGTCAGCCTGAGCACCACCTACAGCGATTCACTACACTACAGCACCAATTCCGCCGAGGGTCAGTTGGAGCATATCGACGGAACCATTTCCATGTACATGCAGGAAGCGCTGAACAATACGGTCATGATGGCCAAGGATCCGCGCGTGCTCAGGATAGACGAAATCCTGACCTCGTACATCGACAGGAAGGAGGACAGGGTTGATGTCACGCCCTGGCCAGAGGATACACTGGGTCGGGAGATTCGCGGTTTCTACCAGATGATCCTTGGTTCCCACGCCAGCTACAAGGACTGTTATGTGGGCACGGCCAACGGCTCCTTCATCATCGGCGGCAACGATCCCATGCCCGGCGGCTATGATCCGCGCGCGCGTCCCTGGTACAAGGAGGCGGCGGCCCAGCCGGATAAGGCCATTGTCTCCAAGGCGTATGTCTCCACCACTGGCGACGCCATGGTCTCCACGGCCAAGGCGGTCCAGGGGGATGGCAAGATAGTCGGTGTGGCGGCCATGGACATCTCCCTGTCGCAGTTGACCAAGCTGATCACCTCCATCAAGCTCGGCAAGACCGGCTATGTCATGCTCGTGCAGGACGACGGCGTGATCATCGCCGACCCAAAGAATCCTAACAACAACTTCAAGAACGTCAGCGAACTGCCAGACACAGGGTACGCGGCTATTTTTGCCATGAATTCCGGCAGTATTGCTGAAACCCTTGGCGGCGTGGAGAGTC
>Ga0180017_100419_pt1 | contig 14784 bp, 11 predicted proteins | sample KR46_S_MetaG_FD_129674 | JGI IMG/M metagenome (GOLD analysis project Ga0180017, IMG submission 129674) | Groundwater microbial communities from the Olkiluoto Island deep subsurface site, Finland - KR46_S_MetaG | ecosystem: Environmental > Aquatic > Deep subsurface > Groundwater | place: Finland...
ATTTTCTTCACGAAGACGATGATCTCTTTAATGATGCTTTCTTCGATGATGAGGATCTCTTCATCTTCTGATCTTTTTTCATTCGTTTGAAGGCTTGTTTGTTATACCCTTTTTTCCTTTTGGTCGTTTATTTTATTTTTTCTTGTTTTGCGTAATTTCCTATTAAACAAGATTAGATCCAGTTTCAACCGGTCTTCTTTATTTGGTGATGACACCATTGCGACCCTTAATTTTTGCTTCATAAAGCGCCTTATCAGCCCGGTCAATCAATGTCTCAAGGGATTCTCCCTTTTTGTAAGCAGTTACTCCAAAACTGCAGGTTTGCCTGAGCCCCCTTGTAAACTCGGTCTGTTCCACAACTATACGAATCCGCTCCGCTGTTATCTTGGCTCCATCGCTCGCAGTCATCGGCATGATAATCAGAAATTCCTCGCCACCCCAGCGGCTTAGCATATCAATCGTACGAATTTCCAGAGCTATCAATTTTACCAGCTGAATGAGAATTTCATCCCCCAGATTATGACCATAGGTGTCATTCACCTTTTTAAAATGATCCATATCCAACATGATAATGGAAAACTCGAGACCGTACCGGTCGCATCTTTTTATTTCATTTTCAATAAACTCATGTGCCTTCATGCGATTATAAGCCTGGGTTAGATAATCTCGTTCGGCTAAACGTCGCGCTTCTGTGTTGGCGATCTCTAACTCTTCTGTCACTACTCTGATGAATTTAACCAAGCGGGAAATAATCCGGGTGTGCTGACTAGTAAAGGGATCCAATGGTTTTGGTTTGGCAATCTGATGCTCAAGGCTCTCGCATTTTTTTTCTTCCCCATTTTTTTCTTCTCCCCTTTTTTCTCCATTATGCTCTTTCATACTGACAGCGACCATGGTTGCATTTAGCAGCATAACAGATTTCCCCTGAGAATAGATTTCCCCATAGGTATAGAATCCTGATGTGGGGGCAATGTTTTCAAATGGTCTGGTTTCCAGATCAACCTCGCTCTGCAGTAGAAAACGCCGGCAAATACACGAGTAAAGAAAAATAGCCTCCGGATTAACAGTTTGAATACGATTTTGGATGTCATTGGCTTTTTCAATCATGACTGATGGATTGCCGTAACCAATGCATACTGTTTCCCCTTCTTTCAGATCAGCAATGAATTTAATCGCATTTTCTTCATTAACCTCCATCGGAACCTTGGCATACTGAATGCCATTGCGTTTAAGCAGTAGCGGAAACTCCAAACAATTTAGGAAAAAATCGCCGTCATTCTGAATATCCAGATAGCGATGATACACTTTAAAAGCCGGTTCATCATCGATCTTTTTTACCCAGAGACCATCGGTTTCGGTAATGATCATTTCTTTGCTCAGTGGCTGCCATCCCAGATAGGTATGCATATCAATCTGGATTTTATCGCCTAAAAAAACGACAGCCAGCACCCCTGTTGATGTGCAATTTCCATTTAGCGCGATCAACGGTTCCTGTGCCGCTTCGTAATCACCTGCCCCACCACCAAAAACTGGATAATTCCCGCTTCTACCTGATGAAAAGCCCCTTAAAAAATCTGTAACATTCATCGTAAAAGGGGTCGCCAGAAGCATAATTCCTGCGATTTTTGGACAGGCCATTTCTATTTCTCTCAAAAAACTATTTCCCAATTCGCTTGCATTGCCCTGATCACCCTTGATTAGAAAACCCTGCACTCCGGTTTTTTCAAAAAATGCGAAAGATATCACCGTCGTGTTAATAAGCAGACGCCCCGCTGCAATTTCTCCCATCGTCGTGACTCCCGCAATCACGCCCGTGGGCATCGCAATCCGCAGTGCTGACTCAAGGTCGTTCATCCAGGTGACATCCCGATTAGAAGAAAATATTTGGACAAACACTGAAACTGAGACTCGCATATGGTTCTTGAATTCATCGGTCTGCAGATATTGATTTAAAATATCGATTGACTTTATTGTAATTATTTTATTGACCACTATATTATCTCCTATTCTCAGGATTATCTGTAAGATTTCTTCTTTAAAGCAACTGTTATTTAAATCAGTTTAAACACGCTAACTGTTGACTAAATCACCTTGTCTTAGACCTTTGCCTGAGATAGTGATATTGTACCAAGAATAGCTATCTTTAACCAGACTTTTTACATGATATTTCATCTCAAAATAAAATTATGCTAACAAACCAAATAATTTAATTGTTTCTTAAATTATTTTACTAAACGAAAGTAATTAAGGTAATTTTTCATAAATTAACAGTAGCTATTTGCTATGTAAAGAGTTATAATTGGTTAGTATGCACCAGTTTGCGATGCTACACGCAACAGTATTTTCAAACTTTATCCGGTAAACGTTCTAGTACGGCTCTTATTGTACACGTTTACGCGGCAAATTGAATCTTTAAATTTGAAAGGGGTTACTATGAAAGAGAATCAAGAACCGATCTTAGATCCCGGCAATGACTTGGATTTAACATCAGAAATCAGTGTGAATAAAAAAGAAAGTCTTCCCGAAAAGGAGTATCGAAAAATCCGTATCTCCACCAAATTGCTGGCATTCACCGTTTCGATCATTGCACTGGCGGTATTTTCGCTGGGGATTATCGCCGTGAACCTGGGCGCCACTGCCCTCACCGACCAGGCCAATGACGATGCCCAAAAATATACCACCGAAGGCGCTGTCCATGTTGGCTCGATTATCACCGGAAACCTGTCCAACCTTAACGAGGTGGCTTCCCAAGCCCGAGTTACCACGATGGACTGGCAAACTCAGGTCGATGCCATTTCCAATGATGTGGAACGATTAGGTTATCAGGATATTGCCGTTATGAACCTAGAAGGTCATGCCAAGTATATCAATGGCGGCGGTGAGTTTGATTCCTGGGGTGAATTCTGGTACGAAGACGGCTTCAATGGAGAGCTTTCCATCTCCGATGTAGCGATCAGTAAGGTCACCAAGGAAGCAGTAGTATTTGATGTCGCACCAATTAAAAACAATGATCAGGTCGTGGGTCTGCTAGTTGGACGACGGAATACCACTTTCTTAAAAGATACCACTAATGCGATGGGCGACGGTCAACGCCAATACAGTTTTATTGTTAACGAAAATGGCGCGATGATGGCTCATCCAGATGACCAGATGATTTTGGATCAGATTAACGTGTTTGATGACATCGAAAAAGACGGTACCTGGAAAAGCTTTGCCGTTTCTCTAAAAGAACTGGGAACTCAATCTACCGGAATGCTCACTTACACCGTCAATGGTGAGACCAAGATCGGCTCCACTGCACCAATTCCCGGAACAAAATGGACACTGATTGTTGCTCAGTATAAAGATGACGTTTTGGCTCCAATCACCAATCTGCGAAACCTGATTTTATTGATTTCGTTGTTCATTCTTTTGATTGGCGGCGCTGCTGCCTATGTTATGGCACAAAAACTCGCAAAACCGATCATCAAACTGAAAGAAGTTGCCGATCAGGTTGCTGTGGGAAAAGTGAACGTCGACATCGAAATAACTACCCACGATGAAATCGGCGATTTAATGAAGTCCTTTGAAACAATGATCGAAAACAACAAGGGTATGGCCGAAGCTGCTCAGCGGATGGCTCAGGGCGATTTTGAAGTTGAAATCATTCCCCGATCCGACGATGACGTGATCAGCTATTCAATGCTTGCCGTACTGTCTGAAATGAACCGGGTTCACGATGCTATTGTAAACATCGGCAACGCCGCTTTAGAAGGTCAACTCAATTATCGGGGTAATACCAATGAATATACCGGTGCCTATAAGGATCTGGTTATCTCTTTGAATAATGTCATCAATACCTTTGTCAAACCGCTCAAAGTCGCTAACAAAGCCATTGAACGGATCGGACATGGGGTCATCCCACCTAAAATCACCACTGAATATAAAGGCGATTTTAACGATCTTAAAAATAATATCAACGCCTGTATTGATGGTCTGGGCGCCTTAACTGAAACTGGTGAAGTCCTTCACCGACTATATGTCAATGACTTTTCTGCCAAAATGGAAGGCACCTATTTAGGCGTCTTTGGTGATCTGGCCACCTCGGTTAACGAAATCCAATGGAAACTCAACTATATTCATTCGATTATTAATAATGTTTCTAATGGTGTCATGAATGACTATGACGAACTGGTAAACATCGGAAAGCGCAGCGATGAAGATGAGTTTATCCCTAGTCTGATTCAGATGATTGAAAATATCCATTCACTGGTCAGCGAAGCCGACGAAATGACCCGACTGGCGGTTCAAGGCGATCTCGATCACCGCGGCGATCCATCAAAATTCCGTGGCGAATACGCGCTTGTTATTTCGGGCTTTAACCAAACCCTGGATGCTGTGATTGAGCCAATTCAGGCCACATCTGCAGCCTTAAATGAACTGGCAAAAGGTAATCTCAGCTTTACGATGGACGGTGATTATAAAGGACAACATGGCAAAATTAAAGAAGACATGAACCGCACCATCAGCTTTCTAAAAAACTATGTAGCGGATATTACCGCCTTACTCCAACTGATTGGCGAAGGTGATCTCACCAAGGAAATCAACGCCTATTATCATGGGGATTTCAATGCTGCCAAGCTGGTCATCAATAATATCACCACCCATTTAAGTGAGGTTATGAAGGAAATTGATGATGCTGCCGCACAGGTCGAATCAGGTGCCATCCAAATCTCCGATGGCGGTCAGGCATTGTCTCAGGGTACCACTGAACAAGCCAGTGCCATCCAGCAACTGACCGCTTCGATTGAAGAGGTGGCAGCTGAAACCAAACAAAACGCCATGAATGCCAATGAGGCCAACGAACGCGCCATTGAGGTTCGCACCAACGCAGAAGTGGGCAATTCTCAAATGGCAAAAATGGTTACCGCAATGGTCGAAATCAATGAATCATCCAATAATATTTCCAAAATTATTAAGGTAATTGATGACATCGCCTTCCAGACCAATATTCTGGCACTCAACGCGGCCGTGGAAGCTGCCCGGGCTGGACAACATGGCAAAGGCTTTGCTGTGGTAGCTGAAGAAGTGCGAACCCTGGCTGCCCGTAGTGCTGAAGCGGCTAAAGAAACCACCGGACTAATCGAAGGCTCGATCGACAAGGTGGCGATTGGCACCAAGATTGCCGATGAAACCGCCGCAAGCCTGATCGAGATTCTCAATGAAATTGAAAAGGTCACTGGTCTGGTTGGCAATATTGCCCGGGCTTCAAATGATCAGGCTTCCGAAATCGCTCAGATTACTAAGGGGATTGAGCAGGTCTCTAATGTTGTTCAAACCAACTCTGCCACCGCCGAAGAAAGCGCCGCTTCCAGCGAAGAACTTTCTAGCCAGGCCGAGGTTCTTAAACATATGATTAACACCTTCAAACTAAAAGATTTAAACAAGGTTAATGTTGAAAAAACCATTCACAAAGATACCGCACTACTCAATGAATTGGCTGCTCAACCGCAACTTGCCACCATGGACTGGCAAACCCAGGTGGATGCCATTGCTGGTTTCAAACGGCTGGATTACCAGGACATCGCGATAATGGATCTTGCCGGTCATGCCAAGTACATCAAGGGTGGCGGCGAATTTGATGCCTGGGGTGAATTCTGGTACGAAAACGGCTTTAAAGGAGAACCCTCAGTATCTGAAGTGACCATCAGCAAGGTCACCAATCAACCGGTTGTCTTTGACGTAGCGCCGATTAAAAATAACGGCCAAGTTATGGGATTACTGGTTGGTCGCCGGGCCGCCTCCTGATACATTTTACAAACGCAGAAATCCTGTTTGAATCAGCTGATTCAAACAGGATTTCTTTTGATTCCTAGTGGCTTATTTCTAAACCAGCAATTTCGCAAAATCTACATATCGGGTTCTCGCTTTTTTCTGGGCGTTAATCCTGGCTATATTGATATCCAGATAGTTGGTGATCAGGTTTTCAACAATGCCGGCATCAATTTTTTCATCAAGCGCCATGTTTTTTAAAATATTGATAACCTGATCCTTCTGCATTCCCTTCCGGTAGGGTCTATTTTCTGTTACTGCCGTAAAAATATCAGCTACCGCCATAATCCGGGCACCCAAAGATAGCTCTTTTCCGGTCAGTTTAAACGGATAACCACTGCCATCCAGTCGCTCATGATGCATTGCAGCATATTCATTGACTTCTTCTAATCCTTGTACCTGGTTCAATAATACATAAGTATGATAAGTATGCTTTTTCATCACGGCAAATTCTTCCGGGGTCAGTGCTGAGGGCTTCTCTAGAATTTCGGTTGGCACTGACAGCTTACCGATATCATGAATATAACCGGCCGCCTGAATTTTTTTGCAGGTAAGTTCGTCGCAGCTCAAATGCTGAGCCAGTCGATTAGCCACAGCTGATACCCCTTCGCTGTGAACTGCCGTGAAGTTGCTTCTAAAGTCAATGACCCGGGCATATAGCTTAGTAATCCCAATTAATTCGTCGATCCCCAAACATTGGTCTTTGAAATTAATTTTTTTATAGTAGCGACGTCCATTGGAAATGGACTCCAGATCATACCAGAAAAACTCTTTTTCTTTTAATTTTTCAAATGCCTTTACATAATCTGGATTAAACTTTCTTCCCGAGGCGCTAGCTATTTTTTTAAAGATCTGATCTTTCTGATTAATGATCTTATCATCCCGAGATATCAGAGTAGCAATCCGATCTGACAGATGGATCAGATGGCTTTCTGGCATAACTGTTTCGCCACAAAACCTGAGCCCGCCACCGCGATTCCAGTCGACATGGTGAAATTTGATGATTCTGGCGATTTCTGCAAACTCCCGATAATCCTTTAATAGCAACCATCCGATCCGGGCATGCTGATGGGGATTAATGGCTTCAAATTTAAGTACTTTGATCCGTTCCTGCATGCTTAAACCGCCAACATCATGGAGAATTGCTGCAACCGAAACTTCATTTAGCTTCTTTTCATCAAAGCACAACTCTTCACCGAGATTAAAAGCAATATAAGCGACAAGACGTTGATGATGATTCAGTTCTGGACTTACCATGTCAGAAGCTCTGGATAATTGAAGGGTTAACTCTAGTAAAGAGACCATTTTTCTTTTCCTTTCTTTCTGAGACATTCGAGACAGATAATTATTTTGCTATGATACCATACTTTTGTTAGGATTGTAACACAATTTCTATATAATTTCTATTTCAGATCGCTTTTTAAATTTGATGAAACGCACAAAATCGATCATAACAAAAATACAATTTTATTATGATCGATTTTTCTATAAGGAATTCGCCACACGGTTCACAAACAGCGAAACAATTTGAGGATCAAACTGCGTTCCAGCATGATTCTGAAGCTCCTGCAACGCTTCACTTCTTGTTTCGCTTTTTATGACTCTTTCAGATTTGTCGAAAAAGTAGTTACACGCTATAATAGAGCTATAATAAATATCTATGATTATTGAAGGAGTTTTAACAATGTTAATCGATTTAAGAAGCGATACTGTAACCCAGCCAACTCAGGCCATGCGAATCGCAATGGCCAATGCCCCTGTGGGTGATGACGTTTATGGCGATGACCCTACTGTCAATCAGCTAGAGCAACTGGCCGCTGAAATGCTAGGCAAGGAGGCCGCCTTGTTTGTGCCATCCGGCACCTTTGGTAATCAGCTGGCAATTATGACCCACACCCAGAGAGGAAATGAGCTACTGGTTGGCGATGACTGCCATATCCTGATGCATGAAGTCGGTGCTGCCGCAGTTCTTTCAGGCGTGCAGATTAGAACCTTCCCAGTAACTGATGATGGCATCGATGTCGAAAAATTGGAGCTGATGCTCCGGGGCGATGATATCCACTTCCCGGATACCGGTCTAATCTGCATGGAAAATGCCCAGTCTTCAGGTAAAACTGTTCCCCTTTCCAATATGAAAGCGGTCTATGCTTTGGGACAATCCCAAAATATCCCGGTTCATATTGACGGAGCCAGAATTTTTAATGCTGCCCTTGCCCTGGGCATCACGGCTAAAGAAATTGCCGCCACGGGTGATTCAGTAAACGTCTGTCTCTCCAAGGGATTATGTGCACCGGTAGGTTCATTGCTACTAGGAACTACAAATTTTATAAAAAAAGCCCGCAAAAACAGAAAACTGATGGGCGGCGGACTCCGTCAAGCGGGAATCTTAGCTGCTGCCGGGATCATCAGTCTAACCGAAATGGTTTCCCGTCTTCAAGAAGATCACCAGAATGCCCGCTATCTGGCCAGTCGTCTGGAAGAAATCGGATCCTGTTCAGTCCTTCGGAATCGTCTGGATATTAATATGGTCTTTTTTAAGCTGCCAGAATCAGTGATTACCGAATCTGCCCTAGTTGCCGGCTTATTGGAAAAAAATATTAAAATCAGCGGACAGGAAGACGGTGAATACCGGTTTGTTACCAATCACGGTGTCAGCTCTGCTGATATTGACTGGGTCATTGAATGCATGAAAACGCTGATAGCCCGTTATACCTGATTTTTACCCTTCATTTTCATGAGCAGATGCATCAAAATCCTTTTATAGTTGGGCTTGACGTGGTATACTAAAATCACTACAAATGGAGGGTTCTTTATGACAGCCACTTTCTACGGAAACCAAGGAGTTGTGAACAGCATCATACTTGATATGGAAACCGATTTCGAAAAACAATTAAGATTTTTAAACACAATCAAATTCACCGATGACTTCAAGCCTGAATGGCTGCCGGATATTGTCAAAATAAGCTTTATTATTCAACCGTCTCTGGGGCAATTCGGTACACCCAATCTGGTTATTATCGCCGAAGAAAAAAGCCTTCAGCGGCATGTCATTTTTGTTGAATCAAAAATTTCTGCCTATGATGACGCGTCGGAAAAATTAAATATAAAACTCTTTCCCAATAAATACAAGGATATCGGCGACAAGCTAAATATCCGGCTGGCACTGATGTATCGTTTGGCCAAAGCTTATCACCATCAAAAAGACGGTGGATTTATTGAAGATGTAGATGAAGCCTACAAGCTTTATCATGACCTGCCAAAGGTTTTAAAAAAACCCGTCATGATCAAACTTTGTATTGAAAAATTCGGATACAATCCGGATTTTTTGTTTGTGGCCATGACGAACGATCCGACTGATATCCAGCCTTTCAAGAATGCCAACTTCCTCCCCCCCATTGGCGTCAGTGGCTGGCGAGCCGAAAAACAATCCTTTGGGTTGATTTCTTTTGCTATGCTTGAAGAGCAAAAGCTGGTTGATCCCCAGGCCGGATATTATGCTGCGTCAAAAGAAAACGTCTTGCATCTGCCAGCAGAAACTGGCTCCAGCAATAACGACCCCACCATTCGGACGATTGTTCTGGATCAATGGCATCCCGATTTAAAGCTGAATTTGGAGGAATTTTTAGTGTCGCTTGGAGATCGGCTTACTACTAGCAAGGTCATTACCTTTAATGGTTCTTACAGTATTAAAGCTGAAGACGGACGAACCCTGGTGAAGCTTTTTGCCGATAAGGAAAAAATGTATATTACCTTGAGAAATGACAATATTCCAGTTGCCTTTAAAGACAAGCCGCGGATCAAAATCGGGGTCGGTCTCAACGCCAAATCCTTTGTTTTGATTTATTCCGGTACCGATGATCTGACCGGGGATCATTATAATAAACTGGCCATGGATCTGATCGAAATCATTGTTGATTTTGTGGAACAATAAACCGCCATATCTTAGCAGATCAGCTCAACGATCTCTGTCAATTTACAAAAGCAATTGTTTTATTCTCGTCCTGATAGGACGGTACAGACAATTGCTTTTTCAATCACAGGGACTACCGATGATGGTACAATTTACCGCAACCAATGATTGTTCTGGATAAGCTGGATCTGGATAAATATTAACTTTTCTAGCCATCTTCTAGCGATGCATGGTATAATTATAAAAAATTTGATTACTGATCGGAACGAATGCCTATGGAAGATTTCTTTGCTACAAACAACCAACAACAAATCCTCAACCGCATTTTTTCGCTGAATCTTGGTCTTTTATGTATCTTAGATATTGATGGTTGTTTTAAAAAGATCAATATTTCATGGGAAAAAACCTTCGGATACACCGCTGAAGAACTGTCACATTCAAATATCATCGACTATGCTCACCCTGACGATCGCGATGCTACCGCCTTCGTTTTTTCGGAGCTGCTGCAAACCAGCCACCGACTGACCTTTTCTAATCGTTTCCGTTCCAAAGACGGCAGCTACCGTTATATCGACTGGGAATTTAATCGCCACGACAGCTACGCCTATGTGGCCGGAACCGACATCACCCACACAAAGCTCTCCGCCGCTGGGCTTAAAGCGGTTCGAAATCAGCTCGAAACAAGCAATATTCAAAATGAATTAGAAGATCTCTGTCCGATCCGTCAAAAAATCCTCGTCGTTGACGATTCACCACTTAATACAAAAATAATGGAAACCGCCCTAATTGATGACTATGAGGTTCTGATTTCACACACTGGAAAAGAAGCGTTGAACATTTGCAATTCCAGCGATCCCCCGGATCTGATCCTATTGGATGTTATAATGCCTGAAATTGATGGCTACGAAATTTGCCGAAGACTCAACCATAGTCCAAAAACAAAGGATATTCCAGTGATCTTTCTAACCTCTCTCACCGCATCCAAGGACATTGAGTTTGGATTGACCTTAGGAGCGATCGATTATATTACTAAACCCTTTAGTATCCCGATTATCAAGGCAAAGATCAAGAACCATCTGGCCTTGAAATATTATCAGGACACCCTTAAAATCAATACTGACGTCGATTCGCTAACCCAGATCGCCAACCGTCGTCGGTTTGACGAAATCATGACGCTGGAAATAAAAAAAGCCAAAAGAACTGGAACCATTTTATCGCTGCTTTTACTCGATATTGATCATTTTAAATTTTACAACGATACCTATGGCCACCTGGAAGGCGATAGCTGTCTGAAAAAAGTGGCAGCTACTCTGGCAGCGACCCTCAAACGCCCCAAGGATCTAGCTGCCCGTTGGGGTGGTGAAGAGTTCACCTGCCTACTCCCTAACACCAATACGAAAGGCGCTCAGAACGTCGCCGAAACCCTGCGCGCAGCAATTCAAAATTTATCTATTCCGCACCTGTCCTCACCAGTTAATGATGTCGTCACTGTTTCGATCGGGGTGGTCTCTTCAGATCCACTTGATGAGAACTCCTTAGATAACTTGTTAAAACATGCTGACGCATCTCTTTACCATGCCAAGGAAGCGGGAAGAAATCAAATCGCTATTTGGCGAGATTTTGCCTCTACAATATAATTGAATGTTTTATTCTTTATCATTTAAGATTGATTCAATTCTATTCTTAGTGTATAATTAATCAAAACTATTTAAAGAGGAGAATTTGAAATGAAAAAAATTATTGGAATCCAAGTTGGCAATCGTGAAAGTGAAGCTCTAAAAGTTCAAGAATTATTAACTAAAAATGGTTGTATTATTAAGACGCGTCTTGGCTTACATGAATCATCTGATGATCTTTTTAGCACCAGCGGATTGATCATCTTGGAATTTTTGTCAGGTTCTGATACCGAAAGTGAAATTCTTGAAAAAGAGTTATCAACACTTAGTTCAGTTGTCGTCAGAAAGATGGAATTTTAATTAAATCCTTCAAAATATCGAAAAAGCCACTCAATTGAGTGGCTTTTTAAATGTCTTAAATCGGGATCAGTCCTGAGCTTTCAGTACTTTGATAAAATCGATCATATATTCTGGCAGATCCGGAGGCCGACGGCTTGATACGATATGACCATCAATAATCGAAGGGGTATCATGCCAGATGGCACCGGCGTTGGTCATGTCATCTTTGATACCGGGGGTACTGGTGACATTTTTACCTTTAAGGATGCCGGCAGAAATTAATACCCAGCCAGCGTGGCAGATTTCACCAATGACTCGTTTGCGGCGATCCAGATTGCGGATCATCTCTAAAACCACCGGGAAACGACGGATCGCATCTGGTGCCCAGCCGCCGGGAACCAGAATCCCGTCATAAGCGTCAGGATTGATGTCAGTATAGGCCAGGTCGGACACACAGGGCACCCCATATTTGCCGATGTACTTTTTGCCGGCTTCCTCGCCAACAACATCAACGGTAACCCCTTCTTCCCGTAGGCGAAGTACCGGGTACCATAATTCAAGATCTTCAAAATCATTGCTAATCAAGGCGATAATCTTTTTGTTTTTCATCTTGTTTCCTCCTGTTTTTTTATTTTAGACATTCCCTCTGGAACCGGGCTTAATCAGTGCAACTTGTCCGGCCTTGCAGACGGGACAGTCGTCAGGGTCCCAGGCGGTGATCTCCAGTTTGATGGCCGAGTAGATCGGCATGTTAATTTCAACCCCAGCAGCCCGGCGGTCGGCGATGCAGGCAACGCCGAGGACGACGGCACCCAATTCTTCTAGCACTTTTTTTGTTTCAATGGTAGATTTTCCGGTGGTGACGACATCTTCGGTGATGATAACCCGTTCGCCGGGTGTTAATTCAAAGCCGCGTCGCAATTCCATCAACCCATCTTTACGTTCGGTAAAAATCGCTTCTTTTCCCAATTGTCGGCCGATTTCGTAGGATACGATGACACCGCCCATGGCCGGGCCAACTACCTTGTCAATTTCTAGTGCCTTTAACTGCTCGACAACCGGTGCTAAGACCTTGGCGGCGGCATCCGGGAATCGTAGCACCTTGGCGCATTGCACGTACTGGTCGCTATGTTTGCCTGATGACAGTAAAAAATGTCCTTCTAAAAAGGCATCAGTTTCTTTCAGAATTTCTAATATATCTTGACTCATCTTATTCCTCATTTCTGTATTTTAAATTAAACAATTCCCCGGACTTGACCAATATTGGTAAGGCCTTCGTTGATGCAATAGGTTTCCAGACCTGCAATGATCTCAATCGGTGCCATCGGGTTGTTAAAATTGATGGTGCCAATTTGCACACAGGTTGCCCCGGCCATAATAAACTCCAACGCATCTTTCCAATCGCTGATACCACCCATGGCCATCACCGGGATTGCGACCGCCTGACAAACCTGATGGGTCATCCGCAGGGCAATTGGTTTAACCGCCGGTCCGGATAGACCGGCATAGAGGTTATCAAAAACAAGGGCTTTCTTCTTATAATCAATGGCCATTCCCTGCAGCGTATTGATCAATGAAATCCCCTGGGCTCCAGCATCCTCACAAGCCCGGGCAATATCAGCGACCGCCTCGCCGTTAGGCGATAATTTAACCATTATCGGATGGCGGGAAAGTTCCACCACTTTTCTAGTAATCTCTCCGGCGGTTTCAGCTTTAATGCCATAGGCCATACCCCCTGCTTTAACATTGGGGCATGATATATTCAGTTCAATCAGCTGCGCATCAATGACGTTGAGCTTTTCAATGGCGGTGAGATAAGATTCTTCATCCTTTCCGCCAACGTTAACAATGGTAACTGTATCGATTTCTTTAAGATGAGGCCATTCATTTTCAATAAAGGCGTCAATTCCGGGGTTTTCCAGACCAATGCTGTTCATCAGCCCGGCCGGGGTTTCCCATAGCCGTATGCCGGTGTTTCCGGATTTTGGTTCTAAGGTCAGCCCTTTTGAGCAGAGGCCACCAAGCTTAGCCAAATCATAAAAGGCTTCGTACTCCCGGCCAAAACCAAAGGTTCCTGAAGCCGGGATCACTGGGTTCTTAAAGAGGATCTCATTAAATTTTGTTTCCAGACATTTAGACATTAAAGACCTCCTCTCTGACAAACACCGGGCCGTCTTTGCAGACTTTTTTATTGCCGGATCGGGTTTCACAGCTACAACCCAGACAGGCACCGATCCCGCAGGCCATATGGGCTTCCAGCGAAACATAAACAGTATTATCTGCCGGCACGGTTTTAGCCACCGTTTCCATCATAATTTCCGGTCCGCAGGTCACCACCGTTTCACTAGCTAAAACAACAAGTTTATTGGTAATAATTCCCCCGACATCGAGAATCATTTCATCGGCCAAGGCCTCAAAGGCATCAACCCCGTAGGCACTGTCGCGAAAGCCCAGATAGATCCGGCACTTTCCGGTGGGGTTTTGCTCTCGATAGTGTCGTGCCAGATAATAAAGCGGTGCTGTCCCGATACCGCCGCCAACCATACACAAATCGCCAGTGATTTCCGGAAAACCGTTACCGTAGGGACCCTGGATGGTCACCTCATCATCGGTCTGAAGCTGGGATAAGATTTCGGTGCCTTTTCCCACCACCTGGTATAAAAAGCTGAGCTGACCGGTTTCGTAATTATGAACGCTGATCGGTCGAGAAAGCAGCGGATCTTTGTCCCAGGCGCGCAGCATAAAGAATTGCCCTGGCTTTACTACTCCGGTAAAAGCGACAGTCATTTTAAAAATCCCCGGTGATATCGCACTATTATTTAGGATTAAAGCCATTTAAGAATATCCTCCTGCATTGCTAGAGTTGCGTTTCGAATATGCTCGGCAAAGCCCTCGTCTTCGCAACCAGCCTTTTGATGACCGGTGATCAGTCCCCGGGATGAGTTAACCACCGCACAACGGGACTTTTTCAGAATATTGGCAATATCCTCACCGGTTCCGCCCTGGGCGCCGTAGCCTGGTACTAAAAAGAAGGTATGGGGACAACGAGCCCGAATCGCTTCGAATTCTTCCGGACGGGTCAGACCGACTACCGATCCGATGGCTGAA
>Ga0180017_100421_pt1 | contig 14742 bp, 10 predicted proteins | sample KR46_S_MetaG_FD_129674 | JGI IMG/M metagenome (GOLD analysis project Ga0180017, IMG submission 129674) | Groundwater microbial communities from the Olkiluoto Island deep subsurface site, Finland - KR46_S_MetaG | ecosystem: Environmental > Aquatic > Deep subsurface > Groundwater | place: Finland...
GTGCGTGCTGCAACTCCCGGGCGAGGAGGATCTTGCCGTAAGGCGGGACTGCGTCGAAGATCTCTGCCGCCGGGTCATGCCCGCTGGACTCACGGCGGACGTGATGATCGAATCCGGTTTTCTGCATGTGGAGGTCCAGAAGGCCCTGCGCCTGATGGCACCCGACCTCATAGTCATGGGCGGCCACGGCGACGCTGAACGGTGTCGTCAAGAACTCGGAAATTCCATGGACGACGCGGCTCTCATCGTGGCTCGCAACGCTTCCTGCCCGGTCCTGATCGCCCCTGCCGGTGGAGTCGCCTTCAACGGAAACTTCCGCCGCGTGCTGACGGTCACGAACTTTTCCTATGCATCCACACCCCTCATGGCCCTTGCCAATCAGATGGCCGAGGCTGGCGTAGCCGATTTGCGCGCCTTTCACCCCATCGCCTTGCCCCATGGGGCTCCCCTGCCCCCAGCGTCCGCCCTGTCCAAGATGATCAACAGGGCCGCAGAGCGCCTCGTCAACCTGGGCTGCGTCCTGCGCCGACCGGTAACCACCGGCGTGCGCGAAGGCGAGCCTGCCCGAGAGATCATAAAAGACGCCCGCGAATACGGCGCCGATCTCGTGGTGCTGGCCACGGACGAATACGGAGTCGCGGGAGGGACGGAGCCATCCGTGGCCGCTCGCGTACTCGACGGCGCACGCTACGCGGTGCTGCTGGCTGGCCCCCAGGCCTTGGCGACGCAGAAAATACCGGGCGCGGCAATGGCCCGCAGAGGCGCGCTGTGAGCCGGCATGTCGTCATCATCGGCGGCGTGGCTCTTGGCCCCAAGGCTGCAGCCCGTTACAAGCGTCTTGAGCCCGGTGGGCGGGTGACCATGGTCGATCGGGCCAAAATCATCTCCTTTGGCGGCTGCGGCATCCCTTTTTTCGTGTCCGGGGAGGTGAGCGACGTGGCCGAACTGCGGAGCACCGCCTTCCACATGATCAGAGACGAACATTTCTTCCGCTCCACCAAGGGCGTGGACGTGCGCACCGAGACCGAAGCGCTGGCCATCGACCGAAATGCCCGGACCGTGACCCTTCGTCATCTTCCGAGCGGACGCGAAGAAACGATTGCCTACGACAAGCTGGTACTGGCTACCGGCAGCAGGGCCAATCGCTTGAACGTGCCGGGGTCAGAGCTGCCCGGAGTCTTTTCGATCCACAGTCTGGAGGCGGCCCAGGATATCCGCAACCTGGTCACGGCGGGTGGTGTGCGCCGAGCCGTCATTGTAGGCGCGGGCTTCATCGGACTCGAAATGGCTGTGGCCCTATCCGACATGTGGGGCGTGGAGGTCACTGTGCTGGAACTGCGGGACCAGGTCCTGCCGGGAGTCGCCGGAACCAATCTGGCTCGCATGGCGCAGCGCACCATGGAGGGCAAAGGTGTGTCGTTCCGCCTGGGAGAATCGCTGCAGGCCCTCGAAGCCGGTCCCGACGGGCGGGTCGCCCGCGTGGCAACGGGCAGCGGAGTTCTTGAAGCGCAGTTGGTCATCGTCTCCGTCGGCGTGCGTCCCAATTCGGACCTGGCAAGGGATGCCGGACTGGACGTTTCGGAACGTGGAGGCATTCGCGTGGACGAATTCCTGCGCACCAGCGATCCGGACATCCTTGCAGGCGGTGATTGTGTGGAAATCACGAACGCCCTAACGGGCAAACCTTTCTATCTCCCTCTGGGCTCCGTAGCCAACCGCCAAGGGCGGGTCATCGGCACCAACCTGGCGGGAGGGGCCGCGCGATTTCGGGGAGCAGTGGGCTCCTGGTGCGTGGGCCTCTTCGACGCTACCGCTTCCGGTACCGGCATGACCCTGTCTGCCGCCCGTGCTGCGGGCTACGACGCCGTCTGCGTGCATGTCACCCAGCTCGATCGGGCCCATTTCCACCCGGACAAGCGGCTCATGAGTCTGGAACTCGTGGTCGAGCGCAGCACCGGGCGCGTACTTGGCATGCAGGGTTTCGGCCAGGCGGGAGATGCGCTGGTCGGGCGCGTCAACACCGTGGCCGCTCTGTTGTCGGAGGGTCCCACCGCCGGGGACCTGGCCGGATTGGAAATGGCCTATTCCCCACCCTTCGCCTCGGCTTTCGACATCCTCAACACCCTGGGAGCTGCGGCGGAGAACGTCCTGGACGGACTCAACCGCGGCATCCAGGCCGACGAGTTCGCCGCCCTCTGGGAGCACCGGGCCAATAATGGGCGCATTTTCCTGGACTGCCGCGAACGGGCCGACGCCGCGGAGCTTCTGGCCCGCCACCCCGGTCAATGGGAGAACATTCCCCAAGGCGAACTGGCCGACCGCCTGAGCGAACTGCCAGAAGACAAAGCCGTCGTCCTCGTGTGCAACACCGGAGCCCGGGCCTACGAGGCCCTGATCACCCTGGTCCATCACGGCTACAAAAATGTGGTCAGCGTCGAGGGCGGCATGGCGGCCATCACCGCCGCCGGTTTTTCCCTCTAAAGCAGCACAACGAGCAGAGGCCCAGAATCTCTTGGGATTTTGAGGAAAAAAATGACGAGAAAGATGGCCAGAACAATCTTGAACCATCTTTTTTGTCCGGCACGCATCCCGAAATTCACAACCTTCTGCCGGAGTATTCCTGACCTGCCGGACACAAAACAAAAAAGCCGTCATTCATGACGGTTTTTTTGTTTTTGGCATTCAAGTAAACTATTGTTTTTTAAGCGTTTAAGTGGTGGAGCTACGCGGGATCGAACCGCGGACCTCTTGAATGCCATTCAAGGGAGTTGTCGGCCTGGATTTATATATAACATTATAAAATTATTGAGTAAAACTCTTCGAATTCTCAACTGTTTGTTTGTGCGCATAGTGTGCATAGCGTTCTGGAATATCAGTGAGTTAGCATGGTGTCGTTGAGAAAACGGACACATAGCGGACACGCGAACCGAGTGGAGAGTTACAGGGGACCTGAACTGCCGCCATTATGGAGGATTGAAAGCAATCGCATTGTTGATTGGGTCGTATTTCAAACAGCAGTTTTCAAAACCATTTCCAATCATCGAAAGAAAGTGCTATTTATCAGCCAGTTATGCGTGGAGTGGTCCGCTTGTGTACTTGTTTCAAGATGCGATCACAAACCAAACATGAAACTGACTTCAGCAAGAATACGAATTTAACTTTACCGCCGATCGGAGATCGAGGCAACGCGGATAATTGCCCAAATAAAATGCTATTATCATTGACAAATAATTAGCTGGATGAGTAGTAATTCCCAAAAAAACAAGGGTTGCTATTTTAGCAGTATCTGGATGCTAAAACTATCCTGACAAGGAGAGAAACCATGTCGATCGAGATCGTCAAATTCGCCATTAATCCAAGTGGCTACCTAATACGCAAAGCTTTGGATACAGCGATCGAGTCCTTTACGACGGATGCCAAATCGAAGACTGTAACGACGGCAAAACTTGAGGAAGAGGCCATCCGACAGGATATCGAGACGCGTGTATTGCAAGGAAAAGCCAGAGTTGAGCAAGAACTTGCAATTGCTCGTCGGATAGACAACGCTGAAGATGTTGAAATTGAAGAATACTATGATTCATCAGGTGAAGGAGCATTAGGTTTGAAGACGTCCGAGGAAAGCCTGACTCTTGGTGCCTCTGGCGCAGGCAGGCGAATTACAAAGAGAGTGTACAAGTTCAAGGGATTCAGGCCAATAACAGTATCTGCGGACATCGAAGAACGGGGAGAGCAAACCCCTTTCGCCTAATGGCAATTCCACTTATGCAACATTGCCGTAGTTGAAGGGCATGCTGAGATTTTCAAGGGGTACCCGCGAATGCTCGACACAACAATGCAAGCTCGATTTGAGAAACTTGTCGAAGTCATGATGGCAGAGCGTAAGAAGCTGTTTTCTCTTGAATTGAGCCAAGTCCACTCACAAGCTGCTGCACGCGGAATGCTTAATTCGAGTGTATGGATTAATCAGATCCAACAGGCGCACGAGCGCGAACTGGAAGTGCGAGCCATTATCGCTTGGGAAAGTTTGGTTCGCGTACACCGAATCTTCGGGCAACCAATGATCAATAGTCTCCGTAATAATCTGAAGGGTGAAATTCATAGACGTATTGATCAGTTGATGATCGAACTAACAACTTCTCTTGATGATCGCACCCACAGGAGTGGGGTTAACATATCTGCCTCACTTCTCGACGCTCATCGCGCTGTCACAGAAAAACATGACATAGAGGTTGATCTTTACGTCGATTCTCTTTCTATCAAAGATGAAGAAAAAACTAACGGGGCAGTGATGCAACACTACAATTTTTATGGGGCAGTTGGTTCTGTTCAAACCGGCGCTAACGTAACCGCTAATGTCATACAGAATCTTGACCCCGATGATCGTGCATCCCTATCTTCAGCCATTCAGCAAGTTCGTGATGTTCTCTCAAATGTGTCCACGCTTGGTGTACAGGAGCGAAGAGAACTTCTTGAAATCGTTGATGAGTGCATGTTGCAGATGTCAACTAGCACCCCAAATAACACGAAACTTTTCACTATGTTCAACGTACTGGGTATAGCAATTCAATCCATTGCTAGCGCACAGCCAGCATATCAGGCATTGAAAGCTGCCGTCTTGACGTTGGGCATTACGCTGCCATGATAGGCTCTCTAGCTGTCTGCCAATTGGATGCATAACACAGATACCGCACGGCTTATTTTTAGTATTATGCTTAAAAGGAACACCAGTCGGTTATGATAGATATAAAAATGGTTTCTAATTCGGGCGTCACCCATTTTGATGAATTAAAGAAGTTGTTTAAAACTCAATCGGATAAGCTTATTATTATTTCGCCATTCCTGGCGAATAATATTCAAGAATTGCTTTCTGAATTTTCGTTTGAAGAATCAAAAGAAGTCGAATTAATAACTACATTTAAACCATCTGATCCAGAGCAAATTACAAAACCTAAAGTTTTAAAATTTTTTTTTGAATATTTTAAGCATACTTATCCGAATATTAAAATAAAAATTCATATTAATAATAAGCTTCATGGAAAAATTTACATCGCTATAAATGGTATAAAACGATCAATGATTGTTGGTTCAGCTAACTTTACACGTAATGGTTTATTCAATAATCATGAATATAGCTTAAAAATTCATGATAATACGGTGATAGATAGTATTATTAAAGAAACATTTAATTCTATAGAATATCAGGAGGTCACATATCATCAAATTTGTAAAGCTTGTCAGTTTGCAGAATCGTATGAAAAAGATCATCCTGAGTGGACTCAAGGTCCAAAAATACATTGTAACATTTTAGATGTAATATACTCAGTAGAAAATAAAAAGAATACTAGTCCACAATATTTTTTAAAACCAATAGGACATAGCAAATCCCCGATCCTATTGTCTGATCAGTGTGACTTTTCTGCACTGCATCAAAATTTACATTTTTCAAAGAAAAAACCCAAGGGGGTAATGAAAGGCGATATAATTATAACAACAGCAGTTGGAGCTGGTTCAATCCTTTCGTATTATATAGTTACGGGAGGTATCTATCACGTTTCGAAGACTGATATTGAAAATGATCCGTTTCTTGAAAGATGGCCGTGGTATGTAGAAGCAAGAAATATGTCAGTAGAATTCGGTAAAGAATGGTGGAAGCATGATATTAAGCGACAAGAAATTCTAAATGAATATTTAAAAAAATTTAAAGATGTCCCAGTTACGAATGCAGGCGGATTTACATTGGGTACAATAAATAGAGGCAATGATAAGGTTAAAATCACAGAAGAATTTGGAAAATTTATAATATCTCGGATTAATGGATGTAAAGATTTTAAGCATCCCAATGGGTAATCGGAAGTCCTAGCATTCCAAACATAATTCATCACTCAGGGCGACGGCGAGCCACAATTCAAGCCTTCCTTGACTGAACTTGGCGTAAAGCATGGAAAAAACATGGCAAATATACAGCAATTAGAACAGGGTCCGTCGGGACGTCAGCTTGTCGCCCTCAAAAACCAAGTTGTTCAGGGCTTTACTGAGTCTCATTGGAGAGAACTTGGGGCAATTACCGAAATGCTTGACGCCGTTTCTAGGCATCCTCGCCTACTTCGCAGCCTCAGTTGGGGGGATGAAGACTACGAGGGGCATGTCCTCCAGATGCTCAAGGATATGATTGACGAGCGGTCCGAGAATTACGCCCTCATGCTGGACTACATCGCTCGCACATGTCCCGAAGGTGGGGAATTCATCTCAAGCTTTGATAACGGTGCCCGTCGTATAGTGTTCTCGCCATCTGCTTTCGCTGTCCCTGCTGAGAACCCAGACCCGAATCTCATTTCTGTCATGATGCCATTTTCTTCATCACTTTCTGCGGTCTATGACACAATAAAGACTGCCGCTTCTGTTGCTGGGTTTCAGTGCCTCCGAGCAGACGACATATGGGACGACGCCACAGTTATTCAAGATGTTTTCAGCCTTATCTTCCGGTCATACTGCGTGATATGTGATTTCACGGGTCGTAATCCGAATGTCTTCTATGAAGCAGGGATCGCGCACACACTCGGGAAGCATGTTGTCCCGATAACGCAGAGCGCAGAGGATATCCCATTCGACTTAAGGCACCATAGATACGCCCTTTATCTTAATAATGGCGAAGGTCGAGACAGGCTCCGCGAGGAACTCACTATTCGTCTACGAAGCCTTGCCGAAAAAAAGGTGGGTGTGCAGTGGGCGAAATAAGTATTCAACTTAGAATAGTAGTTTAAAGTTTTTATTACTCATCGATAAGTTTGTCGATATAGCTGTCCCGGGGGATTTGTGGGAGAATAACTTACAAAGTATAAACGTCGAAAAGCTGCACGTTTAGATTTTGAAAATTTAGATTCACATCGAAATATGCAGATCATTATTCATTAAGCTTCATCAGTCAACATTGCGAAAAGTGGATGTGATGTCAAATATACTTGAGCGCGTGCTTGATGGGACTATTAAAACTAACGCATCGTGGCTGGAGAAAACCGGGTACCATCCTGTTGTTTTGGCAGAACTTATAAAGGAGCATTGGATTTGTAGCTTAATGGGTAGTATCGTGGCTATATTTGGGTTTGTGGCCTCTTTATGAGGGATAATGTAAATATTTCGATTAACTTATATTAATAATTATGAGGATATCTTGATGCAAGAATTTATAAATTTTTCAATTTTGCTCAAGATAATTGGCGCTCTGTCTGTTGGCATCGGATCGATCCTGTTGGCGTTGCGGGTCAAGTCAATCCTACAATGGGTTGTTTTCTGTTTAGTTGCTCATGAACAATCTATTCACCAACTATCGTTGATCGCAAAAGGACAAGTGCAGAGTGAGCCTGTAGTGATTGGCGTTACAAAACATCTAATTGAAGTTGAGAGTAAAGTAGGGGTGATTCTGTTTGTAGCTGGGTTCTGTTTTTTGGGTATTGGGATGCTTTGCAATGCAGTAAGCTATTTAGTTGATTATATATAGCTAAGCAGTATGCAATAAATTGTGATAATTAATGCTTTAAGTTATGCGCTGAAACTTATCTTAACGCTTAAATGTAATTTTTTTATTTCAAAATGCCGAGTAGTTTAGTAAATTACAGATTGATTTATGTTAAAAAAATCCCTGAAGCGTTAAGCTTCAAGGATAAAAGACGACATCTAGAAACATTAAACTAAAACATTTTAAAAGTACGCTACTAAAAGCCAATGCATAGTGTGTATTTGAAACACATGCGTAAATGACAACAATATGTCGTTAATGTCGTTTCGTTTGAAATGATATGTAATGTCAGAATATAAATAAAGAAAATTTAAATAAATAATAATTCATATATTTTTCATGATTCTTTAAAAAACTTTAAGCTTCATTGGCTTCGTTTTTTTGCAAAGGACCTAGAACGCAAGATTCTTCAACGATTGGCCGCCAGCAGAACCGAACCTCGCCAGATCATAGAGCGAGCGCGAATCATATTACATTGCCAAGAAGATGAGCTGCTTGTTCACGTTTTTTTTGTTTCATTTGTTCGGACTGTATTGCAATACAGCTAGATTCCGTATTTTTTACGTATTTTCATGAACTCTTGAAATACTAATTCGACGCGTTTTGCATCAGCCTCAAGGTCTTCTATCCGCATGACTCCTTCTTCACGACCAAGAATGCTCTCTTTGCGCCAAGGAGGTATCATGAACCCTAAAGGAGCCTCCTTGCGAAGAGGGATATACTCCCAAGTCGAGTGAACGTAGTAGTTTCTTAAGGCGCGTATCGTTTCTGCACGCATCATCCATTTATTAAATTCATGCGTGTCTGGTACGTGCTCACATTCATCGAGAAGTTTTTTAAGCTTTTTGATGATCTGCGTCATCCCTGCTTTGTTAAGATAGCTGTGTGATGCGCTTGGATCGCTTCTATTTTCCAAAAACCTCAAGCATAGACCTAGATTCATTTCTAAAAAATTGAAATTTCGGACTATTTTTCCAAGCGCTGCATTTATTCTTGATTCATGGTCCATTTTTTATAGGCGATACATGTTACACGGTGTATTATCGAAGGTTCTTGATCGTATCTAGTATTTGCCGGTGAACGTCTCGTCCTTGCCCGTCTTTTTTCGTTGCCATAAGGAACAGAGTTTTTCCTCCGCTTTTGCCTGCCCATAGGGTGCCGATGTTCTGTTTTTCTTGGGCGTCGTCCGCACTGGCTAGGTGTTCTCCCTTGTATTCCACTACAAGAGTGCGTTCATCTGAAAGATGGGCAACGAAATCTGGATAGAACTTGTCCTTAGAGGTCGGAAGCCAAAATGATCCGTACTGGCGATCAACGTTGCGCACCCACCATTTAATCTCTGGCATCATGTCCAAAGCCACGGCGCACTCGTACTCTTCTCCACACGGCTTAAGGTCTCGAATCACAGGGTAAAAGTGTTTTTTGAATCGGTAGGAGCTGTTGCAAGCAGGGATTCCTTCGGCATAGCCCGATGGTGGAAAGGTGTGCGAATATTCGAAGCTCGTTTGAACCTTCGCCTCGGGGCCGAAAAGCAAGAGTTGGAAACCCTCTTTCAGGGATTTTTCACGTAGCCGAACGAGTTTGGCTTTCACGGCTGCCGCAAGCGCGTATCTGGCCCGCCAAAGAATGGGGAGTGGGATGTCGCTGCGGTCTAGGAGCGATTTCACGCATCGACGGCAAAACTCCAGCATGTCCACCTGGCGAACATCCGGGCGGTGGCATTGGCCGTCCAGCCATTGCGCCAAGCCCTGCTCAGTGATCGCAGTGGGGGCGGACAAGAATGAAAGCTGCACCTGAGAATCCGCAAGTTCGTACTTCATCTGTTCGCCTTCGAGGTCAAAACGGAAGGTGCGGGCTGTTTCGTCGTAGTCGAATTCCCCAGCCTCCAAGCTTACAGAAAATTTGAGCGGGCTCCAATCCACGGCATGAAGGATGGTTTCTTGTTCAGGCTGTTCCAGAGAACCCCAAAGTTCCAGCATGAGTTGGGGAACGGGAAAGAGCCTTCCTTTTTGCGAAGGAGAGGGTGGCTGTATTGACCGGACCCGCGCCCGGTGGACGGCAACCCTGGCCCGGATGACCTCCTCCTGTTTCGGGTTTGCCGCGATTATGGCGGCCTCGATGTCTTCCGGGATGATATCCGTACAGACAACCTGAACCGTTCCATCCTCGTTCTTTGAAAATGAAACAAACTGTAGGGCTTCCTCGGCCAAGGAACCCATGTCCGGGGCTTTGGGTAATGTCATGGTGAGGGGCGGCACTCCGCTTGGGGCTGCACCCATCGTTTTCATGAGCGGAAATTTTGAATAGTTGATGTCCGCCATGGGAAGTTTGAGCATTTCTTGGATGTTGGCCGCCGCTTCTTCTTCATGGAATCCCATGTTCAACAGCCGTGTGTGCATGCCTTGCGCGGCTTCGTTGAATGATTGTGAGATGACGTGCGCATAGGCGTTGTTCAGTTCGGGAATGTCGCGTCGTTTGGCGTAGGGCATGCGCATCACGCGTCCCAGAAGCTGCTCGACATCCGTTGCGGAGCGGATATTGGCCACGGAGCAGAAAACGTAGGCAAAGGAGCAATCCCACCCTTCTTTCAGGGCCTCGATGGTGATGATGTAATTTACCTTGCAGGTCTTATCGAAAAGGTTGACCCCGTCGAGTTCGCGTTGCTCTCCGGTGGCAATGACGATCTCGCTTTCCGGTACCCCTTCGTTTTCAATGAGATGCGCCTTCACCACCTCGACTGTGCGCTCCTGATTTTTCTTTTCTGCCTGGATCAAGACTATCGGGCGGATATAGTTCGCAGTGTCCTGTGGAGCCAATTCCGCCAATTTGCGCCGGGTCTGGACCGCCCCGTTGATCGCCTGTTCCCAGTCCTGGTGAACTGTCAGCATGAACGGGAGTTTGACCATTTCTTCGGCCTTGAGTTCCGAAGCGAACACTCGAAAAAGGACATTACTATCGACGGGAGTGGCGGTCAGTTCGATGACGCAGGCTGGATTGATGCGCTGTATCATTTCACCGGAGAGGTCGGATACTGCCTTGTGGGCTTCGTCAACAATGACCAGTGGTTTCAACTGATGCAGGATATTCACGAAAGAGAAGAGCACCTGGCCGGTTTCGTCTCGGTCCAGGCCGGGGGCCGTGTTGGGCAAGGCTGAAAAATGGGGCTCGAAGTTCTCATTGTGCCCATAAACCTTGCGGACTTCTTTGTTGGTTTCGGCCACGCGCAGGGTTTGCATGGTCCCGACAATGATGCACGCCTTGTCCTGAAAATCCTTGGGGCGAATGCTTGTGAGTTCTGAAATGTCGAATACCGCAACTCGGTCCACACCAAAGGCGGTATCCAAGGCCTCTCGGTATGCGTGGGCATTATTTTTCAGGGCCTCCACCGTTTGTTGCCGAATGGTGTTCGTCGGTACCAGCCAGAGCACCGTGGGGTAATCTTGCTCCATGAATGTGCAACCAGCGATTTTGACGCAGTGCGAGGCCAGCAGCGTTTTTCCACCGCCTGTCGGCAAGCGCAGACAAACATAGGGCACGTTTGTGAGGCTCCAGCGGTGCCGGTAGCGTTGCGGATTGGTGTCGGTAGGATTGTGTTTGACGAAGCGTTCAAAGGCATCTTTGGGGCCGATAATTCGTGCGGATGAGAGGTACTTTTCCAGGGTCTCAAGGGTCCGTGTTTGATAATCCTTCAGGGTGAACATGCAGGCTCCTTTAACGGCCTTTGATATCATAGGGTGTGTGTTTGAAGGTTATCTGGCATTCTTTCAGACGGCTGGCGCTGAAGAGGCACCGCTCTCCATAAATAACCTTCGTCCCGTCGTGCCTAGGTAGGCTTTCAAGGACTTTCGAAGTCAGGACATTGCCGCCGTTCACGCTTTTGTCCTTCAGGATTCCGTTGAAAAGTAGGTAGTAAGCAGTATCTCCGTGGATACCGAGAAGTGGTGAATCCGGAATTTTCGGGAGCGGCGTTTTGGTTTCGGAAAACCAAGCATGCGCTCCGAGTTGGGCGAAAGTGATGCCTTTCCGAATGCTTCCGTTTTCATCAAAGATAGGGGTTCCTAGGCGATAGAAGCGGAACCCGCCGCCACCTTGCCAGTTTATAATTTTTGATATGCCACCTTGTTCACCATCGATGACTTTGCGAAGGCGAGGGCTGCAATGAGTTTCTGCGGAGATACTCATTTCAATTCCGATATAGCGTCGACCAATCTTGTGCGCTACTGCGGCTGTTGTTCCTGATCCAAGAAATGAATCAAGGATGAGGTCATTATTCGAAGTTGCAATTCGTAATATTTTATAAATTAATTTTTCTGGTTTTGGAGTAGAAAATCTATTTTCACCAAATAAAATTGTACCCTCTATCATCGACTCTTGAGTATGTCCTGCATCTTGATAGGACCAAATGCTTCTAGGAACAACATTTTTGCTCCCTTCTAAAAATTTTTTGAAACGCGGCATTTTCGCTGTTCCATCTTTTCCCCAGTAAATTTTTTTTTCACGCTGATTTTGCTCATGCCTATCTTGGCTAAAAGCCCAAACGCGTGTTTTTTTTGGCCAGACTTCTTTTCCAGTATAAGGGTTTATAATTGGATAATAGAGGTTTGGTCGTTCCTCTGCTGTTTTTGCACATGTATATGCGGTAGAATTCCATGGACCCCTAGGGTCATCGTCTGGATTGTTATAAAATTTTTGCTGTGTAGCGTCTTTTTCAAGTCTGTTCGGTCGCCATAAATTTTTATTTTTAGCATATACTAATAGATGCTCATGATCGCCGCTAAACCAAAGTGCATCATTTGCAGGAGATACTTTTTTTTGCCATACTACATTTGTTATAAAGTTTTTCCTTCCGAAAATTTCATCTAAAATGATTTTGAGGTAGTGCACTTCGTTATCGTCAATCGATATCCAAATAGATCCATCCTCTTTTAAAAGATCTCTGAGGATTTCTAAGCGAGGATATATGACTTCTAGCCATTTAGTGTGCTCAAGGTTGTCGTCATAATGTTGAAATGCACTTTTTGTATTGTATGGAGGGTCAATGTATATGCATTTTGCTTTTCCAGCGTAGTAAGGAAGCAGAGCCTTGAGCGCATCAAGATTGTCGCCCTGGATAATCATGTTTCCTGTAGTCATGTCCCCGTATGAATACTCGTCAACGGGTTCGATCAGACGGTAGGGCGCTTGGCCAGAGATTTTCAAATCTTCTTCGCGGGTAAGCCAGTGGAGGATCGGCATATTTATATTCCTGTATACTGGAATCTGTATTCGATATTAATGTAAAGTAGCTTGAGAGCGTGAAATTTTGAATACATAAATTTGAAATTATATATAAAAAGCCCTCATGGCGCACCATGAAGGCTTTTTATATGGTGTCCAACTGAATAGACTTGTGAATATGAAGAGAAAATTGCTTATTGTAAACAAGTTCCTGGCGGAAGATCTAACTCTTTTAAAAGATCCAGAGCCTTTTCAAGTCGTCCAGCCTGAGTTTTTATGCCTTTGCGCTTGATAATCTCCTCTTTCCAATTCGATATTTTCTCGGCAGAAGCAAGCCAATGCGCAGTGGCCGCCAGCTCCAAAATAGTTACATTGGAATGAGCAAAACGTTTGATTTGAGATTTGAAATGCTGCACATCGGGAACGTTGGCATCAGCGTCCGATTCGGTTAATTTAAAGATGCTATAGCTAGCGCCATCACTTTTCCTGTGAGCAAGTTCTTCTTCAATAAGGCCAAATGCCTTAGCGTCCAAAATTGCTCGTTCCAAATCGTGAGAAAAAGGCCCGTAATGATGATAGCTAAATTCAAAACCGAGATTGCAGCCCAATTGTTCCAGCAAATACGCGATTTTTTGAAACCGGACACGGCTGACCAGTTTTTGCTCTGGTGCGGATGCGATGATAGCCGCCACGAGTTGTTCACGGTCTGACATGTCGTTCCCTCCTAATTGTTCGCGCAAAATCACGGTCTGCTTTATTCTCGAAAAAAAATCGTATTGGCATTGGTTTGTTGCTTAAGGCCTTTATCATTGGGGATATCTCACTAATTTCCTTGGGCTTACTTGCGTCTAAAATGTGGAGGCGCTTATGAATTTTTTCTTCATCACCGCCAATAGTAGAATAAATAGTAAGCGTTGCTTGATCATCTTTTATGACTGATTCATCTTGAATCGCTTGTTGAAAATGATTTTCTATATTGCGAGTCCGTTGTCTCTGTGCTCCTGTGTCAACGCCAACTTCGCCAATATCCAAAGTTTTATAGAGGCGGCGATCATGTATGCGTTTCGATATGTCTTGAATAACGTTGTCATTCGCGTGAGACATTAGTGAGAGAGAGCCTAGGATAACAGTATCATCAAGGTTAAGATACGTGTTAGCATTATCGCAAGTTCCTTTGAAAAATTGGATCAGCGGATGGTTGCTCGTCAAACCCGTTTCGATGTCGATATTTGTGCCTGCTTCGACTATCTCGGCGATGCGACGGAGCAATTTTCCAATCATTTTTTCTGCGCAACGTGTCGTCTTATGATAATAAACCTGTTCATGCAGGGTGTGCCGGGCAAGCAGAAATTGTTCAGCCGCCGGTAAGGCTTTCATGGTAAGACAGAATGTCTGCACCTTCAAATCATCTTCTTCGTTTTCGTAAGGGGCTTCGAGGCTTACGTCAGCGACACGCAAATTGTCCACCAGCCAATCAAAGTCAATGGCTCCAGCTCCCGAGCCTGTCATCAAGCGGTCTCGTTGCAAATAGTCAAGCCGATCAGCATCAAAAGAACTTGAAACAACTGCATGGTAAATATCAAGGGGATTCTCTGCTTCCAAGAGGCCGGCGACAAGCTCCGCAAACCCCTCACGAAAAGCCTCAAGAAGCGGTTGTATCTCTCCTTCAGGGCTTCGAATGAGGTCTGCCGTCCACTTTTCATGTCGTTTCGCAACGCCTCTAGATTTTTGAACACCTTCAAAAGTATGACTAAATGGCCCATGGCCCAAATCATGGAGAAGTGCGGCGATGAGCGCAACTTCTGCGCGTGAATCATCAAAATCGTTTTCAAGTTCTCGACGAAGGATGTCTGTCAGCTTTCGCGCTATATGAAAAACGCCAACTGAATGTGACCTGCCGGGAAACTTCGGACCACTCAATTCTTGAGGGTTTCCCCACGGTTCAAGTTTTTTCCATACTGCCGACAGAAGTGTTCGGGCGTCATGTTGTTCAGGCTTGAGTGCGGGCGAAC
>Ga0180017_100422_pt1 | contig 14729 bp, 12 predicted proteins | sample KR46_S_MetaG_FD_129674 | JGI IMG/M metagenome (GOLD analysis project Ga0180017, IMG submission 129674) | Groundwater microbial communities from the Olkiluoto Island deep subsurface site, Finland - KR46_S_MetaG | ecosystem: Environmental > Aquatic > Deep subsurface > Groundwater | place: Finland...
CCGGTTCGCCGAGATGAATCTTAATGGCCGCAAATTTGTTTTCAAAATCGATGTCGGTCATGCCTGCGGCGGTGACCAGTTTTTCCAGCTTTTTTAAAATATTATTGGAACCGGTTGTTCGTAGGGTTGTAAAATAGACCTTTGATTTGTTACTCATCTTCGTTTCTCCTTTTTTTAAAAAAATCTATTAGTAATTCTTCGCATGCTTGTTCGCAAATTCCAGCGTAAATTTCCATCTGTTTGGGGAGCATTGGGTGTTGCCCCAGTCGGGCTGTCGATTCGACGCCGCCGAACTTCTTTTCGGTGGCACCGTAAACCAGCACCGGAATCCGCGCCTGGATTATCGCTCCCATTCACATGACACAGGGTTCGGCGGTGACATACAATTGACAATCATTCAGCCGCCAGCGCCCTAGTTTTTTTGCGGCCGCTCGGATTACCAGGATTTCGGCATGGGCCGTGGGGTCTGCCAGGCTTTCTTTCTGATTATGGGCCCGGGCAATGATGTTACCATCACAAACGATGATGGCACCAATTGGTACTTCTCCCTTTGATTCGCCCAACCTGGCCATTTCGATGGCCAAAGCCATCATCTCCTGGCGGTTGTTATTTCTTTTGATAAGGTCATACCTCCTGTTGCTCCGTAATGGTGGTTGCTTGTAACCACTATCAATTGTTAAACAGCGATCTTTGCGGGCGGTTGATAACCGCCCGGACTAACTGTCGTAGGCATTGGTGTTTAACTTGTACAAAAACGTCACCCATGATCCTCTAGGGGCGGCTAGTAGCCGCCCGCAAGCGTTAATCTTATGATAATCGTGATCATAAATGATAATTCGCAAAATCAGAAGCTAAAGACTGGTCTAAAGATCAATTCCCAGCCCCATTGTCGATAACCAGTTCGGGGATTATTGGGCGACTGCTTTTGTCCCGGTTGAGGATTTGGCAGCGGTTGTGGTGCGGTTCCTGATCTCACGTTGGGGGTATTGATGGCCGCCATAAAACGGTCATGACCGGCATTCTCCAGATAAGAGATAAAGGCTTCATCACAGGCTGAATACTCATTGATGATCGCGGCGTCTTGTAAACTCGGGTAGTCGCTACTGGTGGCCAGTTAGTTATTGCAGGCAATCGTGTAACTCCGCGTGGGATCCAGATCGACGCCAGCAACCTGAGCTAAAAAGACCCGTTCACCTATCGGTTTGGCTAAATCATAGTCGGCGGTGATGCCGCTCCATTGCAGATAGCTACCACTATTACTGGGCCAGGAGTTGTCATTTTTGTCGTTAGCAATTTGATTGTTAACGCCGATTTCAATACTGGTTTCCAGCATTTTTTTAAGATCTGCGCCAGAAACCGACTTGGTCACCAGATAATTACCAAAGGGCAGCACGTCAATAACCTGACCCTTGTTAATCTCCCCGGCGGGAATCTGCGCCCGGATGCCCCCGGCATTTTCAGCCGCAATATCAGCCCCGGTAACAAAGCGATAACTGTCAGACAAGGCTCTGCCCAGATTCAGTTCACCAAGCCGAATATCCTGCCAGATATTATCGGTGCTGCCGCCCAGTTTTACTGGGGTGTTACCGACCACCTGTTTTTTAATCGGGTCTTGCCGGGCTTCGATTTCGGCAATCAGTGCAGCTACTGTCGGATCGGCCGGAATGACCTCATCGGTCGCCTGAGCCACACTTGTCAGGCTGGCGGTTTTATCGAAAATGGTATAGCTGGCCTCTTCAGGATCAGGCTGTTCAGCTGCCTTATTTAGGGTGATTTCAACCTCACCGACCGCACTAAAATAAGCGCCGGTTTGAACAATCAGGGTGCCATTGACTTCCCGGTTTTCGACATCATGGGTGTGGCCATCGACGATCACATCAATTCCCGGTGCCCCCTCAGCAATCGCATCACTGCGCATTAAGATCCCGTTATCGGAATCCCCGATGTGGGTCAGGGCGACAATTATATCACAACCTTGGGCATTAAGTGTCGCTACCGACTGCCTGGCACTGGCAATCACCGATTCATGCGTACCAAAGCTCAGGCCGGCTACATTGGCCGGGGCCGTATCGGAATAAATATCCGGGCTAATCAGTCCAAAGACACCAATTTTAATCACTTGACCAGCGACCGCTATTTCTTTGATTAAATAGTCATCGCTAAAGAAGGGCTTCCCAGAGTCGCCGTAAGTCACGTTATTACCGAGAATTTTGGTATTAGCCATGCTAGCCAGTTCCAGCAGCCGGGCGCTGCCATAGTTAAAATCGTGATTCCCCGGCGCCATCGCATCATAGCCCACTGCCGCCATCAACTGCGCAATCGAGCCACCGCTTTCAATGGTAGCAAAGGACTGTCCATGAAAAATATCGCCAGCATCGACAACAAGATCGGGACTTTTCTGATTGATGATGGTTTTTAGTTTGGCAAAGCCAAGGGTATTGTTTTGGCTACTATAGCTGTAACGGGAATGAATATCATTGGTGTGGATGATCCTCAGGGTGATGGTCTGATCATCATTGACGGTTGCTGCCAAGGCTGTTGTTACCCAACACCCAGATACCATCACTAACAGCAACACCAATGCCAGGACCTTATTAATTTTTTTCATCACAACTCCTTTTTTAAGCTTGTTGGGATTTTTGTCTTAATTATATATTCTTTTACCGGGATGTCAAAGTAATAAATTCAATTTACAACAGTAATAATTTTAAAAAAAACTGCTTCAGGACTTACCCGAAGCAGTTAGATATTTGTTTGATTAGATCTTTGTTTTGATTTGATCTTTGTTTTGATTTGATCTTTTTACTTATCAGTTTAAGAACGTGGTTTATTGCAGCGCCGGCTTGCCGGCATATCGGAGTAGCGCCTTACAGACAGCGGTGGTCAGAATCCCCGCGACAATCGCTTCTGGAATACCATTAATGGCAATCACGGAAAGAATCACCCCGTACAGGGTCGAAACAGCCACATCTTTAACTTCAGCATAGCTTTGTCCAAAAAACAGATAGATAAAATTCATGACCAACAGGGTGTTGGTCAATGATCCCGCAACGCCAGCAAAGCCCAGCGCCAAGACGTCATTATTTTTTACTTTTTGATTCCCCGATAGACATAATGGGGTACCACACCAACTAGAATTCTAGGAACAAAACAGATCACCAGACTCCAAAAATTACCGGAATAGGTTCCCAGCGAATAAAACGGGGTGAAAACAAAGGATGTCACGGTGGGATTAAAGGTATTGTTGATTAAACTGGTCAGCCCAAAAACAAATCCCAAAAAGGCACCATAAAATGGTCCTAAGATAATGCTGCCAATAATGACGGGGATGTGAATAATCGTGGCTCGGGTGAATCCCAATGGGATATAGCCGAGAAAGGGTGTAACTGCCAATAAGACGATAATCGCCACAAAAAAGGATAGTTTGACCAAATCGTTGGTCTTTGGATTTTTCATTTTTACCTCCCGCTATCGTTCCAGTCATGCCGGATACAATGCATCTTTATTTTAACGTCTTTTTTACTTAAATTCAATAAAAATTTATTTTTTATGCTGCGTTTATAAAAAGATAAACTGAGTACCGACAATTGTTACATCATGTTGTTCGCATCGGGGCGAACATGGCGATAGCCTGTCCCAACCCGCAGCGAACAACAGATTAACAATTAATCGGTACGGTAGCAACCAACTATCTAAATACAATAAAAACTTATATTTACTCCTGGCCACCAGATTTGGTATAATGATTATGAAAATAAATGAAAACAGTTGGAAAAGGATAGCCGATGAAAAATCTACTTAAAAATAAAACCGTTGTTCTGGGGATTACCGGAAGCATCGCCGCTTATAAAATGGCCAATGTAGCCAGTAGTCTAACTAAAATGGGTTGTGATGTTCAGGTTATTATGACCAAAAACGCCCAGGAATTTATCGCCCCCCTGGTCTTTGAGAGTTTAACTGGCAACAAGTGTATTGTTGACACCTTTGACCGCAATATTTCTTACGATGTGGCCCATATCAGCCTGGCCAAACGAGCCGACCTTTTTTTTGTGGCACCGGCTTCAGCCAACGTGATCGGGAAAATCAATGCCGGGATTGCCGATGATATGCTCACCACCACGATTATGGCCTGTCACTGTCCCAAACTGATTGCCCCGGCCATGAATACCGCCATGTACGAAAACCCGATTGTCCAAAATAATTTAAAAAGCTTGAAAAAGCTGGGTTATAAGGTCATCGATCCGGCGGTCGGCGTGTTGGCCTGCAAGGACATCGGCGCCGGAAAACTTCCAGATGAAGAACTGCTAATCAATCATATCCTTCGGGAAATTGCCTTTTTTCATGATCTCAAGGGAAAAAAGATCTTGATTACTGCCGGCCCCACCTGTGAGGCAATCGATCCAGTACGCTACATTACCAATCATTCCAGCGGCAAAATGGGTTATGCGCTAGCTCAAGCCGCAATGCTTCGGGGTGCTGATGTCACCCTGATCAGCGGCAAAACGGCGCTCACCCCACCGGCCTTTGTCAATTTTGTTCCGGTTGTGACTGCCAGTGAGATGTGCTCTCAGGTGATGGATCATTTTGAACCAACCGACATTGTCATTAAGGCCGCCGCCGTTGCCGATTTCAAGCCAGCAACGGTGGCTACCGAAAAAATTAAAAAACGCGATGGACGGCCTGTGATTAACCTGACACCGACGATTGATATTTTAAAAACAATTGGCGAAAAGAAGCGTTCTGATCAATTTGTTTGCGGCTTTTCGATGGAAACTGAAAATATGATCGACAATACCCGGGAAAAGCTTTATATTAAGAATGCAAATATGATGGTGGCCAATAATTTAAAGGAGAAAGGTGCCGGTTTTAACACCCCTACCAATCGGGTGACCATTATTACCCTTGAAAAAACCGAAGCGCTTCCCCTATTATCCAAGGATGCGGTGGCACACCGGGTTCTTGATGCGATCCTGGATGAACTATAATGACCGTTACCCAACTCAGTCATGTGGCCATGGAAATGGGGGTGATCCTCCTTTCCAACGGCGCTGAAACCTACCGGGTGGAAGAATCGATGCACCGAATCTGTATTGCCCTTGGTGCCAAAGAGGCAGAAATTTTCGTTGTTCCAACCACCATCATCATCTCAGTCACCTTAGAAGGCGAGGTCCCGCTAACTCGAACCCGGCGGATTCACACGCGTCAAATCGATTTGACCAAGGTATCTGAAATTAATCATCTATCCCGGCATATCTGTTATGAACCGACTAACTATAAAGACCTGCTGTCAGAAATTAGCCGCATCGATACCATCCCCTCTTATCCTTACTATCTGCATGTATTGGCTTTCGCCTTTATTTCCCAGATGTTCACGCTTTTTTTTGGGGGCAGTTTTATCGACAGCTGTGTCGGATTTATCATTGGGGTGGGTATAAAACTACAAATGGATACCATGCGTCGATTTCAGGTTAATGTATTTTTCACTCATATTGTCGGCGGTCTGATTGCCTCGACCGTTTCTGTAATTGCCTTGAGACTGGGGCTGACCACCAATATGGATACCATTATTATCGGCTCCATTATGACCCTGGTGCCCGGCCTGGCGATCACCAATTCAATCCGCGACATCATCGCCGGGGACTATCTTTCCGGCTTGGCCAAGGGCGTTGAGGCACTGCTAATTGGTGCTGCCATTGCTGCTGGGGTAGCGGTGCCCTTAAGTCTATTGCGACCATTCTGGGGAGGTTGAAGCGATGAATTATATTACCCCCTGTATCTATGCCTTTGGTGCCTCGCTGGCCTTTGCGATTGTCTTTAACATTCCCCGCAACAAGCTGCTCCTTGCTGCCCTCGGCGGAATGCTGGGACAGCTGATTTACGTGATTTTTCAACTGCTGATTAGCAATGATGTCCTCCCGTATCTGATGGCCACCATCGCAATCTCCCTTTATGCCGAGGTGTTAGCACGCTTAACCAAGTCACCGACCACCATTTATCTGGCGGTAGCCCTGATTCCGCTGGTTCCGGGTGGCGGCATCTACTATACGATGCTTTATTTTATCAACGGGGAGATTGATCTTGGTATCTCCACCGGTATTCATACCCTGCTGATTTCTGGAGCACTGGCAGTGGGCATTATCATGGTCTCCTCGACCGTTAATCTGGTCCGTAAGGTGATGCTAAAAGGTCGATCAAAGATAGGAAAGAAATTAAAATATGGAAAAAAAACTTAAACTGTTTTTTATTTTTATTTTGCTGGCTGGTTTGATTGTCACGAGTTGGGGTTGTTCCCCCAAAAATAACGAGGATAATTCCGAAATGGCTGCTTATCAAACACTGGCATCAGCCCCGCTGACACCGGTTGCCCCACTCTCCCGGCAAACCCTGGATTGTCAGGCCTTTATCGACAACCAGCTGACCTCTGCCTATGGTGGTATTTATACCAATTATCAGAACACTGCCCAAACCGGAGAGCTATCCACCGGACATGAAATACTTTCTGAATCGATGGGGCTGTTATTGGAGTATGCCCGCTTGACCGGGGATCAACACCTTTTTGATCAAACTGCTGACTATATTCATGATTATCTGCTCATTGATAATATTTTATTGTGGCGAATCCTAGAAAAAAGCGACCCGATTACCGATGTTTCGGCCACCATAGACGATCTGCGGATCTACCAGACCCTGACTCTGGCAAAACAACAGTGGCCGCTAAATGATTCTGGCAACGAAATCTTTGATATTCTAGAAAACCAATTGCCGACCAAGGGGTTTCACAATTCTTACCTGGTCAATTACTACAGCTCTGCCCGTCCCACCGAGGATAAAACCGTCGAGATAGCCTATATTAACCTAGCGGCTATTAAAAGCCTGGCGGCGGCCAAAACTGAACTCAGCGCGGCAGTCGAAACAAATAGACAGCTCCTGCTGGGCAGCTTTATTAGCGAAACATTGCCCCTCTACCATAAAAGTTATGATCCCCAAAAGGGTAGCTATAGTAACGCTGACGGAAAGATCAACATCCTCGATAGCTTAATGGTCATGCAGAATCTCGCTGAAGCGGGAATTTATTCGCCACGATCGATCGCTTGGCTGGAAGAGCAAACCCTCAGCGGCACCCTTTATTCCTATTATGATCCCGATACCGGAATTGCTCTGGATAATCAGGAATCTTCAGCCGCCTACGGTATTGCGGCTCAGATTGGTGCGGCGCTGGGAAACGAATTTTTAACCAGTAACGCCCTGACCCAGCTTAAAAAACACCAGGTCACAGATCAACACGATCCTTTCTATGGCGGTTTCGGCTACAACAATAACGCCTATTCCTACGATAATCTGCAGGCGCTGCTTGGTCTGGTTTATAACCAGTGATCATTGGTTTTATCTGACTAAACAGCAAGAAAGTGAGTACCGATGCGAAAAATCAAAGTCATGCTTCTTTTTGGAACCCGGCCGGAGGCCATCAAAATGGCACCTCTGGTGATTGCGTTAAAAAAAGATCCCCGTTTCCAGACGATAGTAACCCTGACCGCCCAACACCGGGAAATGCTGGATCAGGTGCTGGAGCTTTTTTCCATCACTGCCGATTATGATTTAAACCTGATGCAGCCCGGTCAAACCCTCTCCTACCTGACCGCCAGTATTCTCAACGCGCTAAAACCAATCCTTACCGCCGAAAGCCCCGATATGATACTGGTTCATGGCGACACTACTACCGCTTTTTCGGCAGCCCTATCGGCTTTTTATGAACAGATTCCGATTGGTCATGTCGAAGCTGGCCTGCGCACCAAAAATAAATACTCGCCCTACCCGGAGGAAATGAACCGGACTCTGATCGGTCAACTGGGTGACCTGCATTTTTCACCCACCCTCGGTAACCGCGATAATCTGATCCGCGAAGACATCCCTAAAAGCCGAATTGTCATCACCGGCAATACCGTCATTGATGCCTTACTGATGACCGTAACCGATGACTATCATTTTGAAAACCCGATCCTCAATGCGATTGACTTTATCAACAAGCGGGTGATTTTGTTAACCTGCCATCGCCGCGAAAACATCGGCAAACCGATGGACCATATCTTTTTTGCTATGCGTGAACTAGTTTTGGCTAATCCCGATATTGAGGTGATTTTCCCGATGCATCCCAATCCGCAAATAGCCGAAATAGCCATGCCGCTTCTTTTTGATCTTGATCGGGTTCACATTCTTGCTCCCCTGGATTATGGCGAAATGTCCAACCTGATCGGCCGTGCCTATCTGGTTCTTACCGATTCCGGTGGTCTCCAGGAGGAAGCCCCGGCACTGGGTAAACCGGTGGTGGTGCTGCGCCAGGAAACTGAACGACCCGAAGCCGTCGATGCCGGCACCGTCATCATGGGCGGTGTTGATAGTGACAACATCATTAACATCACCCAGCAGCTATTGGACGACCCTAAAGCCTACCAGGCCATGGCGCATGCCATTAACCCCTACGGTGACGGCCAAGCATCTGCGCGGATCTGCGCGGCTATCGCTGATTATTTTAAACCCTAAACCGTGAAAAAACCGGGCAAGTTGTGACTTAACAACAGCTACCCGGTTTTTTTAATGTGTTAATTTCAGATTTTAACCAACATCGTATTCCATTTCTTTTCGCGCTCTTTCAATAAATTCCATCGGCGAAACCATTTCTCCTTTTTTACATTCATCACAATGGAAAACGCCAATTTTTAAATCTATTTCGACCTCATATGGCGCCGTGATGGTATAAAACTCTTCGGTTTTCATATGATCCCTGATCCGGTTTTCAACAATTTTTGTTCCGACCGTATCAGTGATCAAAAACAGGCCAAAGGTGATATCGTCTTTTTCAATCAGATAAAGGGTATCCTCCACCCTCAGGCTGCGATGCATCACCTCGGTCATCTGGCGGATAAATAGCGGCAGTCGCTCTTCTCCCAGAATGCGTTTGATTTCTTTATAATGCCGAAACTTGATCATCATCAGTGACAACTCAATTTGCCCCCGTCTTGACATGCCGATGAAAATTTTGGCATCGCTGATCAGGGTTCTAAAATTCCGCAGCCCGGTATCGGGATCGACTGTCGATAAACTGACATTTTCATCTTCTAGCTCTTTGACCCGATCCTGCAGCGCTCGATTTCTTCCAGTCATCAAGCTGACCACGTAGGTGTATAGCGGCAGCAGCACAATCCAGAAATAGGAGGAAGCCGTCAGCGGTTCACCATTCACTAGAACCAGAAAAATGGTATAGGAGATATAGAAAAAAATTACGATGCCATTGGTAACCAGACCCAGGGTTATGTTACTGAAGTAAGTGATCAAGATAACCAGAAAGCTGACATTGAGCATTACTAAATTCTGAACATAATGGGCCGAATCCTGGGCTGTAAAGGTTATCGTAACGAAGGTTAATACCAGAAAGAAAACAATTCCCAGATCGGATAAAACCTGATCTCTGTTTTTCATTTTCGCCAGCCTCCCTTCTTGAGTTCAATGCCATGCTTGCGAACAACCATAATCAGCCCCACCGCCAGCAGAATCAGCACCATGATACTGACAACCAGAAAAATCTGCGCGTCCTGACTTACGGCAATTTGCTGAACCACTGCAATGGTAGGATTTTTGGGGGCCTTAAAGCGATAGGTCAGGACATTGCCATTGGTGTCAGTCAGAACTGCATCGCCTGACAGCCTGCCCAGGTTTTTCATTTCTCCGAGGTTATTGCCAATCGCCACTAGTCCCTTCTGGTTGGGTGCCACCACCATCAGGCTGGCTCGACCGGCTTTATTATATAATGAACTGAGCAACTGCGCTGAACCAAGGGTTTTTCCATAAGCTGGATCGATCACCAGCTTTTCATTGGATAATAAGCTATTGCCGTCTTCGCTAAAGGAGAAAAACAGCTTGTCATTATTACTCCTGATAAAGCTGTTATTGTCAGCGGTTCCGACCGCAATAATATTTGAAAATAGTGCTGCCTCATTCATTTCGCCAGGATAAAGCACGCTTAGTTGACCGGTATTCCCTTTGGTAAAGCGTCCCATCACCCGAAACATTTTCGCCAGCAACTTGGCCGTTTCCTGATCAAGCTGATTTGGCACCACCAGGCTGAGCGCATTGTAACTGTAATCTGTCACGAAGGGGGAGGGATAGTTTTCAAAAATCAGATCCTGACTGGCGACGGAGTTGATTTTTAACATCGTGTTGGGAGTAAGGTAAGCCCAGGGCATATCGCCTTGCCGCAAACTACACCAGAGATCTTTTATCTCCAGATCAAAGCTCACCTTTACCTGAAACGAGCCGCCAATATCAATATCAGTGGGAATCGCGATAGTTGCCTCATCCCCTCCGGCCTTATGCTGGGCAAGCTTTCTGCTGCCGACGGGAATGTCATTAATATAAACCGTCATCAATGACCGGTCAAAATCGAGGTTTTCTGAATAACGATAACTTAAATAGAATTCACTGGCATTGGTCAGCCTTCGATTTGACGGATAGTTGATGGCAAATTCTTTGACCTGGCGAAAGGCACCATTGTAATAGGTTCCTTCCGAACCGGCAAAACTGATATAGGTTTCGGCCGCATATACTTGGGTTTTAATATCTTCGGTTTTTCCCAGCTGCTTGACTGTCGACTGCAATTGCTTCATCAAGTCCGGATTCCCCAGCATCCGGCCAGCATTGATCAGGGCAATATCGTTTTTTGCGGTGATCATCAGCGTATTGATTCCTGATCCTTCATTGACCAGTACCAGCAAAGCATCTTCGTCATTGATCCCATTCTGGTCAGCCTGACTGCGGTATTTTTCTGGCAGCTGATCATAACTGGCAATGATGATTCTGTTCTTTTGCAAATTTTCGGCCAAATCTCCCAAGTTCAGAATCGGAAAATAGCCATCAGGGTAAATCGTCTGATTGGATATGCCAGAGATTCCTAACAGGGCCGCATTTAGTTCTGCCTGATTATCCGTATCTGGAATGATCAATGCCGATTCCCAATATCTCAGGGCATCCACTTCTAAAAAGCGATTGTAGAAGGATTCAATGCTGGTGGTAAAAACGTTTTTATCAAATTTTACTGAAACGGTTGACTCTTTAAAAATGTCCAGCCAATTGGCTTCACTGACATCATCGACACAGGGCTGAGCCTCCTGAGTCCGCATATAGCCATCGATTCTGATGTTATTGTAACCCTGTTGCAAAAACTCTAAGGGCACCGTAATATCAATGCCATGACGATTGCCAGTATTGTCAGCCGGCCGTAATGAGTAAAAATAAGTCCCGTTAATGGCCACCGTCAGGCTCGACAATTGTGTATCGGCCAATTGAGTAGCCCGGTATTCCAGATGCAGCTGCACCGTTTCGACGTCCCAGTCTTTGGCTATCCAGAAGGTTTGCTCGGTAGTTGAGAACAACCCCTTCATCGAATGATCCGAAAAATTGGTCACAAAGGTCTGGGCTTCGCTCCGCGCCTCCGACTGTGCTACCCCACCATAGTTGACGGCACTGACTGGCTGAGTCAGGAGCGCCAGTAGCATACCCAACAGCATTATCGTAATCGTTGTTTTTTTCATGTTCTCCTCCTTTTTTGTCTTAGCCCTGGAAGCGCTCGGTTTTATACCATTTGCTGTCCTGCTTTTTAATGCGGTCTTTAAAATACGAAAAAACGCCATAAACCGTTACGATAATCCACATCTGACAATAGCTGACATACATTAGGGCGATGATAAAAAAATTCGATACACTCATTTCCCCTTTTTCGGTGGTCAGCGCTATAAAGACGCCCAGAACAAACATCACAAAGGCGGTAAACCAGAGCAAATTGCTAAATCCCTGGATCGATGTTGACACCAACCCGGCCATATTCATCACAAAAATAACATCTGACACCACCAAGGCCGTTAGCAGCAAAAAATAGGTGGATAAAAAGTAAAAAATATCAAAACGGATTTTTTTGGCATCCTTATCAACCAGATAGCCGATGTTTTTAATTAGCACATAAACATTGCCCTTGACCCAGCGGGTTCGCTGTCTAAACCAGACACTCCAGGTTTGCGGTTCCTGCTCCCAGGTCACCGCCTTGGGTTGAAATTTAATTTTATAACCCATTAAATAAATCCGAAAACTAATTTCGGTATCTTCAGCTACCGCCTTTTCATCCCATCCACCAATCGCCTCAATGATCGTTCGTCGCAGAATAAAATTGGTTCCGGGAATGGTGCACAGCTTCATCAGCTGCCACCGGCCGGCTTGAGCCATCCACTGAAACGACAGCGTCTCAATATTGATAAAGCGGGTCAGCAGATTGACTTCCTTATTGCGGGTTCTAAATTTACCGATCACCGCTCCCAGCGAATCATCGGCCTTTAGTTCGGCAGCCAGATAGATAAGTGCCTTGTGTTCCGGGGTATTGTCGGCATCGTAAATGGCTATAAACTCGCCCTTAGCCTGTTGATAGCCAATATTCAGAGCATTTGATTTTCCCTTTCCACCAGTAATCTTATCGGTATTAATGACAATCAGATTACGATTGGGGTTACTATCCTGGATTTCCTTTAACAGTTCGGCGCTGTTGTCCGAGGAGTTATCATTGATCACAATAATTTCGTAGCGGTCGCCGGGATAGTCCAAGGCCAGTAGGGCGGCGACGGTTTTGACAATAACCACTCCTTCGTTATGGGCTGGCACCATAATCGAAACAAAGGGATATTCGCCAATAATTTCTGGTGGCTGCTCTTTTTCGACCTTCAGATAATAGACATATCCCGCCACAATCAGGACGATATTTACAAATAAGAGACTCCAGATTAAAAAGATGTTAATCAGCATTAAATAATCAAACACATTCATGGGGTGTTTTCCTCCTGATCATGGGGGTTTTTTTCTGGTTCATTCTTTTTCTCATTATTGACCACTTTTCTGAATTTTTTTAGATATACCCGGCGGCTGAATATCACGATCATGCTAAAAACAACAATGATCAAGCCTACTACCGACAGTAAAAAAACAATACTGGCAGTGAAGATTTTTTCCAGACTGTATTTCCGCGGTTTTTGATAAAGATAATCCTCTTCAATCGGTTCCTCATCAAAAATCAGCGAAATCGGAAGGCCATTGACCCGAACTCCCGAAGCGCTACTTGTGAGGGTGTTTTGTCCGATTGTCCAATAATTATTCAGCGCCTTATAATCGGTCAATGAAAGCCACTTATTATTGATCATCTCCAGCTGCGCGGCCAGTGTCGCTTGATTTTCCGGTAATGGTATGACAAGCGTGGTATTAATCGGATAGTTGCCAAAATTTCGAGTCGAACTGCTGGTATTTCCAATCGTTTCAAGGCTGATTCCCAGGCTACCTGAATGAAGTGCCCAAGTTTCTTTGCTCCCCCCCTCGGAGATCTCATCATCCGGTAGAATAATCCCTGAAGAAAAAAGATTTAAGGGATTAAGCCTGCTGACATCATCAAAAAACAAGCTTTTAGCAGTCGCCAAACCTAAGGGATAAACGCCATTTTCAACCATTTTGGTGATCACCGCGTACATTTTTTTAGATAAAACTGTGCCGCTGTCAGAGATCGTGTCGGGACTGGGACGGTGGACAATAATGGTGCCATTTCTTGACTGCACATAGCGCAGCACCTGATAAAACCGCGCCATGGCCGGAAAGTCGATATTATCATCGATCGGAACCACTCCCAGCGCAAAGGGAATACCGCTAGCGTAAAAAGCATCGCTGGTTTCGATGACCATATTCAAATCAGAAAAGGGATAAATATCAGGGATTAACAAGGTCATGTCGACCGATTTTTCCAGAACGAACCAGTCTTTAAGGATCCCCCCCAAAGCCAGAACAAACCCCGGGCTGTCAATAAAGGTCGGCACATAGGTCAGTTTTTCGAGGCTTTTTGCAAAAGGATAGGCTGCTGTCCCGACAAGGATAGTCGTTTTCGTTGATCCAGGCAGTTCATCAATTACTCGCAATTCATCGATCCAGATGCTATTGATTACCAACTGATTCATATTTACGGAGACTGTCCGACCCAACTGACGGCTGATCGGAAAGTTATCCAGAGCAGGGATCAACCCCGCCGTTGCAAACCCGATATAAACCATCGCACCAGCATAATTCTGGCAGTCATTAATAAAAGCCAGGTTGCTAACGCGGTTATCTGTGTTTTTTAAGAGGATTACTTTTTGATAGTCTGACATCCGTCCGCTACTGTATTCATCAATCGACGTTATTTCCGCCGTTCGGGACAAGGCGGTCAGCAAGTTTTCCACCGCATTTAGATTATTACGGTAAGCCGTGTCAAGTGCCAACTGGTCATAGATCAGCAGTACATCTTTGGTGGTTGCGGAACTATTTTGCTGGGTGGCAGCTTCCATACCATAAACCACTGGCATTGGTCTAACCATTAAAAACAGGGCGACAAAAATGATCATGTAGCGTTTCATAACCGGTATCCTCCCTGGGCTTTATTCTTATCTTTATCCTTATGCTTATTAAAAAACGCCTGTTTGCGAGCTTCCCAATCTACCTTTCGTAACTGTTTTTCAATCCAGTGGATAAATTTTCCCAATATAATAAATGAAATCAGATCAAAGGTTAGTGAAAAAATAAACAAGTGTCCCAGGGTATCGGTATCTCCTGAGGTAATAATGGCAACATACAATTCCCAAAACCCGATCAACATCCAGGTCATCAGACCGACAAAGCGGAGC
>Ga0180017_100423_pt1 | contig 14706 bp, 11 predicted proteins | sample KR46_S_MetaG_FD_129674 | JGI IMG/M metagenome (GOLD analysis project Ga0180017, IMG submission 129674) | Groundwater microbial communities from the Olkiluoto Island deep subsurface site, Finland - KR46_S_MetaG | ecosystem: Environmental > Aquatic > Deep subsurface > Groundwater | place: Finland...
AGGCCGCCGAGCATGACCAGACAGATAAAAAGCAGATGCAGGAGAAGAACCGCGCTGGCGGCCAGGTGGTAGGCCATGAGGACCTTGTCCAACTAGCGGGGAAAGTTGCCTTTCCCCGCGAGTTGTCTAGATTTCGAAGAGCATTTCCAGATCCGAGCGTGTCAGACTCTTCCAGGCCGACTGGCCGGGGATGATGGAATCGGCGATGCCTTTCTTGGACTCCTGAAGTTTCAAAATCTTTTCCTCGACCGTGTTCTCGCAGATCATCTTGTAGGCAAAGACCTGACGGGTCTGGCCGATACGGTGCGTGCGGTCCGTGGCCTGGTCCTCCACGGCCGGGTTCCACCATGGGTCGTAGTGGATGACGTAATCGGCAGAGGTCAGGTTCAGGCCCGTTCCGCCCGCCTTGAGCGAAATGAGGAAGATGGGGATCTCGGGCGTGTTATTGAACTTGTCGACCTGATCGAAGCGGTCTTTCGAGGTGCCGTCGAGATAGCAGAAGGGAATCTCCACCAAGTGCAGCCAATTGCGGATGATATGCAGCATCTGCACGAACTGCGAGAAGACGAGCACCTTGTGGCCGTCATCGATGATGGAGGTCACAAGGTCCTTGAAGGCCTCGAACTTGCCCGAGGGCAGGTTGGCGTTGAAGCCGGGCATGTCGAGCTTTAACAGCCTGGGGTGGCAACAGATCTGGCGCAGCTTTAAAAGCGCGTCGAGGATGGAGATCTGGCTTTGACCGATACCCCTCTCGTCAACGTCCTGCAGGACCTGTTCTCTGAGCTTCTTGGCCAGAGCGGAGTAGAGGTCACGCTGCTCGTCGAGCAGGGCGGAGTAGTAGATGTTCTCGACCTTGGGCGGCAGGTCCTTGGCCACTTCGTTCTTGGTGCGGCGCAGGATGAACGGTTTGACGCGCGCTTTGAGGTAGCCCAGGCTGTCTTCGTCGCCGTCCTTGATGGGTTTGACGAAGCCCTTCTGGAAGGAAGCCTGGGAGCCCAGGAAACCAGGCATGAGAAACTCGAACAGGGACCACAGCTCAAGGAGCGTGTTCTCGATGGGCGTGCCCGACAGGCACAGGCGGAAGCGGGCCTGCATCTTGCGGACGCTGCGGGCCGTTATGGTGTTCGGGTTCTTGATGTTCTGGGCTTCGTCCAGAATGACGGCGTTGAACTCGAATTTGAGAAGCTCGTCCAGATCGCGGCGCAGGAGCGCATAGGTGGTGATGATGAGTTCCGAGTCCTCGATCTTTTTGAACAGGTTCTCGCGCCGTGCTCCGTAGATGACCAGGCGCTTCATGTCCGGCACGAATTTCTGGGCCTCGCGTTCCCAGTTGGGCAGGACCGAGGTGGGCACGATGATGAGGTTGGGGCCTTTGTGCCCATGTTCCTTCATGTACTGCAAAAAGGTCAGGGTCTGGATGGTCTTGCCCAGGCCCATCTCGTCGGCCAGGATGCCACCAAAGTGGTATTCGCGCAGGAAGTTGAGATAGCTCACGCCCTGCAACTGATAGGGGCGCAGGGTTGCGTCCAGGCCCTTGGGTTTTTCGACCTGCTTGATCTCCTGAAAGTCGTTGATCTTGTCGCGCAGGGTGTCCCAGAATCCGTCGGACGTGGTCTCGGGGATGTCTTCGAGGATCTTGTCCAGGACCGGGGCCTCGAAATTCTCGAAGCGCTTCTTGGGCGGCTTTTCCGGATCAAGGCCAAGGGCGATGAGCTTGTGGCCGAGCTTTTCGAGCCAGGCTTCGGGCAGGCTGGTATAGGAGCCGTCTTTGAGTTGCACATAGCGCTTGCCCTGGGTCCAGGCTTTCCAGATCTTGTCTATGGGCACGGAGATGTCGTCGTACTCGACGCTTATCTCCAGGTTGAACCACTTGTCCTCTTCCTGTGTCTCCACCGTGGCCACGACGTTGGGCGGGGTCAGGCGGACCTTGTAGCGGGCCAGATCCTTTTCGCCGTAGACGCGGTAGGCCTCCACCAGCTTGGGGTAGGCGTCGAGCAGGAAGGTGATGGCCTCTTCGGGTTCCAAGAACCAGATGGCGCTGCTCCTGGGCTGGAAGTTCATGTCCATGAGCGTGGTCAGGAGCGCTTCCTCTTCCTCTTGGTCGCGGCGGATGAGGAATGACTTGCCCTCGAACTGGTAGCTGCCGGTCTGCAGGTCCTGGTTGGGGCCGGGCAGAGAAATGTCGCCGTGCTCGGTCTCGTAAATGTTCTGGATCTCAAGCGTCAGCAGGCTGCCTTCTTCGTTGAGGAAGAGCTTGGGATTGTAGTTCGCGGGAACGAAGATGGGCTGCATGCGCTCCAGAAATTCGTCCTGACCGTGCAGGTCCGAGGCCGGGATCTGGGTCCAGACGCGGTCCAGAAATTCGGAGATGTCGGCGTGCGGGATGATGGGCGGCGAGCCCACGAGCTCCTGGATCAGCGTCGGGCGCAGGCCCGTCTGCACGGGGTAGAAGCTGTGCTTGAGGCAGACCCACAGGGGCAGGTGTCCGTAGAAGGACACGTTCTGGTTCAAAATGGAGAAGGGCACCTTGCCCTCGCGACCAAGCATGACGTCAAACGACAGTCCCTCGTCCGTGAACTTGGGCCGCAGCTGCAGGCGCATGGGCGTGCTCTCGATGCGCACGGGCTGCTCAGTCTCTTCCCAGAGCTTGTAGTACTCGTTCTTGATGGCCCAGAAGAACCAGGTCATGAGGCCGAAGGGGATCTCCACCCGGTGTCCGTAATAGTCCAGGTACTGTCCGATCTGCTCACAGACCTTGGGCAGTTCCGGTGAGATTTCACACCAGTCCGGGTTGCGGATGATCTGCTCCAGGGTCACGGGATTCTGGACCGTGGACAGGCCGGACTTGTTCTGGCGCGCGCGAAAGAACTCCATCTGCAACCGGCCCGGCTCGGTGAAGAATCGGTAGATGAAATAGTGGTGCCCTGGTTCCGGTTCAAGCGCGGTGGAGAAGAAATAGCGGAAGCTCTGCTTCCACTCGGACTTGATGGGCTGTGACTCCACTTCACGCTTGACGTCGAGCTTGGAGAGAAGGCCCAGCGCCGTGGCTGCGACATGACGGCAGATGCCGGAAAAGGAATCCTCGCAGTTGCAGTAGCAATGGACGCTGCCCTGGTTGAGGTTGATGCCAAGTTCCGACGAGTAGGTCTGGAAATCGTCACCCTGGATCTGGCCTTCGACGTCCCAGGCTTCTTCTCCCCGGCGGATGTCGATCTTCTGTATACCGCCGTCGGCAATGAGGTATTGCGCCCCGTCGCGGATATGCTCCGGGATATTGTCAGACAGAAAATTGTGCACGATGCGTTGAATGCGTGCTTCGTCGGAATGGGACATTTTTTAGGGTTATCTCCGTAAAAACCGCTTGGCGGTGGAATGATCAGAGCTCTGCCTGCACTCGGGAGCGCTTATGATGCGTAGTGCGGCGAGGCGCAATTGAACCATTTAAACAAATCAGAATTCTTAATCAAGAGCTGGGTCAATTTGGGAATGATCTTTTTGAAATTTGCCAGAACACCTCTAACTTATTCAGTTGTCGCGAGAAATTTGACAAAATCAGTCAGAATTGAGGTCTTTTCCCGATGAAGATGTATGACATATTATCATGGGATAATCCATGTGTATGTCTACCCAAGTTGGGTTTGGCGCGCGAGAAGTTTCGCGGCGTATTCACGGTCCCGGCCTGGCGAGCAAAGGCCGGGAGCGGGCTTTTTTGTCGCTTGGCGTTCACGAATGAACGGCGGTCCTGCCAAAGAGAAGTTGACATTTTGAGGCCCGAAGGCCAATTTCAGGCTGGATTTGGTTCCATACCCCCGGGGCTACAGGAAAAACATGATTCGCATTACAGACATTCTGGACCAGGCGTCCACCTATCTTCCTCCAACGGACGTGGCGTTGATCCAGAAGGCGTATGTCTTTTCCGCTGCCGCCCATGCCGGACAGATTCGGCTTTCCGGCGAACCCTACCTCTCCCACCCTCTGGAAGTCAGCAACATACTCGTTGACCTGCGACTGGACGCGGCGACCATCGTGGCGGGGCTGCTGCATGACACGGTGGAGGATACCGAAGCCTCCGTCCCGCAGATCATCGAACTGTTCGGGCCGGAAGTCGGTGCCATCGTCGAGGGCGTGACCAAGATCAGCAAGATGAATTTCGAGTCCAAGGAGCAGGCTCAGGCCGAGAACATCCGCAAGATGATTCTGGCCATGGCCGATGACATCCGGGTCATCCTCGTCAAGCTCGCCGACCGGCTGCATAACATCTCCACCCTGGAGTTTCAGAAGGAGTACAAGCAGCGCGCCATCGCCCAGGAGACGCTCGGAATCTACGCCCCTCTGGCCAATCGACTGGGCCTTTACCGCGTGAAGGTCCAGCTTGAGAACTATGGGATCAAGTATTTAAAGCCCGACGTGTACGCCCAGATTTCCGAGGGCATCAACCGCTACCAGGATCAGGGGCAGGCCTACATCGACAAGGTCAGCACCATGATTCAGGACGTGCTGCTCGAAAACGACATCCATGGCCGGGTCAAGGGGCGCATCAAGCACGTCTATTCCATCTATCACAAGATGAAGCAGCGCGGCCTGACCCTGGATCAGATCTTCGACATGATCGCCTTCAGGGTCATCGTGACCAATCTGCGTGAATGCTATACCGCGCTGGGACTGGTGCACTCGCTCTGGAAGCCGGTGCCGGGCAAGTTCAAGGATTACATCTCCATGCCCAAGGCCAACATGTACCAGAGTCTGCACTCCACGGTCATCGGCCCCGAGGGCGAGCGCATAGAGATTCAGATCCGTACGGAAGAGATGCATCAACTGGCCGAGAACGGTGTGGCCGCGCACTGGTCCTACAAGGAGCACGGCAGCAAGAAGGCTCAGGAGGGCGACCGTTTCAGCTGGCTGCGCCAGATTCTGGACTGGCAGGGGGATCTGAAGGATTCCAGGGACTTCATGTCCACCTTGAGTATGGATCTGTTCCAGGACGAGGTCTACGTCTTCACGCCGCGCGGCCAGGTCAAGGAACTGCCCGAGGGCGCGACTCCCGTGGATTTCGCCTACACCATCCACACGGAGGTCGGGAACCGCTGCGCCGGGGCCAAGGTCAACGGGCGCATAGTTCCTCTCAATACCGCGCTCAAGAACGGCGACACGGTGGAGATCATCACCGACGCCTCCCGTAATCCCAGTCGCGACTGGTTGCAGTTCGTCAAGTCCGGCAAGGCCCGGTCGCGCATCAAACACTGGATCGGCACCGAGGAACGCACGCGCAGCCTGGCCCTGGCCAAGGAACTTCTGGAAAAGGAAGGGCGGCGCATGGGCATAAACGTGGGCAAGGCCATCAAGAACGGGGATTTCGACCCCGTGGTCAAGGAATTTTCCTTCCGCCAGATCGACGACCTTTTCTCCGCCGTGGGCCATGGCCGCATCACTGCTCGCCAGGTGCTCCGCAAACTCCTGCCCAAGGAGGAGCAGAAGCACGAGGAACGCAAGGTGGCCGGTACGGGCGCGGCCCAGACCAAGCCGCAAGATCCTGACTCCATCAGCATAAAGGGCGTGGACGGGGTGCTCATCCGCTACGCCCAGTGCTGCAACCCTCTGCCCGGCGACCCCATCATCGGCTACATCAGCCGGGGCCTGGGCGTGACAGTGCACACCCAGGACTGTCCCAATGTGGCCAATATGGAGATCGAGCGCCTGCTCGACGTGAGCTGGGGCGGGGAGGAGGAATCCAAGGCTCTGCCCGCGCGCATCAAGGTGGTCTGCAAGAATCAGCGCGGGGTTCTGGGCATGGTCAGCAGTTTGCTGGCCAAGGAAGGGATCAATATCGACTCCGGCCAGTTCACCTCGGGGGTGGACGGCATGTCGGAGCTTGATTTTGTCATCGAGGTCAAGACTACGACCCAACTTTACGGCATCATCGAACAGCTGCGCAAGCTTGATGCTGTTCAGGAAGTGACCCGCTCTTCGGCGGGGTGAAAGCGGGTACTTGAGAGACGCTTATGGCGTCAGTGAAGTGAAAAAGGGATTTCGACATGTGGCCGAAATCCCTTTTTTGTCGTGGTCTGAAGGGGAGTTATGGATGTTTGCATGAAGGATGAAAGGCATCTGGGTGCGGCCGCGTCCCGGACTGGTCCGGGCAAGGGCCGCCGAAACTCCTTCACCGGCCTCGTAGAGTTGAATCGTTGCGTGCAGGACGGAAATTTAGGACGGCGTGTCAGGCAACGATTCAACAAACGATGTCTGGTTCAGTCAGACAGTCGGCGGCCCTTGCCCGGAACCAGCCCGGAACGCTCGGGCGGTGTTGAGAATGGGACGTTTGGACCGGCTTGATGCATACTTCAAAGCCATTGCGAGGAGTCTTTGACGCGGCAGGGCGGGCATGGTTCGCTTCCATACCCGCCCTGCCGCACAGAATGATTGTGGCGGGTCGGATCAACCCACGCTGATCAGTTCGATCTCGAAGGTCAGCTCGAAGCCGGCCAGGGGGTGGTTGGCGTCCAGGGTGACCTCGTCTTCGTCCTCGTCCACGATCAGCGCCGGAATCTCGTTTCCGTCGGGAGAGCGCAGGATGAGTTGCTCGCCCACGTTCGGCTTGATTTCCGCAGGAAAGGAAGTCCTGGGGACGCGGATGACAAGCTCCTCGTTGTGCGGGCCGTAGGCCTCCTCTTCGAGGATGGCTACGGTGACGGACTGGCCGGGTTCAAGGCCGAGGATGGCTTTCTCGAAGCCGGGAATGACCATGTCCTGGCCGAGAATGACCTCCAGGGGTTCGCGTTCCCGGGAGGAGTCGAATTTGGTGCCGTCGTCGAGGGTGCCGGTGTAATGAACCAGAACCCTGGTTCCCGCTGCGAGTGACATGTTTGTTCCTGTGGATGAAGGTTGGATGTAATCAGGGCCGTTCGAGTTCCGTGAGCCAGGTTTCAAGCGTGTTGGGCTCGCCTGGTTTGTGGTCGTCGGGGTACAGCAGGGCGGACATGTAGAAGACGCTGCCGACGTCCAGGCTACGCCTGGCGCTCTGGGAGAACATGTCCAGCCTGTGTTCGATCATGGGGCGGCGTTCAAGGCTCATGGCGTCCAGCAGGGGAGCGGCTTCGGCGGGCAGTCCGGCCAGCAACTCCGCCTTGCGCTGCATGGCCGCTCGGTACCCGGCCTCATCCGCAGCGTTGTGCAGCAGGTCGTGGGCCGTGTTCTCGATGTCGCGCACCTGGCGAATCCGGTCACGCAGGAAATTGAGAAAATCGGTCATTGGGCTCTCCGAAAGCTTGCAGACAGGGTTCAAGACGGGTGTCCAGGGGGAAGATTATGCCTTCGCCACGGTTGCTGTAGTAGGAGCGCTGCTTGCGCTGGAAGTGGCGCACCTGGCTCAGGTTCGAACTGCCGATGGGGTCGCATTCCATGACCGGCGAGCGCATCGGGTTCTGGAGCAGGTCCAGGACCATGTCCTGGGCGTAGGAGATGGCTTCGGCCATGAACACTTCCTTGCGTGCAAAGGGCAGCAGATCCCGAAAGACGCGCAGGGAACTTTTGTAGGACCGCTTCTCGACCAGCCGCAGGCTCTCAGTGAAGATGCGTTTTTTGATGCTGAAAGGCAACTTTTTCTGGCCCATGGTCAGCACCAGAGAGTCGTCGGATTCCGGGCGCGGGATGCGAAAGATGCGCGAGGCCTGCTTGCGCGGACATTCGACCTGCAGGTCGGCGAGCATTTCCACGTAGGTATGGGAGAATTTCCCCCGCCCGGCGGAGAAGCCGAGGACGTTGGGGACCAGATAATTGTGGGCGATGACGTCGGCGGCCAGGTGGGACAGGTAGCCGTAGGCGTAGGCCCGGGACTCGGGGTCCTCGGCCTGGCGCAGCAGGGCGCGGCCCGTGTCCCAGTTGTGGGAGTGGGTCGGCGTGTACTTGCACCCCTTGCCGATGAAGATGTCCGCCGAAAGGCAGCCGTAGAGATACTGCTCCGGGTGGGCCGCCAATGCGGCGGCCAGGGCCGGTGCGAAAAGGTGCAGATGGGCCAGCACGTTGTTGCCGATGGCCATGTGCACCCCCGGCCCCCAGGCCAGCGCTTCGCCGGGGAGCAGGAGTAGAAAAATTACAGCCAGTAATACAGCCATCGCTCTCCTGATGTCAGTTTTTTTCCCGCGTGGTGTGGAAGGTGATGTCCGGCCACTGTTCCATGATGTATTCAAGCCGCCACGTGCTGTCCGCCAGCAGGGCCAGGTTGTCTTCGGAATCGGTGGCCAGGGAAGAGTAAAGATCTTTCTGGAAGCGTTCCAGCAGGGTCTTGTCATCCGTGTGGACCCATCTCGCCGCCGCCAGGTTGACCGGGGAGTAAATGGCGTCCACCGAATACTCATCTTTAAGGCGTGAAATGATGACGTCAAACTGCAAAATGCCCACGGCCCCCAGGATGTACTCATTGCCGAGCAGGGGCCTGAATACCTGTACCGCACCTTCTTCGGCCAACTGCTGAAGGCCTTTTTGGAGCTGCTTGGTCTTCAGCGGACTCTTTAAGAGGACCTTGCGGAAATGTTCGGGGGCGAAGCTCGGGATGCCCGTGAACTTGAGTTCTTCCTTGAGGGAGAAGGTGTCGCCGATCTTGATGGTGCCGTGGTTGTGCAGGCCGATGATGTCGCCTGCGAAGGCCTCCTCCACGCCGGTTCGGTCCTGGGCCATGAAGATGGTGGCGTTCGAGATCTGCACATCCTTGCCGATGCGGTGGTGGCGGATCTTCATGCCCTTCTCGTACTTGCCCGAGCAGATGCGCATGAAGGCGATGCGGTCACGGTGGGCCTTGTCCATGTTCGCCTGAATCTTGAAGACCACGCCGGAGAAATCTTCTTCAAAAGGCGAAACCTCGCGGGTCAGGGTCGCCCGGGGACGGGGGCAGGGGGCCAGTTCTACGAAGGTGTCCAGCATCTCCTGCACGCCGAAGTTGTTGATGGCGCTGCCGAAGAAGACAGGGGTCTGGGTTCCGGCCAGGTAGCGCTCCACGGAAAAGGGGGTGCCCGCGCCCTCCAGCAGTTCCAGGTCCCGGCGCAGGTCGACCGCCTGCAGGCCGAGCATCTCGTCGAGCCTGGGGTCGCTGACGTCTTCGATGACGACGCCCTGCTGGATGCGCCCCCCGTGGGTGGCGGAGAAAAGGTGAATCTGCTTCTTGTAAATGGAATAGGTGCCCTTGAAGTTTTTGCCCATGCCGATGGGCCAGCTCAAGGGGGCGCATTCGATGCCCAGATGGTCCTCGATGTCGGCCAGCAGATCGAGCGGTTCAAGGCCTTCGCGGTCGAGTTTGTTGATGAAGGTCATGATGGGCGTGTTGCGCATGCGGCAGACGTCCATGAGCTTCTTGGTCTGGGCCTCGACGCCCTTGGCGCTGTCGATGACCAGAAGGGCGGAGTCCACGGCGGTAAGAACGCGGTAGGTGTCCTCGGAGAAGTCTTCGTGGCCGGGGGTGTCCAGCAGGTTCACGTCGTAGCCGCTGTATTCGAACTTCATGACCGAGGTGGTCACGGAGATGCCGCGCTCCTGCTCCATCTTCATCCAGTCCGAGGTCGCGTGGCGGGACGCCTTGCGCGATTTGACCGTGCCGGCCATGTTGATGGCTACGCCAAAGAGCAGCAGCTTTTCGGTCAGGGTCGTCTTGCCCGCGTCAGGGTGACTGATGATGCCGAAGGTGCGGCGTTTTTCCACATTGTGTCGAATATCTCTTTGCAGTGCGTTCATAACCTCTCCCAATGCCGTGTAACCTTACCTTGAAGACCAAGGAGGCAGTAGGCGTGATCACGGTAACAGTCAAGGAACCCCCGGTTGCGTTCAACTTGGTAAAATTTCGGCGGTGCCCTTGACCCTGCCTCCTGCTCTGGTATGCTTGAAGAAAATAGTGTCCGGCCATTCAATCAGTTATGGAGGTGCTTAATGCAGTATTCAGAAAAGGATCTGCCGGTTCGGCTGCACGACGGTGAGATGCTGGTCCTCAGTGACGGCAACGAAGTCCGCTGGGAAAGCAACGGCGAAGCCAAGGCCATTTTCATAGGCAGCAGCTTCGACGCAACCATGGAGCTTTTTCCCGGCCAGGAGGAGACGGTCAACATCGGCGGCAACAATTTCGTGCTGACCGCGTTTTTCGAGGATGCCCTGGAGGTCAAGAAAGTCTGAACGTTTGTTCCGCGGGATGCCTTGCAATTGAAGCGTGTCAGGCCACGGAGCGGTCGGGTGTCGTCGATAGCCAGATGGAAGCCTCCGCGCCGACAGTGCCTGTGTGGGGGTTTTTTGCATTCCGCTGCCCGACCAAAAGGGCGTCAGGCAGGCTTGATCGCTCGAAGAGGAAGATTTCCAGTTTTTTTCCGTACCTGGTTGTGGACGCCTGGGTTATGCTTGGCATAGATGCGACACAACACAAGGAGGAAACCTCATGGGTCTGAGATACATTTTTGTCCTGGCGCTCGTCTTATGCTTCGCCCCTGCCTGGGCCGTCGAACCCCCGGCTGCGAGCCTGGCCAACATCCAGCGGGCCGTTGACGGCAACGACCATGCATTGCTTGAAAAATACATCGACCTGCGCGGCATCATCGCCCGCGGAGTGGATCAGTTCGTCGCCGATTACGCAGCCAACCCCCCGGGAGGCGAAGGCGATCCGCTGATGGAGATGCTCTCGGGAGGGCTGGCGAGAGAATCCGGGTCGGCGGCGGGTCAGACCATGAAGCTGATGCTCGTGGAGGAGGCGCGTAAATTCGTGGTTCGGGGCGTGGCTTCGGGCAGCTTCTCCGGGCGTCCGACCCAGGGTGCCGTATTGCCGGACGGCGGCATTTTGTCCGTTCTTTTTGCCGACGCCTCCACGGCCCGCAAGGAGCTGCGCCATGTGCGGGTTCAGCCGCCCCGCGGCGACAGGACTTCAGCGCAGGCAACGCTGTATGACCACGGCAGCGAGCGGAACTATCCCGTGCTGCTCGGCCTTACGTTTCAGCCCGAAGGGTACTGGAAGGTAACGGACGTGACCAACATGGCCGACCTCATCCGCATGGTCCGCAAGGAAGCCGAGGAGCGGTAGCCTGTCGTCGGTTTTGCGTACTCCGGGTCATGGAATTTGAACCCGCATGAAGCCCCGCTATCCCCGGGGCTTCATGCTTCCTGCGGCACGGGCAGCGGCCGGCGCAGGTCTGCGAGCTTGATGGCCGCCACGCCCGAAAGCAGCAGGGCGCTGCCCAGCATCTGCACTGGGGTCAGGATTTCTCCCAAAATGAAGAAGGCGAAGATGGCGGTGAAGAAAGGTTCCAGGGAGACGATGATGTTGGCGACGCTCGCGTCCATCAGGGTCAGGCTGACATTGTAGAATCCGTAGCCGCCCACCGTGGGGATGGCTCCCAGCAGGGCCAGAACGATCCAACCCTCCCATCTGTCGCCGAGCCAGAGCATGTCCGCCATGGTGGTCGCCGAGCCGGGAACGAGCCCGCCCGTCAGATTGATGAGAAAGAGGAAAAAACCCGCGAAGGCGAAAATGTAGAGTAGCGTGGTCCAGGGAGAGATGCCGCGCTCCGAGGTCATCCGCCCCATGAGGCTGTAGGCTGTGTAGCACAGGCCCGTCAGCAGTCCCGCCACCACGCCCAGAAAATTGGCCTGCCAGTTCGACGCGTCAAGGGCCCCGGAAATGAGGGCGCACCCGCCAAGACACAGGATGATGGCCGCGATCTTGATCGCCCCCAGACTCTCGCCCAGGAATTTCCAGCCCAGGATGGCGGTATAGGCTACGGAGCAATAAATCATGACTGTGGCCACGGCTGCGCCGTTGTTGGCCACGGAAATGACCCACAGGCCGTTGAGGCCAGCCAGTATGAGCCCGAAAAAGGCCAGGAAGGGAAGGTGCACCCTGGGCACGCGCAGCAGGCGAGGGCTGACCACAAGCATCACCGGCAGCAGGGCCGCGACCACGAAGGCGTTGCGCCAGAAGGCCAGGATCAGGGGCGGCATGTCGAAGTTCACGACCAGATGGCGGATAAAGATCGCGGTCGTGGACAGAAATATCGCACTGGCGAGTGCGGCGCTGTAGCCTTGGGCGGAACGGGACATGGCCATAAAGTTCTCCTTCTTGCGCTGGACGTGCAGGTCATCTAGAGCAGAATTGTCCCCTTTGAAAGGGGCAATTTTAAACCAAATCGACTAGTCCAATCTGAGAGGAAGCGTGTTATGCGTCTGGCTCTTGACCCCCGATCTTCGCACCCCGTCTACGCGCAGATCAGCGGCCATTTTCGCGCCGCCATCCTGGCCGACAACCTGCGCCCCGGAGTCCGCCTGCCTGCGGTGCGCACCCTGGCCGCGAACCTTGGCGTGAGTCGCGGCACGGTCGAGAGCGCCTATGCTGAACTTATGGCCGAGGGTCTCGTCACCTCGCGGCAGGGTAGCGGCTATTACGTGCTGCCGCATGCCCCCGGCGAGCTGGAAATTCCTCCCCGCTCCGGAGGCTGGCCCGCGTGGCAGGACCGTCTCAGCTACGCTGGCTTCGAGGCCATGAGCGCCTATCTGCCGGAGGTCAGTCGGCAGACGGATTGGATCGCCCTGGACGGCGGGGCCTGCGACCCGCGCCTTTTCCCCATGCACGAGTTCCGCAGGCTGCTTGGGCAGGTCATGCGCCGGGACGGGGTCGCGGCGGTGGAATACGGGGAAATAGCCGGGTTTGGGCCCCTGCGCGCCACCCTGGCACAGGTCCTGGCCAGTCAGGGCATCCAGACCGGGCCTGGCAATATTCTCATAACGGCAGGCTCCCAGCAGGCCCTTTCCCTGGTCGCCGGACTGATCCTGCCCCCCGGATCAAGCGTGGTCGTGGAGCGGCCGACCTATGCCGGAGCCCTGGACGTGTTCCGCTCCCGAGGTCTGCGGATTCACACCGTGGGCCTGGACGAGGACGGGATGGACATGGACGAGCTGGAGGAGATTCTGGCGCGCCACAAGCCAGGGCTCATCTACACCATTCCCAATTTTCACAACCCCACAGGCACCTGCCTGAGTGGTCAGCGCCGCAGGCAATTGATCAGTCTGGCCGGACGTTTTGACGTGCCTGTCCTGGAAGACGACTATGTCGGCGACATTCGCTACGAGGGACATGCCCAGCCCACGCTCAAGTCCCTCGATCCGGACGGCCGGGTCATCTACATGAGCACTTTTTCCAAGATGCTCATTCCCGGCCTGCGTGTGGGCTTCGTCGTGGCCGACGGCCCGGTCTACGCCCATCTGCTGCGTTCCAAACGCTGCCACGACCTGGCCACCTGCAACCTGATCCAGCGGGCGCTCAAGGACTACGTGTCCGTGGGTCGCTACCACGCCCATCTGCAACGCTCCTGCGCCCTCTACCGCCGTCGCCGTGACGCCATGCTGGCGGCCCTGGAGCGGCATCTGCCCCCAGGTAGTTCCTGGCTGCGCCCCAAGGGCGGGCTGTTCGTGTGGGTCAATCTGCCGGAAGGGGTGAAGGCCTCGGACCTGCTGCCCAGAGCCTGCGAGGACGGCGTGGTCTTCGCGCCGGGAGGGAATTTTTTCCTCGATCCCGTTCAAGGCGAAGGGTTCATGCGGCTCAATTTCGCATCGAACACGGAAGCGGTGATCGAGGAGGGGGTGCGGCGGTTGGGCAAAGCCATGGGAGGGACGAAAAATTTTTTGCCCGAATGAAAATCATGATCACGGAGGCACGACCCGTAGGGGCAGGCCGATGTGCCTGCCCAATCTCGGTGTACGAGATTGGGTGGCCACGGGGCGGCGGAAGACGACGGGTGGCCACGGGTGCTGAAGAAGGGCGGGCACGGGTGCTGAAGAAGGGCGGGCACGGGTGCTGAAGAAGGGCGGGCACGGGTGCTGAAGAAGGGCGGCCACGGGTGCTGAAGAAGGGCGGCCACGCAGGGCCGCCCCTACGGAAATCACGTATATTTTTCGCCTATTCGGTAATCACAAAGCCTGTGTTTGAACGTTGGGCAACGGTGATATGTTGCCAAATGCACATGGCCGCCCTTGAACGGGTGTCCTGATGCGCGACGTTTTCATACAGGAGGAAAAATGCCGTACAACCCTAATATCCACCATCGTCGATCCATCAGGCTGCAAAATCATGATTATTCCCAACCCGGCACGTATTTCGTGACCATTTGCGTGCAGGACCGGGCGTGTCTGTTCGGTGATGTGGTGGATGGGGAAATGCGGTTGAATGATGCGGGGACGATGGTGACGCGTTGGTATAATGAATTGGCGCAAAAATTTGGCGATATTGTTTGTGACGCATGGGTGTGCATGCCGAATCATATTCATTATATTGTCATGAACACCGGCCTTGTGCGGCCAAGCGATGATTCCGTAGGGGCGGACCTATGTGTCCGCCCTGCTGCGTGTCGGTCGGAATTGGGCGAACACGCAGGTTCGAAGAAGGGCGAACACGCAGATTCGAAGAAGGGCGAACACGCAGGTTCGCCCCTACGTCGTGTGGTGCAATGGTTCAAAACCATGTCAACAAATGAATATATTCGTGGTGTCCGGCAACATCAATGGCAACCGTTTCCGGGACGGTTATGGCAACGCAATTATTGGGAACACATCGTCCGCGATGAAACGGAATTAAACCGCATCCGGGAATACATCGTCACCAATCCTGTCCGATGGGAAATGGACAGGTTGCATCCGGATCAGGGCGATGGGGCGGTGCGTGAAAAACCGGCCATGTTCAGCGGGACATGATCCGCA
>Ga0180017_100428_pt1 | contig 14614 bp, 18 predicted proteins | sample KR46_S_MetaG_FD_129674 | JGI IMG/M metagenome (GOLD analysis project Ga0180017, IMG submission 129674) | Groundwater microbial communities from the Olkiluoto Island deep subsurface site, Finland - KR46_S_MetaG | ecosystem: Environmental > Aquatic > Deep subsurface > Groundwater | place: Finland...
ATTACTCCTATTTTAATCTTCATTAGCCTCTTAACACTTTTAGGAAAGGTTTTTTGAAAGATATTTTCTATTTTGTTTGAGGAAATTTTATAAGCCTAATCAAACAAAACATTAACTGGAACATGTATTTTTTTGTTTTGTCATAGAAAATATTATGCTCCCCTCATTATAAAACTTTTTAGGTTTCTATTCCTGAAAATAATGAGTTTAAGACAAATAAAAAAGATTATTTATTAAAACATCAATTTCAAAAACCCCCCAAGTTTTTGACAGTGCCAATAATGAAAGATTCGTTGATTTATGATCATAGGGACTGTGGTGGAAATTTTTTTGGGTAGAATATTTAATTTTTTCTGTTTTTTTTTGGAAGATGCAAGGAGGAAATAGTTAAACATGGAATAAAAACTGTTTATAATGTAGGAGTAATGTTTTGGGGGGTTATGGTTGTTTTTGTTTTTTTCTACAGGGTTTTTTTTTGTTCTATTGATATTAGTTATGATTGCATATTTTGATTTTGTAAAGTTGGAAATCAGAGGTTTTCAAGATTTGAATTGGAATAAGGGGAAAATTAGTAAAAATTTTTTGGAAAATAGGGATGTTAAATGGCCTTTCAATTTATCGAAAGATTTTGGTATGGTTTTTAAGCTAATGGTAGTCTTGGAATATCATACTAATGGGGGGAGGGGTTAAAAAGTAGTATAATTACTTCTAACATCCTTTAACTTTACAGCCCCGAAAAAAGGCCTCTGGCAACTTCCAGACCACTACTAATGTGTTCATGCCACACATCCTTATATATAACTTTCGTCTTAGCTTTTATAGGTAAAAATATATATATTGAGATGATCTATGTGTAATTAACACACATGGTGTCATCATGCCCAAGCACATAATATCGGGTTTAAAATATTTAGCAGCAGTGGAACTTAGAAAAAAGGGATATGCCCAGCGTGTAATCGCTGAGAAATTAGGCATGGATCGTTCTACGATTTCACACTACCTTAACGGTAGAAATATATCGTGGAATTCTATTCAGATCGCAGAAGTTGTAAGAAACCTCTGCCCCCGCGATTTTTTTACTTTAACGTATGCTCTAGTGAAAGACAAAGAAACAACCAGAACCATAGTACAAATATGTTCTATCAGAAAATACGAATGCGATGTCAAAAATTCATGTATAGCTTGTGGTATTTGTGCAGATGTTTGTTTTATGGGTGCCATTGTGTTGGAAGACCTTAAGGCACAAATTGATTCTAATTGGTGCTGTGGATGTCTTTTGTGTGGGGAACAATGTCCCACTAATTCCATTGAAATAAAGGAGGTAGAGAATAATGGAAACAACAGAACTTATTGAAGGTAAAGATATTTCTGTAGAGCGAGCCGGTGAAGAAGAACGAAAGCTGGAATTCAAAAATATTCGCTGTGCTTCCTGCGGAATCTGTGAGCAGATCTGTCCGGTAAGTGCAATAGAGGTAAACCCTACGGGGGCCATGGCTCGAACAGAACAGGATATCAGTAAAATTGAAATAGACGAGTATAAATGTGTGCTGTGTGGAATGTGCAGCTGCATCTGTCCTTTCGATGCACTGGACCTCCAAATAAATGGAAAATCCATAAAAACCATGGAAGGATATCCTAAGCTAATCAAATCTGCTGAAATTAATGATGATGTCTGTATTTACTGTAAAGCGTGCGAAACGGCCTGTCCACCGGACGCAATCACCATTGCCAGACTGCTGCCTGACCGGGCCAAGCTGGTGAGCGGCGAAATCGAAATAGACAAAGAAACCTGTGTGGACTGTGGAATATGTGAAGAAATGTGTCCTGCAGATGCCATTACATTACAACACAAATCTCCTACTTCTGATGACCCTACGGTATCTTCAGACATTAACGTGGACATAGATAAATGTGTATACTGTTTGATATGTAAAAAAGTATGTCCAGTGGATGCAATAAAGGCCGTGTGCAGAATTTGCTCCTACGGGGAGTACGACATAAATCCGGAAGACTCTAATGTGGTGGGTTACTCCAACATCGATGATGAATTATGCGTTAACTGTGGATGGTGCCAGGAAATTTGTCCGGTGGATGCAGCCAAAGTAAACAAGCCATTTGAAGGTGAATTAACTATAGATCAGGATACCTGTCAGGCATGTGAAACCTGTGTAATGGTTTGTCCCTGCAATGTATTGTCCTTCCCTAAATCTGAAAAGTCAGGTTCCATACCTGAAAAACTGCATAAGGACGAAAAATACTGCATATACTGTGGAGCATGTCAGAGATCATGCCCAGTCGATGCCATAACTGTTGAAAGAACCAAAATCAACAGCACACCTATTAGATCAAAATCATGGCAAAGAGCTTTTGATTCTTTGAAAAACTAATAAGGAGGTAAAAAAATGTCATTAGGACTTAAAGTATACCCTGAACTTTGTCACGGATGTGGAAACTGTGTAGTAGCTTGCCCGGTAAATGCCCTCAGAAGCGTTGAAATAGCTGCAGGAAAAGGGCCAAGTGAAGACGTGGATATAATTATGATGGTGGATGACGGAACAATACAACTTAAAAATGCTGATCTCTGTGGTAAGTGCGGAACTTGCGTAGAAAGCTGTCCAGTAAACGCCATTACATTGGAGGAATCGCCATTACATTGGAGGAATTATTAATGAAAGCCATACTAAACACCGCAAGAACAGTCTGGCAGGGCGAGGCCATAGAATCAGGTAAAGACCTGGAGATGTATGTGTCTGCTGCTGCAATATGTCATTTGAACAATGATCAGTTAATGCAACTTGGGATAAAAAGTGGAGACAACGTAAAAGTCATATCAGATCATGGAGATGTTATTGTAAAAGCTGTAGAAACAAAAGAAACTCTTCCTGATGGAATGATCTTTATTCCAATGGGACCATGGGCTAATAGAGTGGTGAATCCACACTTAGATAGTACTGCCATGCCAAGCTTTAAAGATACGCCGGTAGAAATAGTCCCTACTAATGAAAATGTGTTGGACATGCCTACATTGATGAAAGTATATGGAAAACAGAACATGCTTGATTAAAAAGAGGAGATATAATGGAATATATAATCAAAAATGGTAATGTCTTTGATCCTGCCAATAATATTAACGGAGAGAAAATAGATATATGTATTAGCAATGGCAAAATTGTGGAGGCTGTTAAAGATAGTGCTAAGGTTATAGATGCATCTAACAAAATAGTCATGCCGGGTGGGGTTGATCTACACACGCACATAGCTGGTGGAAAAGTCAATCTCGGACGATTGCTTCGTCCGGAGGACAGTAAAGACTTTTATGAATCTAAAGTGGGAAATAAAAGATCTGGAAGTGGATTTTCAGTACCGTCTACATTCATGACAGGTTATCAGTACGCACGAATGGGTTATACTACTGCAATGGAAGCCGCAATGCCTCCGATTATGGCAAAACACACTCATGAAGAATTTCTTGACACCCCGCTTTTAGATAAGGGAGCTTACGACCTTCTTGGTAATAACTGGTTCGTAATGGAATATCTAAAAGAAGGAAACCTTGATGAATGTGCAGCATTTGTTGCATGGCTTATTAGAGTAACCAAAGGATATGCTATTAAAATTGTAAACCCTGGCGGTACAGAGGCCTGGGGATGGGGTGGAAATGTTCAAGGAATCAATGACCCTGTTCCCTATTTTGATATAACTGGTGCTGAAATTATAAAAGGGCTTGGAAAGGTTAATGAGATGATCGGGCTTCCACACTCAATACACCTGCATTGTAATGATCTGGGACAGCCTGGAAATTATGAAACTACCCTTAAATCTTTTGACCTTCTAAAGAACATTGAAGCAAATCCAAAATATGGGGAAAGGGATACATCGCTCCATGCCACTCATGTGCAATTTCACAGTTATGGAGGTACTTCTTGGAGGGATTTTGAATCTGAAGCACCAGCTATCGCTGACTATGTGAATAAGAATGATCATATAGTAATAGATGTAGGTCAAGTGACTCTGGATGAAACAACTACCATGACTGCTGATGGTCCCATGGAATATGATCTGCACAAATTAACCGGATTTAAATGGGCTAACGTTGATATTGAGCTTGAAACCGGTTCTGGAGTGGTACCATTTATATACTCACCTAAATCACCTGTTTCAGGTGTGCAATGGGCTATAGGAATGGAATTGTTCCTCTTAACAAATGATGTTAATAAAGTAGTATTAACAACTGACCATCCTAATGCAGGTCCGTTCATCCGATATCCAACAGTTATAGCGTGGCTTCTAAGTAACAAGTACAGGACAGATCTAATTGAAAATAGTCTCCACCCATGGGTTCAGAAAAAAACTAGTGTAGCCACCATTGATCGCGAGTATTCGTTGTACGAAATTGCTCAAACAACAAGATCTGCTGCAGCAAAGGTTTTAGGATTGAGTGAAACCAAAGGACACTTAGGTGTAGGTGCAGATGCAGATATTGCAATTTATTCATTTGATCCAGAAACACAGGATCCTTCAACTGAGTATCATGCAATAGAAGAAGCTTTTGCAAGAGCTAAATATGTATTTAAAGATGGTGAAATAATTGTAAAAGATGGAGAAGTAGTAAAACCAGAGGGTTATGGGAGAACGTTTTGGATAGATTCCCAGTATGATAGTGAACTGGAAAATAAGGTAGTTGAAGATGTTAAAATAAAATTTAAAAAGTATTATAGCATCAACTTCGACTCATACCGGGTACATGATGAATATATTCGAAAATCCTCTCCAATAAAATTAAGTTAGGTGATTTTATGAATGAGATAATTTTAACACCTAAAGAACAGCCAAGTGTTCCACTGGAATTATTAAATGTAAATCCAGATACGGTGGCAGGTAAATCTATAGATGAAATTAGACAAATTAAAATAGCACATGGTAACACCGAGGTTGAACTATCGGAATTTTTTAACGTAAAAGGGGAAAGTTCTGAGAACCCATCTGAAATCAGAATCGTGATAGATGGAGATGTTTACAATACTAAGAGAATAGGATATGGAATGCAATCTGGTGAAATCTTAGTGAAAGGAAATGCATCCATGTACGTCGGCACAGAGATGAAAGGAGGCAAGATAGTAGTTGAAGGAAATGTTGGATCATGGGCCGGTCGAGATATGGAAGGCGGAGAACTTATTATAATGGGAAATGCTGGCGATTATGTTGGTTCTGCGTATCGTGGAGACTGGAGAGGTATGAGTGGTGGTAAAATTACCGTGCATGGAAATGCTGGAAATGAAATAGGAGAATATATGCTCGGTGGTAAAATTGAAGTTAAAGGAAATGCTACCACACTAGCTGGTATACATATGAATGGGGGGGTTTTGGTAATACATGGAGATGCAACTACAAGAGTTGGTGGGGAAATGATGAATGGAACCATAATAGTAAAGGGCAGAATTGATGAATTTTTACCTGGATTTAAATATCACGGTATAGAAAAAAATATAGAAATAGACGGAGAAGTAATTGATAGTTCATTCTATAAATTTGAAGGTGATTTTGCAGTTAAAGGGTGCGGCGGTATAGTATATGCTAACGCTTCAAAGAATGGACATATAGTTCCCTAATCTGATTAATGGAGGTTGATATTATGGAATTAGTAAAAGATGTTCCTTGTCCTTTTTGCGGAACTCTATGCGATGATATTATAGTTAAAGTGGAAGACAACGAGATTATTGGTACAATTAATGCCTGCCGGATTGGTCATAGCAAGTTTATGGACCATAAAAGTGCAACTAGGTACACTAAGCCTCTTATCAGGAAAAATGGCTCACTTGTAGAGGTGGATATGGACGAGGCTATTGATAAAACAGCCGAAATACTTGCTAATTCAAAAAGACCCTTACTTTTTGGCTGGAGCTCTACAGAATGCGAAGCAATGGGAATTGGGGTAAACCTGGCTGAAGAATTAAAGGGAGTGATTGATAATACAGCAACTGTATGTCACGGACCATCTCTTCTAGCAGTCCAGGATACGGGATATCCAGTATCTACTCTGGGAGAAGTAAAAAACCGTGCAGATGTGGTCATATACTGGGGATGCAACCCTTTCCATGCCCATCCAAGACATATAGGGCGGCATGTCTTTTCAAGAGGTTTTTTCAGGAATAGAGGAAGATCAGATAGAACTGTGATAGTGGTTGATCCAAGAAAGTCCGACACAGCAAAGTTGGCGGATATACATCTACAGGTAGATAGTGGCAGGGACTATGAACTGCTTGACGCCCTAAGATCTGTTATGAATGGCCATGAAATTCCTTATGAAACAGTTGCAGGCATTCCAAGGGATACTATATACCAAGCAGTTGATATACTCGGTAAAGCTCAATTCGGTATTCTGTTTTTTGGTATGGGTATTACCATGACTGCTGGAAAAAACAGAAACATTGACGCTGGGATATGTACTATACAGGAACTTAATCAGTTTGCCAAATATACCCTTATTCCAATGCGTGGTCACTACAATGTAAATGGATTTAACCAGGTGTGCACCTGGCAAACGGGATATCCTTTTTGTGTTGATTTTGCTACTGGATATCCTAGGTATAATCCTGGAGAATCTGGTTCTAATGATCTGCTACAAAACAAAGAAGCTGATTCTATGATGGTTGTTGGTTCTGACCCTGGAGCACACTTCCCGCAAAAAGCACTGGAAAGAATGGCAGAGATTCCGGTAATTGCAATAGAACCACACAGAACACCAACCACGGAACTTGCAGATATTATAATTCCCCCTGCTTTTGTCGGTGTTGAAACTGAAGGTACTGCCTATAGAATGGATAGTATTCCTATCAGGATGAAAAAGCTTGTAGAAACTGATCTCCTCTCTGATAAAGAGATTATGGAGAAAATCCTGGAAAGAACTAAGGAATTTATAGCATCTAAATAAGCAGGATCAATTTCCCTTTTTTATTTTTTTTTAAAAACAGTTCTAATTTTCTTGCCATTATTTATGTAGAAGCTATCTTTAAACTAGGTGCTATTTTCACTATTGCACGGAATATATGACTAAATTTTCACTTACTGGCAGGTGGCTAAGTAGGAGGCCTTATGGAAATAGTTAGTCTATATATACCGCGCGCCTGAATCAGTATAAAGATAAAAATTTTTACTGATCGAGGCTGTCCAATAAATAGGTCTTGTTTTTTTAGGTCATAAAATATTTTACTGAGATTTGCTTTTTTTAAATTGATACTGATGCTGTTGGGCTTTTATGTTTCTATTTGCGGTTGCAATTGATAATCGTCAGTGGGATCCTGCGATACGCTTCCAGCGACTATTATCCCGGACTCGTGGTCCACTGTTATCTGATAATTGTACGATAGCTCCGTATGGTTCTTTTTATTCTTCATGGACCTTGAATCTGGATCCGAAAGACTAACAGAATCCTGTCCACTCTTCTGGAGTTCTTCTTCGGCTTTTATGATTTTGTTCAGGATTTCCTGCTTTTCTCCCTCATCACCATAAATATACTGTTCCACGAGCTTTTCACCGGCTTTTTCTCAGTTTACCCCCACCTGCGCCCCGAAGGGCAAGGGCGTAAGCCCGTAGCGTATATGCTGTGTTATCTGACGTTCGGCACTCATCACGTCCCTATCCTGTATATCCGCACATCCCAACTCGTGGAGAATTAACTACAGGCAATAGCATGTCTTCGCCACACTCATGTTTGTGAGCACATTCATCGCAAAGCCATGTGGCACATTCAGCACACACCTGTGTACCAATTTTTCCACATGATTCACATGCTATCAATGGAGGGTCATTCCTAGCCAGAAGCTGAATGGATTTACCCTTAGCTTCACCCTCCTGTTCTGACATAACTCGCAGAGTAAGCTCCGTAGTAGTGCCGAAGTCATACTCATGATAAAACTTCATTCCAATGCCAACTACATTCCCCAGTGCACTCTTCATGCTTCTTTCGCCATACTCTTTCATCGGATGTATAGAGTATCTTTTCCCTTCAATTGTGAACGCACTTAGGTGCCCACAACACTCCAACCAGATATCTCTGAGGAAGTCGTCCAAGTCTTCAAGAGTTACGTTAGCCGCCACAGAAAGGTGCATCCAATATTCAGGCAAATCGCACCCTCAACCACAAGATGTAAACTCTTTGTTCCCTGCAACTTCTGCTTCTCCGATGTTGTCTCCAATGCAGATTTTCTTTGTTTGCATGACTTCAAGTGTTTAGTCATTGCCGCCTTACCAAAGGTTTCATTACAAAAACTACATTTTCCCTTTGACGTATATCTTGTCATTTTATACACATCTCCTAATAAATTTGTTTTCAATAACCTGTTTGATTATAAGCCGAACGTCAGATAAAGGTTTGCGGGTAAAAGAAGTTCGCCAACAGGCGAATTTGGCGAACGAAGTGAGCCTTTTATCCGCTGTTATACGCAGTCGGCTTACATCCACTACTTGATCTCCTTTGTGGTTTCTACCAATTGTGGCTTTCTAAAAGAAAGGATGAGAGCATAAATGGATATAAATACTAAGGGAAGATGTAAAACTCCATTCCACCACAAAATATCGGGTTTAATCAAAAAATTCCCTACCATATTCCAGAAACCAATAGTTATTCCTGAAAGAGCTGTAATTCGTAGCGTCGGTATATTTACTTTTGGGTAATAGAGGATAATCAATCAAAAATATTATTAGACAGCCTCTTTGATTGAAAAAGATTTAAAAACCAATTTCTAAAACCAAAAAGCATTTTAAAACAAATTTACAAAATTACTTTACGAAGTACTGATTATCAATTTAACAAAAACCATAGTTTAATTAACACCCTGCAACATACTAATATTAAACATGTTTTTCGTGGTGATAGAAATTATTTTTTTAAAAATTTAGTATTATTGGATAGTGGGCGATAATAAACCTACTTTAGGAAGTTATTTCTCATGAAGAACTTTTTAAAGAATTAGGAAAAAAGATTTTATATTGCCCCCAGTGTGGTAAATATATGTTGGGAATGGTTTATGAGAACGTATTAACCGAAGCAAACTTCTGGAATTGTGATAAGGAACATAAAAGTATAGTTTTAAGTAACTTTTCTTAAAACGATTCAATTATTTTTAGAACAAACCGGGGTTTTTTGGGGTTGTCAAGTTGTTTGGTGTTGGTGATTTTTTATGTGTTTTTGTGTCCATTTTTGCATTTTGAGTGCTAGGTAGTTTATTAGTCCTTGGGTTGTTTTGTATTTCTTTTTGTTTGCTTTGGGGAGTGTTTGTCGGTAGTAATTTTCCAGGTAGTTGGATGTTCGTGAGATTTTGGGGTTGTGCATGGATTGTGTGAGTCTGTTGAGATTGGGAAGTAATTTTTTGCTGATGAATTTTTGTAAGACACGAGGAATATCATCAAAATTGGATAATAGTTCATCTAAAAGATTTGGTGATGTTTTATAGTTTTTTGTGTATCGAATATTTCTCGTATTTCTTTGTAATATAGTTTTAATCTGGTTTTTTCGTCTTCAGATGTTTTTTTAGTTCTTAATAATTTGTTTAATTTGTCTCCAATCATTTGTAGAGATGAAAATTGCAAATCAAAGATTTGCAAACTCACAACGAATAGTTGTGAGATATGCATAATTGGTGTTTAACGTTTAATTCGTCCATTAACTGTTTTATATTCTGGCACATGATCTGTGGTTATTGATTTTAATGGTTTATTTTTTGTTGATTCTTTTATAAACTCTATAATTGTTGTGTATTCCTTTATCAGGAGCTATTTTTTCACTTAATGGTATGTTGAGTATATGGTCGTATAATGTTAAACGGTATTTCCAAACGCCGCTGATTTTAACATACTGTTCATCGTAGCAGTAATATCCGGAATAACTGGTTTTTATGTTTTGGATATGTGTTTCACTTGTTGTTTGCAGCCAGTTGTATATTGTTTGATATGATATTTTTCACGCCGAAGAAGTTTAATAAGTCTTCAGAGGCATTACGCAATGAGCGATAACCTGTTTGGAATAATTCAATTAATTTATCCCTAAAAACTGATGGGTATCGGTGTCCTGGTTTGATAATTAAATCTAGCGATGTTGTGAATTTTTTATCACATGACTTACAAAGATATCTTCTTAAATAAATTGTCACTGGCTTTTGATCACCAATATTCAATTTTCTTTCACTATATTCTTGTTTTATAATATTATATGAGTTGCAATGTGGACAAATAGGATTAATATAATCCATATGATTGTCTTCAAGTAATTCTAAATTTTGATTTATTTTTTGAGGCGTTTCCACGCTTTGAAATCTTTCATCTATGATCTTTTTAAAATCAATTTCTTCTTGATCAAAATCGGAAAGTTTAAGTTGTATAAAACCTATAGAAGAACTGAGAGTAGATATTGTTGTATTAGACATGCTAATATATCTGCTCTCAGCCCTATTTATTCTTAACGGTCTTTAAATATAATTATGGGACAGTATAATCCGAAATAATAAGCTAATCGAAATTTTTTTCGCGCAAGTCCCAACACCCAACAACTTGACAACCCCTGAATATCACGGTTTGACATATTTTTTCCCCGGACTTCTATCAAATGTAAGCAAAAAGTTATTCTATTGGTTTTATCCGGAAAAGACAGAATAGAATGTCCATTTACCGAATGAAATCCGATAACATTCACGGATTCACGATTTAAAGTTTTAATAATAATGTTTTTTCGGCCTTTTTTATGCCAGATTTTGCCACTATTATGAACATTATTGAATCTAGATTCGTCATTAAAACCAATTATATCTTCATCTGAGTCAATTATCGAAGTTTTTTTTAAGTTGATCTTCAGCATCATCTGGCATTTTAGAATAAATCATAAATGGCTTTGTATACGTATAATTAAGCTTTTTAAGAATCCTAGAAATGTGCCTATCTGAAAATACAACTCCAAATTCAGATTTCAGAATGTCACTGACTATATCTACAGTTAAATTAGGAGTTTTTTCTAATATTCCATCTAATATCTTATAATCTTCTTCAGAAAGCTTAGGAGGTTTTCCCCCATCATATTTAGGTATTAATCCATTTAATCCTTCTTCATTCCATCTTTTTAACCATATATAACCGGTTGAAAAGGAAATTCCAACGGATTGCGATGCTAACTGAACATCATCTAACTCAAACATCTTTTTAATAAAAATCAAACGATCTAAAATAAGAGCATTCACTTTCCTCTTCCTAATTTCTTTCTTAACCCCAACTAAACCAATATGTTCCACTATTTCCTTCCTTTTCACGTTAACCATAACTAATAATATAACCCTAATAATTATTAAATGTTTCGTCTATGAGTATAGTAATAATAAATTCTGGTGAATGAAATGAAGCGATTAATTTACATCTTAGCCATAGTGGCAGTGGTTGTTGCTGCATCAGGCTGTACCGGCGATCCATGGGCTTCGAACAAAACTTATTCTGGTAATGGGGTAACTTTCCAGTATCCCGGGACCTGGAGTGAAAACGTCACCAAGGCGGTTTCCACGCCTTCTGGTTCAACAGGAATCATAGCAGTGGGAAACGATGCTGATGAACAAGGATTTGCAGTAGCTAGTGTCAGTGGTTTTGGTCTTTCAAATTCGGCTTTAGAAGGAATCTTGAATCAACTGAAAACTGAATATAAAAATCAGGGATTCATATCGGAAAAGACATTGACGATGGACAGTGTCCAGGCTACTATGCTTTCCAATCCCAACCCGGATGCTTCCAATTGTACACCACTGTAGCTTTATGGGTCAAAAACGGCAGAATCTACATTGCAGCCTATGCATCTCCGGATAATGATACAGCGACCCTGGAAAGTATTTTAAGCAGTTTAAAAACTACTTAAAACCACTTTTTTCTTTTTTTATTTTAAATCTATCCCAAAACTTTTTTACCAGGGAAACTGATTATCAACGTCCAGCATCTTCAATTCATGGAAGAAGTTATAAAAGACGAAAACAAAGCTTGAAAGAAGGTGGAATCCCTATTGGTGTGGTTTTGGTTGAAAAATGATAAAATCGTTGGCCGCGGTCATAATAGGCTCCTTCAGAACAATTCTGTTATTCTACACGGCGAAATGGACTGTTTTGAAAACTCAGGAAGATTTAAAGGCTCTGATACAGAAATTGCACTCTTTACACGACTCTATTCTCATCCACTATATACTCAGGGATTATTATTCTTTACGGAATTCGCCGAGTGGGTATCGGCGAAAATAAAACTCTAAAAGACCCAGAAAAACTGTAAAAAGAGGAAGGGGTGGAAGTCATCACCCGGGAGATGGCGGAGTGCCGCCTGCTATTGGAAGAGTAGATAAAAAATAACCCGGCAACCTGGGAAGCGGAACTGGAAAGGGTGGGGAATAAAACCGACCTTTAACCAATTGATTAAAAGGGTACGGTTACGGACTGGGAACCTGCACCGAAACCCGGGGCAATCATGGTATGTCTTCCCGGGCCACCCGCTACCACCAGGACCACATCCTCTGAGGAACGAGTTATACTCACCTTTCCATCAATATCCCATTTTGAGTCTAATTTTCTACCACCACGGCCGCCTAGTTGAACCGGGACAGTCATGTTTTGGTGCAAATAATCCTTTACGTCGTTTTTAGCCCATCCCTGCTTTTCTAGGGCCCCGGAGTGTTCGGGGCTCATCACTACCAGAATTTCACCGGGAACATGGCTGTTGTTGCAACCGGCAGTGGAGGCCGTGTGGGCAATGGTGTCCAGGAGGTCTTCGGCAGTGGTACTGCGGTGATCGTTAACGTTGTGCGGCCCTTCAACTCCCATTAAGGTCACGGTGTTGCATTTAAAACCCCTTTCCACATTTAATGGCCCCCATGGGGTTTCTTCCTCCGCTTCCGCAAAACAATAACTGTACTTAGCAGGAGAACCATGGGTAGCGTGATCTCCAACTCCTGGAACTGCACCGGCAATGTTAAGCATACATAGGCGAATAGCCCGACCTATGGTGGCGTTAGCCAGGCTTCCTGGACCTAAACATCCCGCACCACTGTTTAAACCTATTTCTTTAATGATGGGGCCGTTAACAATGGTGCAGATGGCCACGGGATGGGTGGTGGCGTTCAATCCGGCCAGATTGAACCTTCCCATGGATAAACCATTAATGGAGTTTTCTACCACTGGCATAAAAACCGGTAAACAACCGGCCATCACGGCGTTAACAGCTATCTTCTCCACCGTTGCTTTTCCCATACGTGGAGGTAGGGCTGCAATAAGATCATCACCTTTTCTGTTAGAATTTTCCAGAAACTTTAAAACTCGCTCTTCCGTGGGAGGGATAATGGGTAAGCCGTCAGTTAAATGGCGTAAATAGAATTGGTGACTTATTTTCTCAGCTTCGGGGTTAATCAGGATATTTTCACCGTCATCTTTTTCCCTACAATCTTCTCCCCGGAGAAGGTCGTCTATAAGACAGCCGCAAGTCTGGTTTTTGAAATTTATTTTATTTTCTTTGCCAGCCATATGAATCTTCTTTAGGGAATTTGCAGTAAATATCGTAGTGCGGGAATGATTTTAAGAGATTTATCCTCGATCTCGTCGTGAGAAAGTCCGGCAATGGGGTGTTGCACTTCCAGCATCCGCAGGTCATTTAAACCGTGGGAGGAAGCCAATTCCCGGGCAAAGGGAATGAAATCATCCGAGCAGATGGAAATGGTAGGAGTTCCCATATATTCTAAGCGAATAGCATCCAGTACTATCCAACTTGTGCAAGAACCACAGTCCCCCAGGGCCAAGATGGCCAAATCGGAATGAGCTGCTTTTTTCAACTGTTCAGAGGTGGCAGGTGCTCCTGCAGGTTTTTTAACATCCAAGAATTTTCTTTTTCCAAGAGAATCCTTTAAAATCTCCAGTATAACATCTGCCCCGGGTTTAGTGTTGTCCAACAGGGCCACGGTCTCAAAATCATCTGGAAAGGGGTTTAAATTCCGTTTTTTAGTCTCTATGTCGCCAAGTGGACTGAGAACTTCTCTTTCAACGAGTTTAACAGACATAATTTCCCAATTTAAATCTAAAGAGAATTTCTATAAACCTATTTGATTTTTTGTTTTTAATGTTTGTTGGTTTTGAAATTTTCAATCTGGTGACTTTATATTAATGAGAATTTCTTTTAACCTTTTTGTTGTTATTAGTATTAATCATTTTGTGATGTTATAATTCTTTGTTATATTGTTTTATATCGTTAAATACAAACATTTATAAGGTATTATTGATATATAAGTATTATAAAATCCTTTAACGACTTTATTCGGGGTAAGATGTATGCGCGTGTTGAGAAGCTTGGTGATAAACTTGCGGAGATAAATCCTCTTATTGATTGGGAGGCTTTCAGGCCTATCATCACGGAGATGTATGATAACAAGAGTGAGAAGGGTGGCAGGCCCAATAATGATGAGATTGTTATGATGAAAATGATGGTTTTGCAACAATGGTATGGGTTGTCAGATCCGGAGTTGGAAGGGCAGGCAACGGACAGAATCTCATTTCATAAGTTTTTAGGATTCCCGGATAAAATACCGGATAGTTCAACTATCTGGGCGTTCAGAGAACGC
>Ga0180017_100429_pt1 | contig 14611 bp, 14 predicted proteins | sample KR46_S_MetaG_FD_129674 | JGI IMG/M metagenome (GOLD analysis project Ga0180017, IMG submission 129674) | Groundwater microbial communities from the Olkiluoto Island deep subsurface site, Finland - KR46_S_MetaG | ecosystem: Environmental > Aquatic > Deep subsurface > Groundwater | place: Finland...
CAGCTTTTCTCAGGAGTATCGTATATTGCTGCCAGATGGATCTTTAAGATTTGTATATTCTCAAGGTAAGATAATAAATGATACAGCGGGAAGGTCCTTAAAAATACTGGGAACAGAACAGGATATTACTCAGCGTAAATTGGATGAAAATAAAATTAAAGAATCTTTAAAAGAAAAAGAGATTCTACTCCAGGAAATTCATCACCGGGTAAAAAATAACCTGCAGGTTATATCCAGTTTATTAAGACTCCAATCCCGATTCATTAAAGATCCCGAAGCATTGGAAATTTTTAAAGAAAGTCAAAATAGGGTTAGTTCCATTGCCCTGGTACATGAAAAACTTTATCATTCTCCCGATTTAGCCAGTATTAACTTCTCAGAATATATAAGGAATCTCAGCCAGGATATTTTTCATTTTTTCCATAGCAAAGTACATAATATCAGATTAAAACTTGAATTAGATGAAATTTTTTTGAATATTGAAACTGCTATTCCCTGTGGTCTTATAATAAATGAACTGGTTACCAATTCCTTAAAACATGCTTTTTCCCCAGAAGATAAGGGGGAAATCACCTTAAAACTTTTTAAAGATGATGAAAAAATTGTATTAATAGTTAAAGATAATGGAATAGGCCTTCCACCAGGTATTGAAATGAATAATACAGAAACATTCGGTCTTCAGTTAGTATACTTTTTAAATAAGCGTATAAATGGGGATATTAAACTGGATACCACTCAGGGGACCAGTTTTAAAATATGCTTCGAAGAATTAAATTACGAAGGAAGGTCAGCAAATGGTGAATGAAAAAATTCTCATTGTTGAAGACGAAGAATTAGTGGCTCAGGACATTAAATCTATTTTAGAAGATCTGGGCTATGTGGTACCTGCCATAATTTCTTCTGCTGAAGAAGCCCTGGAAAAAATTGAACAAAATTGTCCGGATTCAGTGCTAATGGATATCATGCTGGAAGGCGAGATGGATGGCATTGAAGCAGCCCATGTTATTGGAGATAGATTTGATATCCCTGTGGTTTATTTAACAGCTTATTCTAATGGAGATGTTCTTAAACGTGCAAAAAAAACAGAACCTTATGGTTATATTCTAAAACCCTTCCAGGAGCAGGATTTAAAAGTAAATATTGAACTGGCCCTGTATAAACATGAAGCAAAGAAGAATAAAATGTACTATTTAAAAGAAAGAGCACTTAATAGACAACTTGAAAACTCATTAAAAGAAAAAGATGCTCTTTTAAGAGAGATTCACCACAGAGTTAAAAATAATTTACAGATTATAATTAGCCTGCTTTCTCTTCAAGCTAAATACTTTAATGATCCGCGCATTAATAATTTCTTCAGGGATTATGTAAACCAGATTAAATCAATGGCCATGATCCATGAGAAAATGTATCAATCAAATGATTTGAATCGCATTAATTTCACCGAATATTTGCCGGGACTATTTTCACAGCTTTCTGGTTCTTACAATAAGAGTTCCAAAGTTAATATATTATTTCAAGCAGATGAAATATTACTTAATTTAGAAAGTGCTATTCCCTGTGGGTTGATAATAAATGAACTGGTTACCAATTCCTTAAAACATGCATTCCCTTTAAAAAGATCAGGGGAAATAAAAATAGAATTATTTAGATTGGAGGACGGAAAAATTTATCTCAAAGTATATGATAATGGTAAGGGGATTCCTCCAGAAATCGAATTTCCGAATAAAGGGTCATTTGGCTTTCGAATGGTTTATACTCTGGTTAATCAACTGGGAGGAACCATTAAACTTGATAAAAATCAGGGGACTCATTTTTTGATTATATTTGAAGAGATGAAATATAATCAAAGACTAATAAAAAGAGAGGGAGTCAATTAATTATTTTTAATTTTTATGAATTATTATACTTCATTTTTTAAACTACTTTAACCGGGCCCGGTCATAAACATTTCTCAGAGTTTGCATATCTACACTGGTGTAAATTTGAGTAGTAGAAAGGTTAGAATGCCCCAAAAGCTGCTGTATGGCCCGTATATCCACACCATTTTTTAGAAGATGAGTGGCAAAAGAGTGCCTTAAAATATGAGGGGTTACTTTTTTCTTGATACCGGCCTGCAGGGCATAATTTTTTATCATCATCTGCACATACCGGGGGGTTATAGGGTTTCCAAAACGGTTCAAAAATAGATAATCATCTTCATTCCCTATGAATGTGATATATCCCTTTATTAGATTCTTTGTTTCTTCATCAAATAGCACAATACGATCTTTTTCACCCTTACCTCTAATTCGAATAGTTCTATCATCAGGATCTACATCATCTGACCTTAAAGATACTAATTCAGATATTCTAAGTCCAGATGAGTATAAAAGAGCCAGTATGACTTTATTACGTAACTTGATACATTTTTGTCCATGTGATTCTTTTGGGCTATGCAGATTACATTCAACTGCATTAATCAAATTCTTTACTTCGGTTTCATTCAAGGATTTAGGCAGAGATTTGGTTCTTTTAGGAGTTTTAACTTCGTTTAAAATGTTAATGTCGTGGTATTCCAAAAATTTTTTCACCACCACGGTAACCAGATAAATGTAATTTTGTGAAACCTTTTTATCCCGTTTAAGGAATTGAATGTATCTTTTGAAGGATCTTAGAACTCTACGATCGTCATAGAGGTCTTCTTCACCAAGTAAAAATTTATAAAAATTATTAACGATTGATTTATACGTTTTTATGGTGTTAAGTGAATAATTTCGAATTTCCAGTTCTATTAAATATTCTTCAATCATATCTGGAAAATCCAATACTTCTAAAATTGTTTTTCTTCCACCTTCCTGGGACCAGGTTGATTCCGATGACTTAAAATCTCCTGAAGAATTAATCTGAGTTTTTCCAGCTTTTTGAGGATAAGGATTCATGATATCAAGTTTTAATGATTTTATATAAATCAAATCTAAATTATTTATATTAATAGTGTTTGGTGTCCCTGGATTAAATAGACTGTTTATTATATCGGGAATAATATTATTTTCAAAGATAACTGCGGTCAACATTTTCATTTTTGAAGGGAGCATGTTGATCTTGGATAACATGGGAAGATGTTAAATCTTGTTGGATAGCTTTTTCATAGCTTTCATAACGCTTTAATATCTGATCTTCAATGGAAAGAGATTTAATTACCGCCAGGGACATATGTTTTTTGGTTATAATACTACTATCTTCCATTACAGCCAAATCACCTGCCATTCTAATAACCCCTCCCAGGTCTCGAAGTCGGAGAGTAAAAGCATCTTTCTGGTCATCAATTAAATATGCTCTTTTTTTTGCCTCTTTAATTAATATTTTAACAGCTTCTTTAGTTGCATGGGGTATTTTTCCATCTATATTGATTTCCTGGGCAATGAACTGACCTATTTTTTCTGCATTTTCAGGAATAGCTTGCATGGTGGTATTCATGAGAACTTCATATCCTTCTCCCTGTATACGGGATCTGAGGGGGGGGTAAAATATATCTTAAATCCATTAAATTACATGCCGCAACAAAAATAAAGTCGCAGGGAACATTTTCCACCTTAACTGAACTACCTGCACTCTGAGGGTTTCTGCCTACAATGGGGAATATTTTTTCCTGCATGGCACTTAATATGTATCGCTGTAAACTGGCGATGTGAATTATTTCATCGATAAAAAGCACCCCTTCATGTGCCTCATGTATGGCTCCCGGGATAACTCTTTCATAGGGGGCACTACCCAGTTCACTATGTCCACCATAAGGGTCGTGTCTCACATCACTAATAACTCTGTTTCACTGGCACCAGTCGCCTGAATAAAATTTTTCCGTTTTAAGGGAACGATTACATGGCGGGGATTTTCTTCCACGATTTTGCGCCTTTTTTCCAGTGATTGTTGATCCATTACCTTTATTTCTTTCCCATTCACCCTTTCATATATTACCACTTCTTCCCGGTCATTCACTATTCGGGTGGTGGTGACCCTTTCTTGAGGAATATTTTCTGGGCCTGAATTCATTTCAAACATTCCTAAAAGATCACCCAGGTGTTTTCTCCGGGCACTGATATGTGAAAATTTATCCCCTCCACATTGGGGGCATATGCTCTGGTAAGCACTATTGTAATCTCCGCAGTGAATACATTTAAATCCTAATCGTTCGGCTACTAAATCTGGAACCATTTCCGGACTTGTATATTCTCCTTCCGCTCTTTTTTTATCTTCAATTTCATTATCCATCTCTTTTTTTGTTTTAACCTCAATAAAAGGTCTTTCTGGCCTTTCTGGATTATGAACAGCGGATATTTCTTCACCGGGAGTTGATAAATGAAAAGATAGGGATTGAGCAATAAGGGATTTTCCTATTCCTGGAGAACCAACCAGTAACAGATTTCTTTTTTGTCTGGCAGCAATTTTTGCTAGCTTAATAACATCATCGTGTCCAATTACTCTATCCAGAGGATCCTGGGGAATATGTATTTCTGCAGTGGTTTCTATTTCATCTAAAAACTTTTTTTTCAGATTTATGTACATTTTAATGCCTCAGGTGCATATGTAAGTACAGATAATAAAAATAAAAAAATAAAAAAATAATTTATTAGAGTGTTAATCTCAGTATTATTTTACTGGTGGGTAATTATTTTTATTTTTTCTGGTCTTTTAACCACTTCACCAGTTCTTACTGCAACTATATGCTTCACTCCTTTATCCATAGCAATATCTATCAGGCGCTGACTAATTACACCATCAAAGACCACGGCATAGGGGTGATTGGTCACTCTTTTCAATTCTTCATATAAATTTTCAACTTTAACTTCTTTTAAAATATTAAGGGCATCGTCTAATATCTCCGCATTTCCTGTACTTTCCAGGTCTTTCAGGATATTTTTTAGCAAAACCATTTTGTCTTCGGTTTTAGGTTCTACTTTAATGCCCAGGTCGTGGTACATCTGTTCAATAGGTACTTTATCCCTGAGAGCAACCATAATTTCGTCTTTACCCATATCTTCCACTTCTTTTCCTTTAGGGGCACGGGTTACATAGTCTATTTCCCCTACTTGAAGTAATTCTTTTAAAATTAATTCCCCGCCACGATCACCATCTACAAAAGCAGTCACTGTCTTTTTACGGGTTAATTCGGCTACAGTTCGGGGTACACTTACTCCTTCAACTGCAATGGCGTTTTTTATTCCATGTTTTAGTAAATTTAAAACATCGCTCCTGCCTTCTACTACCAGTATGGCATCTGAAGTAGGAACATTAGGGCCGGCTGGAAGTTTTTCATCACCATATTCTGCAATTTCATGTATACGCATGGCTTCTTTAACTTCTTCAATCATTTTGAGACTTTCGGGAGTTACTTCATCCATCATTCCAGCGTATATCTCTTTTGCCCGATCTACCACTTTTTTACGTTTGACGGCACGGACATCTTCCACTTTTGAAACCTGAATATATGCTTCGCAGGGCCCTACCCGGTTAATGGTTTCTAGAGAAGCAGCCAGTATGGCTGTTTCAACTCGATCAAGGCTGGAGGGGATAACTATTTCTCCTTTAGATCGCCCTCCTCTTGAAGTTATATTTACTTTGATTCTACCTATTCTGCCAGTTTTTTGCAGCTCTCGAAGATCCAGATCATTACTTAAAAGACCTTCAGTTTGACCAAATATGGCCCCCACCACATCTGGCTTTTCTACAATTCCATTAGCGTTAATTTGAGCGTGAATGAGATATTTAGTTGTACTTATTTCTTCTTTTCCCATATTAAGCCTCCCTATTATGTAGATACTTTCAGGATAAAATTTGTTATCCTTGTAATTGTTCCAGGTTAACCTGAAATTTTTGCAAATCTATTGACTTGCATTCGTAATTGTTAATTCAACAATCTATATTAACGAATTACGATATGAAAACAGTGATGGTATACAGCAACTATGGGGATAAACATCAACTTCCAGTTGAATAATGTGTTTGGGAAGACTTTCAATGTCTTTGATATATCGACGGGTCAATCCCATTATTCTGTTTCTAATCTGTAAATCAGGATGGGATCCAAGGCTTTGAATATCTCGGGATAATTTTTTTGCCAATTGATTTCCTTTTTTATCAAAATCGGTGAGAATAATTACCTTTGAAGATGAATTAGCAGCTAATTCGGCAACTTCAAAAAGTTTCAGATGAGTACCGGAAACTTTTATAAAATCCCCTTTTATGCCTAACTTTTCAAGAGCTTCTTCATCTTTTTTGCCCTCAATAAGGATAGGTACTCCTTCTTCCCCCTTCTTTTTTAATTCATCTAGTTCTTCACTTAAACGTAATAATCTCCTATAGCTCATGTTAAGCCCTTTTTAAGGTGACTGTAAAATATATTATCACTGTAATAGTATCTATAGGAAATATATAATCAAACTCATATATAAAATTGAAGATGTGTTATTATTCTAAAAAAATATAATTGAAAACAAAATTCTATATAGCTGCAGACCTGATATTAAAAAGGGTAAATATGAGAACCCCTATGATATGGTAAATTTTAATCTTAAAATAACTTATAATCCATCCCCTAGAATTATAGATTTATCAATTAGAAAATGCAAAGTTAAATTAACAAAAGTACCAATAATTATTTTTTAATCTATTAGTAAAATAAATATAACTCTATTATAAAAATTTTGGGAGGAATCATAATTGGCAAAAGGTTTGATTAGAATTGTTTTAGATATTTTAAAGCCCCATGATCCAATAATACCTTATTATGCTAAATATTTAAGTGAAGTAAGTGGAGTGGAAGGTGTAAATATCACTTTAATGGAAATTGACAAGGAGACTGAAAATATCAAAGTCACCATCCAGGGAAATGATCTCAATTTTGATGAAATAAGCAGGGCCATTGAAGAGTACGGTGGTTCTATACACAGTGTTGATGAAGTAGTCGCAGGCAGAACCATGGTGGAAGAGGTTACAACACCTCAGGATTGATTTTAGATGGACGGAAAACGTAAAAAAACCTCTTACAGGTTATTAGATAAATTTTTCAGTAAAAAGTCAGATTTAAAGAAATTGATTCCTTATTTATCCACCCCTCAAATATCTGATTCTTTAAAGCAAGTAACCGGAAATCAGGGCATAATACCTGGTGTAAAATCACTTAATGGCCAAAAATTATTCGGGAATATAGTAACTTTATGTACTAAAGATGATGATTGGGGGACTTCCATCCGGGGAATTGACCATTCCTTACCCGGTGAGGTGATTTTCATTTTCACTGAAGGTGATGAAAATGCGGTATGGGGAGAACTAACTTCTAAAGCTGCTAAAAAGAAGGGTATCGCAGGAACAATTATCTTCGGTGCATGCAGAGACTTAGACTCTATTAAAACCATTAAATATCCTGTATTTGCCAGGAAAGTCATTCCCAATGCTGGAATGCCTTTAAACGAGGGAAAAATAAATATTACACTGGATTGCCAGGGAACCATGGTTAATCCCGGGGATTATTTATTTGGTGATGAATGTGGGGTAGTGGTTGTACCCCGAGAAAACTTTATAGAGGTTATGGAAGTCGCTAAAGAAATAAAAAAACGTGAAAATGTTATAGTAAAACAGATCGAGGAAGGTAAGCCTCTATCTAAAATTTTGGATATTTAATTAAAGAGGCCTTTTATGTCTTCATCAGATAATAATATAAAAAAACAGGATTATTATGCTTTTATAAAGGATCATAAAAAAGAAATAATTCTATCCTTTTTAGCTGCAGCAGCACTAATCTTTGCTATAACTGCTCTGGCAGGATTGGGAGATATAATATCGGCTTTAGAAAGAACTAATTTATGGTTTTTAGCTTTAAATTTTGTGTTACAATCATTCATATTTTTACTATGGGCCTTTAGATGGAAATTAATCCTGGATCTGGTGGATGAGTCTCCCCGTTATAGTAGTGTTCTGGTAATGCTTTTTGCCAGTATTTTTGGGAATAACATTACTCCTGGTGCTGCAGGGGGAGAACCACTACGGGCCTATCTTTTAAAGCAAATAAAAGGAACTCCCTTTGAAATTGGATTTGCATCTTCTACTGCTGATCGAGTTTTTGAGTTTTTACCATTTATAATCATATCCATTCTATCAGCGGTTTTGATATTAAGCTGGAATATATCTATCTGGACCCGACTAATTGTGACCATCCTTATACTAATTACCATTATCTTCTTTAGTGTGGTGGTTTATGCCGGTTCGAATCAAAGGATAGCCCAGAAAATAACTCTATCTGTTGCCCGATCAGTTTTTCCTTTCTTTTTAAAAATTACCCGGAAAGAAATCCACTTTCATGATATCCGGGAAAAATTAATTTATTATATCAACCGATTTACCACCGGGTTTACTATGGCCTTAAAAGATCGTAAAGTATTGATAATAGGTATTATACTATCTTTTGGTATGTGGGGGGTGGATATGACCCGACTGTATGTTTGCTTTTTAGCTGTAGGTGTTCAACCCCCTGTAATTTCCCTGGTGATAATTTATACGGTAGGTATTTTAATTTCACTTCTACCTATTCTTCCTGGATCTTTAGGATTAAGGGAGGCTACCCTGGTGGGATTATTTGCAGTGGTAGGTATATCCGCGGATGTGGTAATGGCTGCCAGTATAATTGATAGGCTGGCCAGTTATATCATCCCCACCATGATTGGTGCATTTGCTGCTTTTTATTATGGTAAAATCATCGTGGCTGATAAAAAGCCAGATGCATCATAATATCTAAAATTATTACTTTTATTAAATTAATACACCCGTTTTAAGGGGAACATGGATTTAAAAAGCCATAGAAGTGCCTTTTATTCATATAAAGCACAAAATACTTTTATAATAATTAATTATATTATATATTATTATCGAAACATTTATATATGACTTAATCAAATTAAGAGTATATATAACATTTTCGGTTTATAATATGAAAATTTTAGGAAATATTTCACATGTCTCTAACAAGGGAAATATCATTGTTAGATCCAGTCAAACTCCTGCTCTAGGATTACCTGTTTTTTCTGAGAATAAAAAAAGGGTGGGTAAAATACACGATGTATTTGGACCTGCTAAAGAACCATACATTACTATAAAACCTAATCGTGGTTCCAATTCTAAAAAGTTAGATGGCATGGTTGGAGCAGTTTTATATATACCACCAAAACCTGTGAAAAAATGGGGGCGTAAGAAACGAAGCAAGAAATGAAAAACAATGTTTCTGAATCGAAGCAAGAAATGAAAAACAATGTTTCTGAAACAGAAAAGGAAACAAAATGTCCAGAATGTGGATCTGAAGAGCTGATTGGAGACTATGAAAGAGCAGAGATAGTCTGTGGAGAATGTGGCCTGGTTATCGATGATAACCTGGTGGATATGGGTCCAGAATGGAGAGCTTTTGATCACGAACAAAGAGACAAAAGAACCAGAGTAGGAGCCCCAATAACTTATACCATCCACGACAAGGGTCTTTCCACCATGATTGATTGGAGAAACAAGGATATATATGGACGGGATATTCCTGCTCGAAACCGAGCCCAATGGTACCGTCTTCGTAAATGGCAGAGGAAAATAAGAATTTCCGGTGCTACTGAGAGAAACCTGGCCTTTGCACTCAGTGAACTTGATAGGGATTCTTCCCGGCTGGGACTTCCTCGAAGTGTTAGAGAAGCTGCCTCGGTGGTCTATCGAAGTGCGGTGGAAAATAAACTAATCCGGGGAAGGAGTATCGAAGGGGTGGTAGCCGCCTCACTTTACGCCGCCTGTAGGAGATGTAATGTACCTCGTACGCTGGATGAAATAGCAGAGGTCTCTCGGGTGAGCAAAAAAGAAGTTGGAAGGACCTACCGATTTTTAGCCAGGGAACTGAACATCAAATTACCACCAACCTCTCCTGTGGATTATGTACCTCGTTTTGCCAGTGAATTAGGATTATCTGGTGAAGTACAATCTAAAGCAATTGAGATCATTGAAAAAGCCATGCAAAAAGGTCTTACTTCTGGAAGAGGCCCTACCGGTGTAGCTGCTGCAGCACTATATATTGCCTCAGTTCTCTTAGGAGAAAGAAAAACCCAGAGAGATGTGGCAGAAATTGCTGGTGTAACTGAGGTTACCATTCGGAACCGTTACAAGGAACTAACAGAACAGCTGGATATGGGTGTAACTTTATAAAAAAATACCCATAATTTTTTATTTTTTTAATTTAAACATTATTTTTGCGATTTATTATTTTATATTCGTTATTTTTTAATTTAAACATTATTTTTGCGATTAATTATTCTATATTACTTATATTCTTTAGAATATCTTTCTATAGAACCGGTAAGTTCATTAATTATCTCTTCATTACCCACTCCCTGATATTTTGAAAGATTTTCCTGATATTTTGAAAGATTTTCCAGGAATAATTGTAAAGATTCAAGACTTATCTGTTCATGGAATTCACCATAACCTGATTTTTGAAGATAAACAGCATTAAGTATCTGCTCAAATTGGCCCTGTACAGGAATACTGTAAACTGGTTTTTTCAGGTAAAGGGCTTCACTAATCAATCCAAAGCCACCATTACTTATAATTGCCTGGCTATTTTCCAGATCATTAAAGAAATCATTTTCATTAAAAATCTTAAAATGAAGGTTTTTCATTTCCTGGGACTTGTTGAACCCATAAATCACAAATTTATAAGGAGTTTTTTTTAGAACTTCAATTAACTTCAAATTTGAGGCACTGGTTTGGTATACCAGTATATAATCCCCATATGCTGGCTGGAGATTAATTATTTCTTTTCTTAAAACAGGAGGATAAATAACTGATTTTTTATTTTTTAAGGGAGGGAAAAAATAACTCATGATAATAAATCTTTCAGGCCGTACGATGAAAGACCGGACTACTGCTTCCGCTTTAATTTTATCTTTTTTAAACTTCGAAGGGTATTCTATTTTTCCCTGGGTAATTATATGCATGTTATCAATACTAATCAGGGGAATTCGAAGAACATTACTCAAAAGGCTGGCATAGAACTCAAAATCAGATACGATGGCATGTGGCTTGAAATCCCGGGCAATTTTATATAGCAACTGTAAATTGCCTTTTAAATCCCTTGGCAAGCTTTTCATGGACCTTACAAAGGTTTTTTTATTTTTAACCCGGTTATCTTCATATACCGTATTAAAACCATAAATTTCATGAACATTATCAAACTTTTTTGAGAGATACTGGTAAGCCCGGTCGCTGGCAAAAATCATTATATCATAGCGGGAACTCATTTCTTCCAGCAGAACTCCACTTCTAATGGCATGTCCCATTCCTTCCCCACAAACTGAATAAATAATCCTTTTTTTACCATTATCCCCCTGATCATCGTCTGATGAAACGATATATTCAGGATATAATTTATCTGAATCTTCTTTCTCATAACCAAAATTATAATCAAGCTCTTCAGCTGTGATTTTTTTACCCATAAAGTCATATACTGTACTTTTAGTGTATTTCGTAGCCAAACTCTTCAATCCTTCTTTTTCAAGCCTACGGGTAGATACCAAAACATGAGCTTTCCTCAAAACTTTAAACTTACTTATTCTTCCTATCCTCTCAATATAATCACTATCCTCGCCAAAATCAAGTGATTCATTAAAACCATTAACCTCTTCATGCAAAATTCTGCGGGTTATGATACCATAACAACCGGCCCCATGTGGTTTGATGGATTCCACCATTATCATGAATCTGTTTGCAAATTCATGCAGTACTTTATCTCTTTTTTTATCAGAAAGGGGGGTCATCTGGCTTATGGCAATCCCCAGCTTTTTTTCTTCAAATTCTTCAACTGCATCATGTAAATATCCGGGTGAAAGAATCAAATCCGAGTCTAAAAATAATATTAATTCTCCTTGAGCAACTTTAGCTCCATTATTTCTGCCCAGGGCCGGTAAACCACCATCTACTATTTTACAACCATATTCCTGAGCAATCTGACGGGTATTATCCTTTGAATTAGCATCGGATATAATTATTTCATAATCTGTAAATTCCTGACTTTTTATACTGTCAATTAATTCAGGCAAATAATCTTCTTCATTGTAAGTAGGAATGACAATACTAATTTTCATTTTATTTTCTCCCGTGGGGGATGAGTATATGAGTTTTCAAATAAAATCTTAATCCAACTAATTACTATCTTAATTTTCATTTAAGAATAAGCGGTATTCCCAAAAAAGGAATAGAAATTCCAGGAAATAAAAAATACTTCACTTTTACCTTCCAATGACGAGGCCAAATCATTAATAAGGTATATTTCATCATAATTTGAATCCAGGGTAATAATAGTTTTATTATTAACCACCCGGGTGGATAAAACGTTATAATCTAACAGTTCTATCTCCTCCGGAACACCAATAATAGTAACTTCATAATAATCAGGGACTGAAGCAAAAAGTCCTAAAATAACCCTTAAAATAATTAAAAAGGCAATTATAATGGTGGGGCTAATCAGATTTTTAAATGAAAAGGGCATTTTAAGAGCAGCCATTCCTAAAAGACCAGATAATCCCACCAGGGCGGGGGTTGATAATAATCCACCATCTATCATTCCAATCATGCTGGTAGTCAGGGCAAATAAGACTATCAGCTTGTGGTATTCTCTCCTATCTCCCAGGGAAAACATGCCTCCTAAATAAACTACAGGAATAGTTAATAAAATTATCCAGCCTGCAGCAGGTATATAATTTGATAATGATCCCCCGGTGTGGATATTAGAATTAGCACTGATAAATGAACTTAAAAAAGGACTTATTGCACCTTTAAACATATGACTATGTAAAATACTACTAGTACTGGGACTGGGATTGAGTGAAACAAAGGTGGTAAATACTGAAACACCTGTATTCACTCTCAACCATATTTCCAGAATTATTCCCACTATATAGGTAAATAAAACTATTACAATAACCATCTTCAAAAAATCATTTTTTTCCCATTTTTCAAATGGCTTAAGTGTGTGTATCTTCTGATTAAGATAACTTTTCGGGGAAAAAAGAGGGCTAATAATCAACATACTCCCCATTAAACAAAAAAACATGATATCTTTACCTTTTGAGGATCCCATCAGGAAGATGTGGGTAAAGGGCCTTATAACAGGGTTGATAAAATCTGTTAAAAATAGAATCAATCCTATTATAATCAGGATTAAACCTAAAAAAACAAGCCGGTTAATTTTCAATATATCACCAAATTTAAAAATATTTTAGAGTATTACTGGATTCAGGCATTATTTTTTATAATAATTGCCATTATATTTGCAAATAGAAATTAAAGACCAATACTGGTGTAATAATACCGGGAAAAATTTTAATCTGTATTAATACCCAATTTTAATTGAACTCAAAGGTAAGCATTATTTTCACATTAAATGATAAGCTTAACAAACATTTTATTTATTTTTATTTATATTAAATTTATGGAACCTTTTTTAGAATATATTATTATTTTATTAATCACCGGGGCGGTAGTTGGATTTTCCACAGGCCTTCTAGGCGTGGGCGGCGGATTCTTGATGGTCCCTATACAATTTTTTTTATTACAATCTATAGGGGTTGATCAGGACATAGCCATCCGCATAGCCTTTGGAACCAGTTTAGCTGTTATTTTTCCCACTGCTATTAGTGGGTCATATCGTCACTACCGTAAGAAATGTGTCCTATTAAAACCCGCTCTTTATATGGGAATGGCTGGTTTTTCAGGAGGTTTTTCAGGTGGTTACATTGCTTCTATAACTCCCGCCAATATTTTGACACTTATATTTTCAGTATTGTTATTTTTTATTGCCTATCAATTTTTAAGATACCAGGAAATACCGGGAGGTAAAACTAAAAATTTAAACCCCTACAATCTTTTGGGGTGGGGGTTTTTGGCAGGGGTCTGTTCTGGCCTTCTGGGCATTGGAGGGGGGGTAATTCTAGTTCCGGTAATGCTAATCGTTTTGGGATTTAGTATGCTGGAAGCAGTGGGAACATCTACGGTGGTGATACTCATTATTTCTGTGGGGGGCATAATATCTTATATTTACCAGGGATTGAATATCCCAAATTTACCTCCCTATTCCTTAGGTTATGTAAATTTATTGCAATTCGTGTTGTTATCTATCTTAAGCATCCCTTTAGCCCATTTAGGATCACACTATGCTCACAAAATACCTGAAAAACAGTTAAGATACTTATTTGCAGTAATATTGATTTATATTGCCCTTAAATTATCCGGCTTATTTGAATTAATAGGGATACCACTTTGAGTTTTATACTTAATAAATTCTATTTATATAAAATAGCATCTCACTAATGTAATCATAATTCATCCCCTTTTATTCTTCCAATATCAGCGTAATCTATTCTCCTGCCCAACTACCGCATTAGCTCCTTGGTGGTTTGCATTTTGCAGTAAATCTGCCAGTGCTCTTATTACGAGTAAATTCAACCTGAAAATTAATATTAGAGTTCAAGGGTACTGGGTTACTCTTTTTATTACTATAGTACTTGACTAAACTTTTCAAAATAACTTTTGATTTAAATTGCTTCTTTAATTAAATGAA